>OGCO01004141.1_pt1 | contig 15908 bp, 18 predicted proteins | sample 1570171 | NCBI WGS metagenome assembly OGCO01 (sample SAMEA4370583, study PRJEB24528) | human gut metagenome | reverse complement strand
AGATCGTATTTACGAAGTACTTTGAAATTGATAATTTTGATATAAGGAGAATAGAGAGTTAAATATGGAAAACAGAAAATATATGCTTGGGACAGAGGAAAACAAACAGTTTCTTAGAACATAGAAAGAGAGGCTTTAACAATGTATGAATTGAAACCCATTCACGCGAGACAGAAGTCCTTTTATGGCAAAGCTATGGTGGCTGTGGACACCGGCGCGGACACACATTATATTTTGCACAGTTACGGCACGCCCGTGCTTGCGGTCGAAGTAGCTGAAAACGGCAATATTTTCATTTCGCGTTTGTGGCCGTCTTATTCAGCGACAACAGGCCGACACGTTCGGGAATTTACGTATCAGGTATGCGGCTACGTTCTCAACAAGCCCGAATGGGATAAAATGCTCGTCGGCTATTGGTACAAACTCACGGAGGGCGGTATTATTGATTTCATCTAACCCCGCCTTCCCGGCGGTAATGCAGCCCGGTTATATCGGCCGGTCGCAAGCCCGGATAAATGCAGAGTGACGCATATTAAAAAGAGGGCACGCGCCCGAAATACAGAAAGGAAGTTTTTACATGAAATACACACCTGCAACCCATGTACAGCGCCGCACGTTTACCCTTGAGGCTGACACGGGGGACTTTGACAAGAAAAAAGTGACTTTTAACGACGGGCTTTACACGATCTCGTCCTATTACGTTCGCAAAGCCCTACTTAGTGACGCAATGTTTTGTCTCGACTGCCAAGGCAGCGGCTTCCCTACAGACGTTCGGCTCATTCCATCCGACACCGCCGTCACGTTCGACGTTGAAGTGATTTGGGAACGTTCAGTTTAAACATAGTCGAAACGGGCATTTTGCCCGTCTCATGGGAATGGCCGCCCGTGACCGATGAGACAGGCCAAATAAAGGGCTGGCCCGGCCGATAAGGGCAGAAAGGAAAAAAGTTATGAAAAACATTAGCAGAACTATTCGTCTCCTGAATGTTGAATACCCTGTCAAGGCTGAAAATGGCTTTGAGACGCGCAGCGACACGGTTTGTGATATGGGCGCCGCTGCAATCCGCGCAGAACTCAAGAAGCGTTGCGTTGAGGGCAACGTGAAATTCCTTGGAGAATATGACGTTATCAGTGTGGATGAGCACCTGTTTTCAATGAGTGTGGAAACGTTTACCCGCCTTGCTGAGAAAATCGACTAACCAAAAACCACAAAGCTGCGCTAACGGCTATACGGGCAGAAAGTGAGTTATCTATATGAATAATATTACTATCAAAGGCCGTCTTTGCGCAGACCCTGAACTGCGCGAGACGAATGGCGGAGTTGCTCTTTGCAATTTCACCGTCGCTGTTGACCGCGCTCACAACCGTGAAGAAACCGACTTTTTCCGCTGCACCGCATGGAGAAAAACGGCCGAATTTGTCAAACAGTATTTCGCCAAGGGGCAGGAAATTCTGCTGACTGGTGAAATGCGTTGCGACATTTGGGAAGATGAGGACGGTGAAACTCGTTCGGCGTGGGGCTTGCAGGTCGATAAGGTCGAATTTTGCGGCAGCGCTCCACAGTCTGACAAGCCTACGGCCAAAACCGCCAAGCCCAAGAAAAAATTCTAATATGTCTCTCGCGGCCGGGGTTCTTTTCCTTCCTTCTTCCCCGGCCGCATTTTAGAAAGGAGTAAAAAACATGAAAAACATTTTGTATTATGTTGGTTGTGCGTTGTTCGGTTTTCTTCTTGCGGCCATCGTTCTGACGTTCCCGGTGTTTGCAAGGGCGGTGTTGTTTTGAACGACGCTACTTGTGGAAAAGTAAAATCGTGCCTAGATTGCCCATACCCAAACGTTCCCAGCAAGTGTCTTGATTACGTCAATTTGCCTATTGGGTACGGAGTGAAATCCGGGGTGCGGGTTGCGATTGAGAAAAAAGAGATTGAGCTAACTAAAAGGTATAATCTAGGTTACGGTTTTGAATGGTCAGCAGTCTATAATAAAAACTATAACCGTTTGTCTATCGTCATGTATCATAATAGGCAGTTCGTTGCTACGCTAGATATAGGAGACGCGCACACCGAAACGTCTGCGTCCGTCTCTGTAAAGGTAGCGCCGGGCTTGTCATTGGCGCGCTATATTAGGCTTACAGGAACAGTTATGCGCGTTAATTATGCTCTTTACAATCAGCTTTTAGCGCTTGTAAAACCGGGTCGTTTGCTTAAATACACCAAGGGTCAAATGAGCGTTCAAGAGTTCCACGGGATCTGTGATGATTTGAGGGAAAAGGGGGCGCTTGAAATTGCCTAATTCAAAACGCAAACGCAACTCTCCATCCGAAGCAGCCAGAGCTCGCAAAAACTTCAAGGCTCGTGTTCAACGCGCTCGCAAGGCTGGTTACGCAATCTCGCGCGAGGCACAGTTTGTACTGTCCGAGATTTATCAGTATAGCGCGCAGGAGCTAAACGCGCTCAGGCGCGAAAATATTGTTACAGACCAAGAGGAAGATAATGAAACTCTACGGCAGGCTGACGCTATTATACAGTCATACGATGATATGTTTGAAACAATGGCCTCTAGCGTAACCGTGGATTCGTCCCATCGCGCCGACTATGGCGCTAATCCAGTTGGCGGTCGTGTTTTGCTTGCATGGTGGAATCGTTTGAAATTTACCACACCGCGCCGTGATTTGGCGCAAATGATTCTAAATGCCGCCGACGCTGGTATTTTCCCGGACATTGAACTCCGCTACGATGCCGAAAAGGCCAGAGCCTTTATCGCAAAAATGAATGCATATCTTCCAGCCAAGTATCGCATGACCATAGAGGAAATGAGGGGGCTAAACGATGAAGAGGACGCCGAAAGAGGCGAGGACTACCTCATATAAGTGGAAGCGCCCAATGTTTGCGTGCGACTTTGAAACTAGCACGTATGAAGGCCAAGAATATACAGAAGTTTGGTCTGCTGCCTACGCCAAGATTGGCGACCCCACAGATGATGTAACAATACAAACATCCATTGGCGATTTCTTTGATGCCTTTTTTGCTCGTCCCTATCAATGGCAAATTCTCTATTTTCACAACCTTAAATTTGACGGTGCGTTTATTCTAGATTATTATATCTGTCAACGCAAGTGGAAGCAAGCGTATGTCCACACAGGAGACAACCCTTTTGCCGGAACGGTCTGGGATAAAGAAAAAGAGATGCCTTGTGCGTCTATTGCCTACAATATCGCGGATAAACAAGGCATATGGTATCGCATTGTTATTAAAAACGAGGAAGGTAAAATTCTAGAAATTCGTGATAGTCTTAAACTGCTGCCGTTGTCTCTCAAAGCTCTAGGCAAGGCATTTAATACCCCACACCAGAAGTTAGAAATGGAATACAAGGGCGAACGCCACGCACACGGCTATATTTCGCATGACGAGCGCGAGTATATTGCCAACGACGTGTTAGTGCTCAAAGAAGCTCTTGAAACAACATTTGCCGAGGGGCACACCAAGCTCACAATCGGTTCGTGTTGCCTTGATGAGTTCAAGAAAACCCAAGGAACATTGCAGGACTTTAAATGCCAATACCCAGATGTGTGGGCTATGGAGCTTGATGAATCTGTATATGGTTCTCCGTCAGTTGGTCGTTATATCCAGCGCGCCTACAAAGGCGGTTGGTGCTATGTAAACCCAAGTTTCGCAGGAAAACCACAGAAAGGCGGTTGTACTTATGACGTTAATTCCCTATACCCCTTTTCCATGCACTCAATGTCGGGAAACTACTACCCAACTTTCAAACCCAGATTTTGGAGCGGCAATTGCATTCCCAACGCCGCCAAGCATCAACGTCTACCAGACGGCACGCTCTATCCACGCTACTTTTTTGTCCGCTTCCGAGCGCGCTTCCGGCTCCGTGAAGGCTATCTACCCACAGTTCAAATAAAAGGCAATCCCCTGTATAAAGGCACAGAGTGGTTGTTTACGTCGGATGTTTATAATCGTAAAACAGGTAAGTATGATAGTCACTATATTGACTTAGAGGGCAACCGTGTGCCCGCAGTAGTCACGTTGACTATGACCTGTTCAGATTTTGTACTGTTTAACGAGCACTACTATGTATCATATCTAGAGATTCTAGATGGCTGTTATTTCGACACCGAAAAAGGTATGTTCGACAAGTACCTTAACAAATACAGAGAAATTAAGGAGAATAGCACGGGGGGTATTCGCTTCCTAGCCAAGTTGTTTTCCAATAACTTGTATGGCAAAATGGCTGCATCGCCTGATAGCAGTTTTAAGGTTGGCTATGAAAAAGAGAACGGTGCTCTAGGTTTTACGTCCTGCTTTGCCGAAGAAAAGAAGCCCGGTTATATCCCTATCGGCGCGGCCATTACTAGCTATGCCCGATGTTATACCATTCGTGCGGCACAAGCAAACTATGAACATTTTTGCTACGCCGACACTGACAGTATACACCTTAATTGTGCCCCAAGTCAAGCTAAAGGAATCACAGATCACCCACGCACATATGGCTGTTGGAAGTGTGAAAGCGAGTGGGACTATGCGCTGTTCCAGCGCCAGAAAACATACCTAGAGCACGTAGTCAGAGAAAACCATGAGGAAGTGAAGCCCTTTTATGATCTAAAATGCGCCGGTATGCCTGTTCGCAGTAAGAAACTTTTCCTGCAATCTTGCGGTGAAGATGAGGGCATTAAACCGGAAAACGACATGGAGCGCGAGTTTCTATCAGAAACCAGAACTATTCAAGACTTCAAGCCCGGTCTATGCGTCCCGGGTAAACTACGCCCAAAGCGTATTCCGGGTGGCGTAGTATTGTTAGATACGACATTTGAATTTAAGAAGGAGTAACCCATGAGAATAACAATCCCAGACGTGAAAGCCCCCTTTTGTCAGTGTGGTGAAAAGGCTGAGGTTTTTCTTTATCCTAACGGCCTTAAAGTTAAATGCAACTATTGTGGTAAGGAAGCCAGAGTTCATTATACTACTGCTTTCTACAGGTTTAGTATCAGCGATTTGGCTGACCTGATAGCCGTAATAGGCAATAAGGAAGGTGAGGAATAAAAATACACCCCCTACAAACACGTAGGGGGTATATCTATATCTAGAACTCTGCTTGCTGCCGCGCGGTTGCTAAAACCGATAATCATCACTAGGCCAGTTTCACCCGGTAGCCTCCTAGTGTGTCACAACAGTGGCGCGGAGTAGATACCATATTAGCAAGAGATAGTTTTAATAAGCGCTTCCTTACTTTCAAGATTCTTGAAACGGAATCTTCCCATTTCAAATTGATGCCTAAGTAGCAGCACAAGGCTGTCAAAGCCGCCTCCCAGAATGTAATCAACGTCATGGTCATCTGTATTGACAGTGATTTTAATGGGGTGTGTTTGGTCAACAGATGGCGAACAATAAAGCATACTGCCGTTTCGGTCAGCCTCTGGGTATTCCCTGACGCCATACTCATTCCCATGATACTTGATAGTACACAGGTAAACATTCTTGCCGGTCATTTCCTCAATGAATGCCTGATTATCGCTCAGGTATTTGCCACTATCAGAATATCCGATATACGCTGTATTACAGAACGCTTTAGAGAACCCGCTTTCAGCTTGTGCTTTCGCTGCGCTTTCGTTGTACCCCTGTTCCAGCACAAACCCGTGCCCGCGCATGAACTTAACTTTATCGTTCAGCCTACTGCTGATACCCATAGCAGAGTAGTAGGGATTAAGCACGCTAACAGGGTTACTAATCATAATCACCGGAACATACCGGCTCTGCTCGCCGCCGCCACGGGCGATAGACTTATGAATCGAAATGAACTTATTCATTTCATTCGCGCAGTAAACGCCGGTTTCACTTTGGAATTCATCGAACAACAGCATTGTAGTGTCATTCAGATAGTGCGAATATTTCTTAACTTGTTCAGCGGAGTTGAGTGCCACAGCGTAACCGCAGCACTCAGCATCCGCTTCCCCTTTTGCAAGCATTAGATGCACGAACGCTTTACTGTCGGACATAACTTGTGTCAGCGTATAATCTGGAAAGAACAGAGAGCCAATTTCCTTGAAGAACTTTTCGGCGCAGTCTTGAAGCTCATACTTATACCTATAGATAAGGCAGAACTTCCCCTTGCCCCGGATATACCTACGCACAACATAGCGATTAAACCATGTGGTTTTGCCCGCACTTCTGTTGCTTGTGCAGATATAGATTTCGGGCTTGTTCCCGTCAATGTCTAGCAGGCTTAGCAGCTTTGTGCCATCATAATACTTGCTTTCCATTTTGGCTTACTTCCTATCCATATAGCGCTTCATTACAACAAGCGCTCTAAGCAGAGTTTCATTCAGGTTAAGGTCGCCATTACCGACACCACCAAGAGCACCGCAATCGCAGAGAGCCTTGATAGTATCTTTCCCCCAATCGGGAACTTCATTCAGATTGTGATAAACCATTTCATCTTCCTCACTTTCAGGTTTAGTTTCAGGTTCGTCTTTATCATCAGTAAGCAACGAATAATTTGGTACACCGTACCCGCGCACGTAGCGGGAGTTGACAAGCAAATTACGTCTGCCAACAGTGTCGCCCTTATTGCCCTCAATAACTGTAATATTATAGCCATTGCAGGTTTCTACAATACCAACATGGTCTGGGACTCCGGTACAGTCTCCGTGGCCATTATCATCCCAGTCGTAGAAGATAATGTCACCCGGCTTTGGCACGTAATCGTCTCGCTCTTCCCAGCAGTCGGCAAACATATATTTGGTAATCATTTCGGGGCAAGAACATTCCGGGAATACAATGCGGGAAAAACCCGCAATGTACCCCATAGCGCTGACGAATGTAGCGCACCAAGCGTCACTGTACTGCACTTTGTATCCTCTGGGTCTGGGCTGGTTTTTGTTGTAAATGTCGATGATTTCCTGCTTCTGTCCGTTGTAACTATTTGCGCCCATATAGGCACGGGCAGTTGCAACGAGAATTTCACGAAGGTCAGCAGTAGTCATGCATACTCATCTTCTTTCATAATAATCATGTTACCATCCATCCTTTTTGTTAAGCTGTTAATTAGTTAGAGCTAAGGTTATTAGCTAGATACCACCCATTAATCGTGGCATAAGACGTTACAGCCCCCGGGGCGGCTTCGGTCAGGACTATGCCAAGCAAACCATTTTGGTTAAGAAAGGCGGGGGAAACCATAGAGTTGGCAGAAAGGCCGGCCGCGGACTGAACAAAGAATTGCGCAGGAAACCCAACATCAATTTTGGGCAGAAGTGAGATCCCGTTAAACGGGGTAGAAGCGTTCATGTCGACGCCCACGATACTTGCAATATCGGTGTCCTCAAAGCCGACCAGCGTCAAGCTAAAATAAAAGGCATCAAGCCCCGGAAAATAGTATAAGTATTTGTCTGTAATTGTAACTTTTCCTGATTTTGAAGTGATTATCGTAGGCGACCACCATTCTGACATGTCGCTCCTCATGCCGCCAACCTTAATCTTAGAGCCATATACTGCGCCGTCTGCGAGTTTGGCGTCAGTCACGGCCGCATTATCAATTTTCGACGTAGTAACTGCGCCGTCTGCGAGTTTCTGTGTAGTCACAGCGCCATCTTCGAGAGAAACGGTCGAGGGCTTTTGCATTTCCCATTTATGGCCATTAACGGACAGAATCTTTCCGCTGTCGGAGTCGTCCGGGTTCGGACTTGGGAGATAGGACTCAAACAAATACACAGTGGCAGAGCCAAGCTTAGTAATACTCAGCGTGACAGGAGAATTACCAACTGTACCTGTAAAAATATAGTCACTGTCATTACCTGCTGACACATAGCCAGTATTAAACGAAACAGACAAGCCGGTAGTGCTGTCGGGCAAAGTAATATTGAATTTCATCGGATTGTTCGCCGCAAGGTTCGCAAGAATGGAATCAAAACTTTCGTCAAAAATAACCGTCCATTTTGTCGCGCCTTCTGACGCATCGTAGCCCAAGGATGTAACTTTGGTAGAAGTTACAGTAATGGGGTCTAATTCCTTCACCCCATACTTCCATGCCGAGTCATTAGCATCAGCAGAAAGCTCGATAATGCGAACAAGCATTTTATCGGAAGCCGTAGCATAATTGGACGTGACGAAAGTAAACGTCATGTGATTATCGTCGTACATATCAAATATTCCGTTCCAGTAATCTGCATTATCGACTGCATCAATCAAGTGACCAGGCAAGTTCTGATAGTCCTTATCATGGAAGTCATTATAATACCGCGCTACGCTTGCCGGGTCGCAATCTTCGGCCGCTTCAATAATGTCTCCGGCCTTTCTAGTAAACCGGAAACCTTCATATCTCTGAAAATCAAACAGTTCAGTGCCGGATGTTTCAATCTTCCACGTATTTGCATCCTTGTCACCGACAATATTTACTATATCAAAGATTTCGCTAGGAACATAGTCGCGCCGTCCCGCGTGAGGGTCGGGCATAAAGGTAATTCTAACCTCACGTTTAGCCGTAGAATTGTCATAAACAGTCGCCACGCTAGAGCCAAGTTCAAGCGCATTGTAATTCAGTCTAGCGTTTACGCCGACACAAAGTTTGCTTGTAACGCTAGCTGCATCGAACATCCTGATAAAGTCTGCTGGGGTGATATTAGCTGTCACAGTTTCACCGTCCGATGTGGCAGTAAAATTAACAATACCCTCAGCAGAGGTATACGGGGTGTTAATCTCGATAATCTGCAAACCCCATTTCTCATCAAGAGAAGCCGCAGAAGCGGGCGGAATCGTGATTTTTGCAATTTTCTGACGAACGGCGTAGTCTCCTTCGCTGTCGTAAGCTGTACTGATAGGGACGATAATATTAAAGCCATCAAATGATGCATTTTCCCAATTTGGGGCATTATAGGCGCATGACGCAGCATATACTATATTACGCCCTTCATCGGTGGTTTCCAATAGGGTAACAATCATGCTCCCATCTGTTACCCACTGACGCAATTCGTCTCTTGTCGGCATGGCTAGAATAGGTTTAGCCTTATGCGGGGGCGTACCGGCAAAAGCCATGAAACGAATTTTTGCGTTTGTGCTTTCAAGGGTTTTCAGGCGGTCGTTCAGAAGAGCATCTGCCTTTTGTCTATCAGCGATTTCGTTAGTCAAGCCCTTATTGAGTTTGTTAACTGTCTCGCCTGTGGTATTAAGCTGGCCAACTACTTTACAAAGGGTTTCGTAGTAACTCATGCTTTCGTCATACACAAGCGGGAGAATGGGCTGACAGTAAAATCTCATGGTATTCAACATATTAACTGTGTCCATAACTTCACTCCTTTACCATACGTTCATAAATTCATTTGAAAGGTCGCCAATCATTCTGCGCTCAATGTTGATAAGCGTATTAGCAACATCTTTCATGAGTTCAATTCTCGCCTTGCCGCCGGATTTGCCTTTGATTGTCTCCGTGGTATTGGCTTTGCGGTCAGACGTTTCATTGTGCGATTCGGTGTTGCCGTTCTTCTGGTCAACCAACGCGCGGCGAGCATAGGACAGGTATGCCATGCCCGCAGCGTCCTCAGCGGGTTTCACGGACACAAGGCCATTCTGTGGTGTGTCGCTATCGAGGTTGTAATTATCGGCGGTAATAGTGTTGTTATTTGTGCTGCCACCAAGAGCCTTGTCATTGTAGTCGCCTGTGAACGTGCGCACAAGGTCGGTGTCGCCGTACAACGCTTCAATGTCCTCAGCCGTAAAGTCCCAAATGCTATTGAAAGTGGACTTTACAAGCTGCGTATAGTACGGCGCAATTTCGGCAAGCTGCTCATTCATGTGGAAAACCCAAAGCGCCGCCGTCTCCCACCCGATTTCACGGGTATAATAGTGGGCAAGGATACGCTTACAAATATAATAGGTGGTAGGCTCATCAACAAATTCCCACGGAATGACGCAGCGCTTAAACGGTGAATCTTCTCTACCCGTGCTGCCAATGGGGAACATCTTAGGAGCGGCAACGCCAATTATTTCGTCAATGGTTTTGGCAGTATCATCTACCAGAGATTCACAAATGAATCTTACTTGCGTAGTGTACAAACTCATTCTTTTGATTCACCCCCGTTGCCTCCGGGATTAGGGTCAAGCCAATCTTCAACGCTGTTGCCCTCATCATCAGAAATACCAGACGTATAAAGAGAGTTGACAGAGACTTTAATATTCAGGCCGAACATTTTGTTGATTTGCTCGGCGGCTTGCTGACGTGCTTCTAGCTTTGACATTCGGCAAGCAGACGTGCCAGCAGTCGCCTGTTGGATTTCATCAGTGACAAGACGCTCACGTTTGGAAATGGTAAGGTTCGGGACACCCTGCATTGCCAAAGCCTCATTCCAGATTTCGCGTTTAAGGTCTTGAAGCTCAGCAGCCGTGTACGGGACGCCCGGATTAAGCACCTGAATGTTATTCAAGTTCAGGTCTTTGTCACCAAAGATAATCGGGACATTACCATCGTACTGCATCATAAGATTCTTAAACGTCAAGCGCTGAGATTCGGGGCACGTAACAATGACCGGAGTTTTTTGCGCCGCTGCGTTAACATCAACATCGCGGTCAATGTTTTCTAGGCGGTGAGCGTAAATCCAAGCCTCATAAGCGGACGGAAGTCTCAGGCGGTTATTCCAGACGAGAACAGAGTTAGTGCTATCCAGCTTCCATTGGTTCTTGCCAACGCTTGATGCGTATGCCACGCGGTTAATTGGCGTGTTGTACACGTCAAACGGGCCATTCGCCATTACGCGCAATGCAAGGTAGCCCTGCTTGTCATAATCTTCTTTGCCCTCAAGACGTGCGGCCTCTGAAAGAACATCGTCTTTGAAGAACACGGCGCAACCAGTCGAGAACAGGCACAGCTCCAAAAAGCGCGGGTCAACACTCGGCGGGAGATTCTCCCACGTGAACAGGGACGTAGAGATTTCAGTTAGCTTATTAAAATAAAACTGATAGCGCGTTGTGTTGTCGTATGCCGTTTCCCAGAACTGGCGCGAGTGAGAGCCTTTAGGGTTTCGGTATGGTTTACTCAAATTGTTATCACCTACTTAAAGCGAGTTATCGAGCGAGTAGTTGCCTACGCGCGTAAACGGGTTTCCGGCAGACAGGTCAATGCAGCGCCAGAAAGTAATACCGCGGTCATAAATCTGCACAAGCGCGGCGGTCGCGTCTGCGGGAGCACTGCCGGTGAGTGTGCAGCCGCAGGTCTTGACGTAATTCCATGCTTTTCTGCCGTTTCGGTTGGGGACTTTAAGGCGGTTCGTCTTGTAACCGAACATGGAAAAGAAATCGTCGATGACGCGGGCGAACTGGCCTTGAATACGGTAAGGCATATAGTGGAAACCTTGAACGCCCAAAGCGCAGTACACGCTAGAAGATTGCTGACCACGAGAATGGTTCGGCTGAGTGGACGCCGTTTTAACCTGTGCAACAAGATTGATTGTTTTACTTAGAACATCGCCAGAAGCGGATGTATTTACTTCTGTCAAATTCCGTTGAGCTGCCATCTGATTGGCAGAAGCCCCGGCAAATTGCGAAACATTCCCAGCCTGAGCCGCTGCACCAGTGGCGGCACTAGCCAAGCCTACGCCAGCGACTGCTCCTGCCACTTGCTTGACGGTATCAATAGCAGTATTAGCAACTCCAGCAGCAATAGCATACTTATTTTGCGCAATCCACGCCTTGAAAGTGTCCACGTTCCACGCACACTGTGGGAAACCACCCATAATAAGCGATTCTTGATAATTCGATGGCAAGCCCTTGTAGTTAATTGGAATAGAAGAACATTCCAAATTACCATTAGACGCGCCCACGATATAAAACAGCGGTTTACGGTCTGTAAAATATTCATAGGCGTAATTTGCTGCGTTGCCTTGTAGGTTATCTACATACACGCCGCAAAACGGAGAAGTGTAAAGTTTGTTGTTTTTAGGCTTATAGCCATCAAACGTGCCTGTAAAAGCAGGGATGCCATTCATTTTATAAGGCACAAGCCCATCAGCCAAGTCACCAGTAATTGACCAGCTAGTAAAGAACTTTGGGTACATAGTAATGCTGACAATGCCATCTGCTTTATTTGCTTTTGTTGCTGCTTCGATAACAGCATTTGCGCTTTGCGGGGCAGACTGCGGGTTATCCGGGTCGTAATTGAAAGTGTTTTTTGTTAGTCCTGTATAAATACCGCTATCAACGCCGCCGACACCGCCAGTTGAAGCATCCTCAATCACCCATTCATGATCTTTGTACGTAGCTTTCCACGTCGCAAGAATACAAATAGTGTAATGTGATTTCTCAAAAATTTGCGGAAAATAATCTGCATCAAACACGTATTCGCCTAGCTCAAAAGATTCTGGAATAAGGTTATCCCCAATCGCGTCAGTCATGGCGTGCTCACGCTCAACAAAGCACTGCTCAACATTAACGTCGAACAAATACGTCTGCATGATATCAATAGTATAATAAATGCGCGAAGTCGTATTGCTGATATACTCAACCTGCGTAATGAACGCATAAAACCATTTTTCGCCGTAACCAGTATTACGGAACATCAGGTAATTGCAACCGAGTAGTTCATCGACAGTTTTGTCCAAAGTAATGTATGGCCTAGGATAACGCTGATATGAAACTTTATCAAAATAGAAAGCCAACGCATACGTAGTAAATGCTGTAGCTTGCTGGTCTGCGCTATCAAACCAAATGGTGTGGTCGAATGACGGTTCAAGAGGGACATTCTTTAGAATGAATACCTCTGAATTCGGAACAATCATCGACATGAAACCACCTGCCTTTTATAAATTTCCCTCCAACCCACCCGACTACTATTTTAACGCCGTAGCCATTCGTCTGTAACTGAGTTACTTAACAGTGACAGTACACGTTGCTTTCTGCGCACTATCGAAAGCAGAAGTCGCGGTAATCGTAGCAGTAGTGGACTTTGCATCTGCATCAACCGTGACAACACCAGCAGCCGAAACCTTAACGTCCTCTGCGCTGCTCGTCCACACAACCGTCTGCGGGGCGAAGTATTCAGTAACAACCACAGCGGAAAGCGAAACGCTACCTCCCTTCGGGACAGATGCGGTAGTCGGGGACACAGTGACGGAAGTGACAGACGGAGTGCCCGGAACAAACAGGACAGAGTTAGCGAACGGGGACACCGAGAACGTTTTCCACACGTGGTAGAAATAGTTCCAGTAAAGACCCTGACCGTTATACTGCTCAGTGAACTGCGTCAGCATATCGAACACCATAAACCAATCCTTATCGACAATAACTGCCGGGATTGCGTTAAGAGCCGTAAGCTCATCCTGAGACGGTTCGTGGTATGTCGGGTCGCCAGCAAAGATTTCACCAAGGCGGGCAATGTCGAGATCGCCGAAACCATCAATCAGCACACGGTGGCCAAGGAACTCAGCCTTGTCCATGTTAAAAGCAGAAGCAAGGACATTCACGTCCATAGTTGCGTCGAACACAGAGTTGACAATCATGTACTGGTCGCCCTTTTCGGTGAAAGTGCGAACGGCCGCGGGATTGTACTCGCTGTTCATAAACGTAAGTTTATTGGACACGCCCTTAACGGTGGTGACAATCGCTTTCGCGTTTTCGGCAGTCACGGTCGGGACAGTGACGGGGTACACACGACCATCAAGAATGTGACGAGCAAGCAGGTACTTCATAACAAGGAACTCATCGTAGTTCGCGCCCGTGTACATGGAATCGACGATTCTAGCGATAAGGTCAGTCACGCCATCCCACGACAGGAACGCCTGTTTAAGCTGCTCCTGCGTAACGGTTGCCTTGTAGAACTTCTGATAGTTCATGATATGGAAGGCGGCGCGAACATCAGGCACAACGCGCTTGAAAACTTCCTGCTCGGCAATATCAGGGTTGAACTCCTGAACCTTTGCAATATTGACGAAGATTTCCTCAATGGACTCGCCGTATTCAAGAACGCCCTTCTTGAAGAACGCAATGGGGTTAGAGTACATCTTCGACGTGAGCATAACGCGGCCAATGCGGTTAACCAGAGCGTTCAGGAATTCGTTCTGGAGAGCCGGATAATCCATGATAATCGCGCCAATCGTGCGAACAGATTCAACATCGTTTGCGTCAGCTTTGGGAACATAATTTCGGTAATCGACCGAAGCGTTATTGCGGATAACATTCAGAATATCCGCAGCGGACGTGGTAAGCGTCCTAATCTTAGGCTTAACAGGCATAAGCAATTACTCCTTTCAAGAAAACAGGTCATCATATTTTTCCGGGGATTCATCTTCATCGGATTCATATTCCGGGAGTTTGGGGTCTGCCGGAGAATTCGGGGTAAGAAAACGGTCTTTGTATTCCTTTACCACATTCTCATACTTTTCTTTGTATTCGTCACGCTCCTGCTGCAACTGCGGGTTAGACATTTCGTCGAACGTAGTCATGAGGTCGGAAACGTCTTTGAGCGTATCTTCATCATCGGCAGTAGCATACTTTCCGATAATCGTCTGAAACTGTTCGCGGGTTAGCACATTAAAATTCCTCCTTAATAGAATCGAGCGTATGGATTTATCATCATCCATAATGGCATTGACTTTGACTTTTTGGGGGCGGGCTGTGGGGCTGGAAGATTTGTTAGGTAGGTATACCATTTGTCGGCATAGGTCATGCGAATTCCTCTAGTTTCGTTCCACGAGGCAACATTAGGGCGTTCATACTGAACAAACCATGTATCAGCAAGAGTACCCGGGGAATCTGTTGAGTGGATGAAAGTTTCCCAAGTATACGTGTACGACGGAAAATATGGATTATCGCCAAACTGATAATTCGTATCATACTCAAACTTAATGCGATTTAATTCCATGTCGCCGCATAGCGCCGGGTCGTCCCACCCATCACCTGCCCAATCGCTGAACTTCGTGCGGGGCGTCCATTGAACAAGGCCGTAACCTGCCAATGGGTTGCCAAGTGCAAAGCCGAATTCTGTTTGCGCCGGGTTAAGCTGTGACTCATGCTGCATATTGCCAAGCATACCAGCGACAGCATTGACTGACCAACCTAGAGCACCAAAATAATTCCAGATGATACGTGCGTTATTCCTCATAGCATCTGCCGTCATTTTGCCAAGTTCATTAGTGTAGTAAGCTACCCACTCTAACCCCTCAGAGGCCATGCTTGCGTAATCGGGCAAACAGTAGCCGCGAATAGACTTCTGGTCTACTGCGCGTTCTGTCAGCTTAACAGAGTCGCCGTTATTTCCCTCAATCACAGTGAATGTGTTACTCGCTGTGTCAACTACTCCGACAATACCACAATGGTCTGGTTGCCCTTGATTGTCACCAGAACCAGAGTCGTCCCAATCGTATTGAATAATGTCACCCATCTGAGGGACGTAAGCGTCATTTTCTTCCCATCGGTTAACGTTCTGATATAGCGTTACCATGTAAGGGCAAGAGGCTGTCGGAAAAATAATCTCCGTTAAGCCTAAAGCAATGCCGACATATGAAACGAACACTGCACACCACGGTGAAGCATAAGTAACGGCCGGGCCTCCTACATCTGTTTGGTAGCTATTATAGGCGTCAATTATTTTTCTATAACTGCCGTCGTATTCATTAAGGCCGATGCACGATTGAGCGAAATTGTAAACTGACGTTCTCAGCTCTTGCTCAGTCATTTAGTCGTGAGCGTGTTGATAAGAGACTGCATAACAGAAGTATTGTTATTGATAGCAGTAGAAAGCTCGGAAATCTCTGCCTTGTATTCCTTCGTCAAATTGCTAATCTCTTCCTTGTGGTATTCCGCAGATTTGTTGACGTAGAAAAACATGATAAGACAACAAGCAATAGGAAAGCCCACGTTTGAAATAAGCTGAACAATCTCGGTCATGAACCTCACTCCTTTATTTAGTATACTATCATG
>OGCO01004138.1_pt1 | contig 15920 bp, 17 predicted proteins | sample 1570171 | NCBI WGS metagenome assembly OGCO01 (sample SAMEA4370583, study PRJEB24528) | human gut metagenome | reverse complement strand
GGGCCAACCGCACGAAGAAGGGCTTCCCCGTGCCGATTGCCAAGTGGCTCGAGGATCCGGAGTTTTCCGCCAAGGTGCGCAAGAGCTTTACCAGCGATGTGGCCGCAGAGTATTTCGACCAGGACAAGCTGGTGGCGATGCTGGGCGACCCCAAGCACGAGCGCCGCAAGATCTGGACCGCCTACACGTTCTTAACGTGGCATGAGCAGTTCTTTGAGAAGTTTGACGCGTGAATCTTATGAGCCTTCCCCTGAGGGGGAAGCCTATTTTAGAAAATTGGAGATGTACTTTCCCATGTCCGACATTATCCCTGTATTCCTTGGTGCAGACCTGAACTGCTATAACTTTGCCCGGGCGTTCCATGAGGCTTACGGCGTCGAGAGCTACGCCTATGGCCGCTACCCGATGGCTCCGACCAAGTATTCCAAAATCATCCACTTTACCACCGTGCCCGATATGGACAACGAGGACACGATGCTGCGCATTCTGCACGAGTTTGCGGCACAGCATAAGGGCAAGCGGCTCTATCTGTTCGGCTGCACCGACGATTACGCCGCGATGATCATCCGCCGCAAGGCCGAGCTGACCGAGTATATCGCCCCCGGCCCTGCCGCCGACCTGTACGGCTCCATCCAGAAAAAGGCCGAGTTCTACGAGGTCTGCGAAAAGTTCGGCATCCCCTACCCCGACTCGAAAATCCTGACCGCACCTGTCGATGCCGCCGAGCTGACCGAGGATAAATTGGGCTTTGCCTACCCCATCATCGTCAAGCCGTCGTCCAGCGTTGATTACTGGAAGCATCCGTTTGACACGATGAAGAAAGTCTACACCGCCGCCACCCCCGCCGAGGCCGCCGAGATCGTCAAAACGATCTATGCCAGCGGCTACCCGGACCGCATGGTCCTGCAGAAGATGGTGCCGGGCGGCGACGACCACATGCGCGTGCTGACGGCGTTCTCCGACGAGAACGGTAAGGTCCGCGCCATGTGCCTTGGCCATACGATGGTCGAGGAGCACACCCCCCACGGCTTGGGCAACCATGCCGCCATCGTCAGTGAGGACACGACCTCCCTGCCGCTGGTGGAGAACATCCGCAAGATGCTGGAGGCCTGCCGCTACACCGGTTTTTCCAACTTTGACATCAAGTACAGCGGCACCCCCGGCGACTACCGCGTGTTTGAGATCAACCTGCGCCAGGGCCGCAGCAACTACTATGTGACCGCCACCGGCATGAACATTGCCAAGCTGGTTGTGGAAAAGTGGAACGACGGCGGCACCGACTGCGTGCTGAACAAGAATGAGGTGTTCTGGCACCACGTCCCCGCGCAGGTGGCCTTCACCTACACCGAGGACAAGGACCTCGTCGCCCGCGCCAAGGCGCTGAAAGCGCAGGGCAAGGAGGCGTGCAGTCTGCTGTACAAACCCGACCTGCTGTGGAACCCCGTGCGCTATGCCTGCGTACTGGAGCAGCTGAGAAGGCAGTTCAAGAAGTTTAAGACGTATTACCCGGTACACAAATAATAAATAAAAAATAAGAAATAATAAATGTGGTGAATCGCGTCGCTGGCGCTCCGCTCAAAAAACGTAGGGGCGGATTCCATATCCGCCCGTGCCCGCTTGCGGCAAGGCAAACTTCCGCGGGCGCATATAGAATGCGCCCCTACGGATTTCGTTTTCGACCAAAGGGAGAAAACTCCACATTCTTTATTATTTATTATTTATTCTTTCTTATTTAAAAAGGACGTTATCATGAAGCTAAACGACCTTGTCCAACATATCTCCCACACCGGTGCCTCCGAAGCGGACATCACCGCCATCACCTATGACTCCCGCAAGGCTTGCGCCGGCTCGCTGTTCGTCTGCCTTGTCGGTGCGTGGCTGGATGGGCATACCTACGCCGAAAGCGCCTACCAAAACGGCTGTCGTGCGTTTTTGGTGGAGCATAGGGTCGACCTGCCCGCGGACGCCGTGCAGATCGTCACCGACGACACCCGCGCGGCGCTGGCCGTCATCGGTGCGGATTTCTACGGCAACCCCGCCGACGAGCTGCACCTCATCGGCATTACGGGCACAAAGGGCAAGACGACCACCGCCCTGCTGACCGCGGCCATCATGACCGAGGCCGGTCTGCCCTGCGCCTACATCGGCTCCAACGGTGTCGACATTGCAGGCGTGCACGAGGCTACCGCCAACACAACGCCCGAGAGTCTCGAGCTGCACCGGCTGTTCCGCAAGATGCTGGATGCGGGCGTGCGCCACTGCGTACTGGAGGTCAGCAGCCAGGCGCTGCGCCACCACCGCGTGGACGGCGTGCCGTTTGAGGTCGTGGCCTTCACGAACCTGTCGGAGGATCACATCGGACCCGGCGAGCACCCCGATTTTGAGGACTACAAGTGCGCCAAGCGCCGCCTGTTTGCAGAATACAACGCCCGCACGATGGTTTACAACGTGGATGACCCCTACAGCGATTTCATGCGCGAGGGCTTTAAAGGCAAGCAGATCAGCTTTGGCATCCAGAATGCCGCCGACTATCACGGGCAGAATCTGGCACAGTACCGCAGCCAGACCGCCCTCGGCGTTGACTTTGACTGCGTACACGCGGGCGAAACGACCCACATCGAGGTCATGTCCCCCGGCGCGTTCAGCGCGTCCGATGCGCTGTGCGCCGTCGCACTGTGCGGGGCATTCGGCGTGACGCCTGCCCAAGCCGCCGCCACGCTGGCCCACACCCCCGTGCAGGGCCGCTTTGAAGTCGTCGAGGGTCTGCCCGGGCGTACCTTCATTGTGGACTACAGCCACAACGGGCTGGCCCTGACCAGTGCGCTGAAAACGCTGCGGGCGTACAATCCGCACCGTTTACTTTGTGTATTTGGGTCGGTGGGTGGCCGCACGCAGGTGCGCCGCAAGGAGCTGGCCGACGCATCGAGCGCCTACGCTGACTATACGATCATCACGAGTGACAATCCCGACAACGAGCCGCCCGAGGACGTCATCCGCGACATTGCGGGCCACATGGCTCCCGGCGCACCCTACACCTGCATCACGGACCGCCGTGAGGCGATTTACGCCGCGGTGAAAATGGCCGAGCCCGGCGACATTGTGCTGTTCGCGGGCAAGGGCCACGAGGATTACCAGCTGATCAACGGCAAAAAGCTGCATTTCGTCGAGCGGGAGATCATTAAAGAGGCTTGCGCGGAGATAAGCAAATAAAACAGCGGCCCACACTTCGGGAGATACGAAGCGTGGGCCGCTGCTGCGTTGTAGGGGTCTGGCATGCCCGGCCCGCGGCATGTACGGCGGACGGGTTCTGCCGGAAGGCTGCGGGCCGCACATGTGCGGCCCCTACTGCGTTGCAGGGTTTTTATTGTGTGTCGCAATGGTAAGCGGGCACGGAGCGGTCAAGACCGCTCCCTACAAGTTTTCGACAGCAGAAGCAGACAGCTTTTACGCCCCGGCTCTTGGCAGCAACAACACGGCGGCCAGATACGCAAAATACAGCGCCAAACACATCCACCCCTGCCCGCGCTTCAGCTTGTGCCTGCACAGCGGCGGGAGCAACAGCACCAGCGCCATGGCGGCGCAGACGGGGACTTCATAGCTGCGGAACTGCGCACCGACGGGCAGCTTGTGGCGGTACATCAGGCTGGAAATCGGCAGCGCCAGCGTCAGGTTCAGGATCGCGCTGTTCAAAAGCTGGATGGGCAGCGAATCCGGCGGGTAGTAGCGGCAGCGAACCGAGAACCACTTCCAGACCGAGCCCAGCGGGTGATTCAGCGCCTCGACCAGCAGAGGGATACAGAACCCGAAGCTGATGAGCGTCGCCGCCCAGAGGGCCTGGATCGTGCCTGTGAGGTTTGCCAGCGTCGTGGCGCTGTAGAGCAGCGCCTGTGCACCGCCCGCCAGCAGGGCCAGCCCGCCCACGACGCCCGCCAGATTTGTCAGTGCGTTCCGGACGTTCATGACCGGGAAGGCCATCGTGTGGGCGGTGTAGCCGTATTCCTGCGCGGCCAGCTGCGGGCTGGGGTGCTTTTCGGACGTGGAGACCGCCTTGATCGTATCACCGTAGGTGAATTTGTGCTGGAACACAATGCTCATCATGACAAAGAGCACGAACAGCAGCATCAGCAGTCCGGTGCCGGTGTAGCTTAGGGTGCCGTCCCGCACAAACAGGGCGATGATCCCGCAGGAAAGCGCCAGCAGCAGGCATTTGCGGCAAAACTCCTGCCGGTCGGCCACCACAGGCTGGCCGTTGCCGCCCAGCAGGCAGAGTGCCAGCGCCAGCCCTACATTGGTAACGGCACCGGCCAGCGCCGTGCCTACCGCCAGGCCGGTGATGCCCATGCCGGCGGCCAGCAGCGCCAGCATCAGCTGGGGTAAAGCCAGGCAGAACGGCGCAATGGTGCCGCCCACTACCCACATGGGCAGGCCCAGCAGGGCACAGCACCAGGTGGTGCAGCGCCCTGCCAACCGGCTGCCGACGGCCGCCAGCAGCAGCCCCAGCATATACAGCCCCAATGTTAAAACCAGCACAGACATGATACTTTTCACCGATACAGAAAAAGCGGCGCTTTGCGGCACCGCTTTTATTTTTACGAATTAGTAGGCAACGCCCCAAACGACCATCTTCTGGGCGGGCTTGCCGCAGACGGGGCAAACGTCGCTCAGATGCTCCTGGGCAAAGGGCATGCAGCGGCTGGACAGACCAGCCTGCTCCTTCATGGCTTCCTCGCAGGCCAGGTCGCCGCACCACATCGTCTTGATAAAGCCGGTATGCTCCTTGGCGATCTGTTTGATCTCGTCCATGGTGGTGGCGCTGTAGGTGCGCTTCTCGCGGTTTTCCAGGGCGCGGTCGTACAGGTCCTTAGCCAGGGCGTCCATGGCGGCGGGGATAGCAGTGGCCAGCTCGTCAAACTTGACGAACTGCTTCTCGCGGGTGTCGCGGCGGACCAGCACGCACTGGCCGTTCTCGATGTCGCGGGGGCCGACCTCCAGGCGCACGGGCACGCCCTTCATCTCCCACTGGGCAAACTTCCAGCCGGGCTGCTTGTCGCTGTCATCCAGCTTGACGCGGGCATACCGGCCGATCTCGGCGGCCAGCTCACGGCATTTGTCCAGCACGCCGGGCTTGTGGGCGGCGACCGGCACGATCACGACCTGGATGGGCGCGATGGCCGGGGGCAGGATCAGGCCGTCGTCGTCGCCGTGGGTCATGATGATGGCACCGATCAGGCGGGTGGACGCGCCCCAAGAGGTCTGGAACGGATACTGCAGGGTGTTGTCGCGGCCGGTGAAGGTCACGTCGTAGGCGCGGCTGAACTTATCGCCAAAGTAGTGGCTCGTGCCGCTCTGCAGGGCCTTGCCGTCCTTCATCATGGCCTCGATGGTGTAGGTGGCCTCGGCACCCGCAAACTTCTCTTTATCGGTCTTGCGGCCCTTGACGACCGGGATGCACAGGTCATGCTCGGCAAAGTCGGCGTAGCAGTTCAGCTGCTGCTCGGTCTCGGCCTTGGCCTCGTCGGCGGTCTCATGGATGGTGTGGCCCTCCTGCCACCAGAACTCGCGGGTGCGCAGGAAGGGGCGGGTGGATTTTTCCCAGCGGACGACGCTGCACCACTGGTTGTACAGCATGGGCAGGTCGCGGTAGGAGTGCAGCACATGGCTGAAATGGTCGCAGAACATCGTCTCGCTGGTGGGGCGCACCGCAAGGCGCTCTTCCAGCGGGTCACTGCCGCCGGCCGTGACCCAGGCGACCTCGGGGGCGAAGCCGTTGACCAGCTCGCCCTCCTTCTTCAGCAGGCTCTCGGGGATGAGCACGGGCATGGCCACGTTCTCATGGCCGGTGGCCTTGAAGCGGGCGTCCAGGTTCTTCTGGATGTTCTCCCAGATGGCGTAGCCATAGGGGCGCAGCACCACGAAGCCCTTGACGCTGGAATACTCGACCAGCTCGGCCTTGGTGCAGATATCGGTGTACCACTGGGCGAAATCGACCTCCTGTGCGGTGATCGCTTCGACCATTTTTTTCTTATCGTTTGCCATTTCCTGTTAATCCTCACACAAATTCTAAACTTGTCCGCGGCAGCAGCGCCGCAAGCATTACATACGGTCTTCCAGGTAATTTACCACGTCACCGACGGTGTGGAAATTCTCGATATCCTCGTCGGGGATCTCAACGCCGAACTCGTCGGACAGGACGGTGATCATATCGATAACATCCAGGCTGTCCGCGCCGAAATCGTTGACGATGTCGCTGTCGGGGGTGATCTTCTCAGGATCGACTTCCAGCTGTTCTGCCAGATAGCCACGGATGCGGCTGAAAACTTCGGAATCCATAATTTAACTCCTTTATAAACACAGATATACATTTAATATATAGCGTATCTGCGGCTGAATGTCAAGGGGGTAAGTGTTAAATTTTATGCAAGCTGCATACGATGGGCCGGGAGGTGGGCATGTGGAACTGAATTTTACCAAAATGCAGGCCGCCGGCAACGATTATATCTACCTGGACTGCCGCGCCGCCGGGCTGCCGCCAAACGCCGCCGCGCTGGCCGTGGCGCTGTCCCGACGGCATTTTTCCGTGGGGGCCGATGGGGTCATTTTTATCTGTCCCCCGCTGCTGGCGGACGGCGACGCCGCGATGCGGATGTTCAACGCCGACGGCAGCGAGGGGGCCATGTGCGGCAACGGTGTACGCTGTGTAGCGGAATTTTTATACACCCACGGCATCCGGCGGGACTGCATCCGCATCGACACACCCAACGCCGGACGGCGCACGCTGCGTCACGTGGGCGCGGGGTTATGGCAGGTGGAGATGGGGCATTTCTCGGCGCTGGGGGCTGACGTGGGCACCACCGACCTGGGCGGCGGGCCGCTGCTGGATGTGCCGCTCTGCACGGGCGGGCGCAGCTGGCGTGCCAACTGCGTGGCCGTGGGCAACCCGCACTGCGTTGTTTTTGTGGGTGATGCCCCGCCCGAGGGGGCTGACCTGGCCCTGTATGGCCGGGAACTGGAACACCACCCGGCGTTCCCCGGGGGCATCAACGTGGAGTTCGCGCGGCAGATCAGCCCCACAGCCTTCGCCGTGACAGTCTGGGAGCGCGGCAGCGGGGCCACGCTCTCCTGCGGGACCGGGGCCTGCGCCGTGGCGGCCTCCGCTGTGCTGACCGGCCGCAGCGGACGCGGCGTGCCGATTTTGGTGCAGATGCCCGGCGGCACACTGGAAGTACGCATCCTGAAGGATGATACCGCGCTTTTACTTGGTGAAGCCGCGGCAGCATTTACTGGAACTGTACGGATTCAGCCTTGCAAACTGCCGCGCGGTGTGGTATGATAGATGCAATAACAATTTGAACAATATTTCAGTTCGGAAGGGGGCTGCGCCCATGAATATTCACGAATCCGCAGAGGATTATCTCGAAAAAATTCTGATGCTGCAGGAACAGAAGGGTTCTGTGCGCTCGATCGATATTGCGGTGGCGATGGGCTTTTCCAAGCCGAGCGTCAGTGTCGCCATGAAAAACCTGCGTGAGAACGGCTATATTTCGATGGATGCCGACGGTTTTATCAAGCTGGAAGCGCCGGGCATGGAAATTGCCCAGCGCATCTATGGCCGCCACCGCAAGCTGACGGCGTTCTTCGTCGCGCTGGGCGTTGACCCGGAGACTGCCTCCAAGGACGCCTGCAAGGTCGAGCACGACCTGAGCGAGGAAACGTACAGCAAGATGATTGCGTTTGCGGAGAAAGCTGAAAAAGAAGCGCAGAAGTAAATTTTGCCCAAAAAATTGCCCGATGGCATCAAGTGCCATCGGGCAATTTTTACTTTAGGTATACAGCGGCTTGCTCTCCGGCTCGCCTGTCACCTCTGCCTGGGGTTCGGCAGGCTGGGCCGGGGCAGCTGGGGCATGGCGGGCAGTGATGACCGCCTGGTGGAACGCCGCCGGGTTGGCGCGATACTTGCGCTCAATGTCCTTGTCGTAGCCGATCAGCGCATCCGGGTAGGTGCGGGCCATCTGCTGCAAAATTTCCTGCGCTTCGTCCTCATTGCGGACGTAGATATCGTGGCAGGCACGTTTCTCCTTCGCGCCGAAAACGCGCACCATCAGCTCTTTCCTCACGGTCAGGATGCCGTAAGCCTTGTGGCGCACTGTGTACTGGTAGGCCCAGACCACGTCGTCACCGGCCAGCACCCAGGAATTGCCGCCCTTGTCGTACATCAGCCAGCTGCGGCTCATGCGGACCTTGCCATCCTGCATCGTGTCCTCGTAGAAGTGGTCGAGGGCCTGCTCGGTGGCCTGCGGGTCGTCCGAAGCCTTGATGTAGTTGCGAATCTGCTTCTGGAAGCCACCGGTCAGGGAATGAACCACGAACCAGATTGCCAGCACCACCAGCAGAACGCCGATGACGCCCATAAAACCATACACAAACGTGTCCTGGCCGTCGATTTCGCCGTCGGTCAGCACCAGCGGAAGGGCTGTGCAGTCGTCAAACAGACCGATATCATCATAGCTAAAACCGGCGTCAATGAAGTAATCTTCCCACAGCTGCCGGGTCTCATCATCCATGGGCTGCAGCGTGCCGCGCACCGACACGTAGGAGCCGTCCCACTCATAACTGCCGTCCTCGTCATCGATAAGCCGCTCGGTATCGGCAACGACCGCCTCGGCGTCGCTGATTTTGGGCTTGGGCACTTCCACACCGATATAGACGGTGGCGTCGGGGGTGTTGACCGGCATGATGTACTCGCGGGCGCTGACCTTGTCCGGCCTGCCGCTCTCGCTCACGACGGTCTCGGCATAGTAGTCAATCAGGGTGTCAATGTCCGCTTCGAGATACTGTCCTTGCAGGGAAAGGACGTCATGGTCATCCAGCGGTGCGAAATGGGTCGGCCCAGCGATCATTTTTGCGATGCCGGGCCCGAACACCACGCCGATGAAGATGGCCGCCACAGCCAGGACGATGATGGCCCACAGCTTGCCGACCAGGGTTTTCTGCTTCAGGGATTGCAGCATAGATACTTTCCTCCATTCTTTTGTATACAGGGTTCGTTACCATTGTAACAAATAGCAGGTTCGGCGTCAACAGGTTGCGCGGAATTGTGCACCATTTTTTGACGATCTGCGTGAAGATTTTCCCCTTGCGGTTTGTTTATTATTCTGCTGTACACTTGAATGGACGTGATAGCTTGATTTCTGACAATATCAAACGGCTGCGGGAAAACATGGGGCTTTTCCAGGCCGCACTGGCCCGCAAGCTGGGGATAACGCGCGCCAGCGTCAATGCGTGGGAAATGGAGTTATCCTCCCCCACAGCAGTCTACCTTGTGGAAATGGCGCGGCTGTTCCACACAACTACCGATGACATCCTCGGCCTGGAAAGCGAAGAAAAAATCAGCCTGCGCGGTATGAACGAACAGGAAAAGCGCCTCGTCTACGACTTGGTCGACTATATCAGCGGGCACCACAAACCATAACCCCGCCCCGGGCGCACACACAGGTGCGCCCTTACATCCGCTAATAACAAAAACCGCCCCTTCCGGTTTGACCCGGAAGGGGCGGTTTCAGCTATTTGCTATTCGCAGTTAAGCTACTCGCAGATTACAGCTCAGCGAAGTACTTAATGGTGCGGACCATCTGAGAGGTGTAGGAGTTCTCGTTGTCGTACCAAGAAACGACCTGAACCTGATAGGTGTTCCATCAATTATTATCGCTGTATAGCTGTTTTTACGCCCTTTTGGTGGCTGTATGCTTTCTTTTTTCGTAGAGAAATTTCACAACAATTGTCGTAGTTGGGAAACTTCTTTATTTCTTTATTTAGGTGTTGACCTTCGTAGCAGGATTCTTGCTTTTTCTACCCTCTTTCTATTGCTTTATTGCGGCTTTCCAGCCTGTTTTATATACTCCCTCTAACGCCGCTGCGCGGCGCTGAGAGGGGCTGTAACGGTTTATGCGGTGGTATGCTGACGAATCAGTTTATCAAGCGTAGGGCGCGAAATTCCAAGCGTTTTTGCAAGCTGTGCCTTGTTCAACTCGCGGTTCAAATAGCGCTGATACTGTGCGGCGAAATCGTCCGCTTTGACCTCTTTGCGGCCTTTGAACTTGCCTTGTGCTTTTGCAATAGCGATACCCTCGCGCTGGCGTTCCAAGAGGTTGCAGCGCTCAAACTCATTGATTGCACCAATCATTGTAAGCATCAATCGTCCTGTTGGGGTGCTGGTATCGATGTTCTCTTTATTACTGACAAGATGCACACCCTTTGCCTGTAGTTGCTCCACCAGCTTCAAGAGGTCGGCAGTAGAACGCGCCAAGCGGCTGAAATCGTGAATGTAAATCGTGTCACCCTCACGCGCAAAATCAATCATTGCTTGCAGCTGCGGACGGTTCGTATCTTTTGCAGATACCTTTTCCGTAAACCACTTGTCCACATCGTACTTTTTCAGCGCTTCAATCTGGCGGGCTTCGTTTTGCTCAACAGTAGACACACGAACATAGGCGATTTTCATTTTTACGTTCTCCCTTCGCTTTCTACTATTATTATACCATAGTAAAAGTCCCATAGTCTGGACTTCATTTACGTTTTGTAAAACAATTTGAAAACCAACTCTATTTTTACGTTTTTGGGGCTTTTGGCGGCGTAAAGATAGGGTATACTCTAAATTTACATCAAGAGTAAAGTAAAAGGCACTCACCTCTGTTTTAGGGGCAAGCGCCTTTTCCAATATCTGTGGCAAATTATTTTTCTTTATGACCCAATCACAAATACAGGCGCTATCGGCAGCCCATGTTCTTTAATACGGCTTGCCATTGATTCATAAAGTTTGGTCTTTTCTTCGCCTGTCCCATAGGGGTAATTGCTTCTTGTCAAAATTTCGACCGTATTCATGCCGCGCACATGGCAAACATAATTTTTTCCATCATTGAATACCACATACACATTGTCAAGACCGAGTGTATAATGCTCGATATAAACTCCTTCCACGCCAGAAGTAACCAAATACTCGCTTCGTATTGCCTTCACTGCCTTATTTGCAACCGCAATCTTTTTCACTCCGAAAAGGACGGCCAGTACGCCTAAAACAATCAGGGCTATTATAATTATCTTCTTTTTTCTTTCTTCTGGCGACTTGGCTTTTTGTGGTGCGCTTACTTCCTTTTGTCCAAATTCAGCCATAGAAGCGCCGCATTTATCACAGAACGCAGCTGAATCGCTCACGCGGCAGCCGCACTTTTTACAAATCATAATTGTGCCCCTTCATCATCATATCATTGCTGTGCAAGCAACCAACAGAACATAGCAGATTACAGAAAAGCCTAAACCATACAGTGCCCATTTACCAGCAGCGGCAGCCTTTTTTGGTTCTTTCTCATGGTAGACAAGATACAAAATCGCACCCACAATAGGCAGTAAAAAAGAAATGATATTCAGCCCTTTGTTGGGTTCATCTGTCACGCTTGCTTTTGATTCGGTGGCACAACCGCAATGTGGGCAAACAACCGCATCTTTCAAAATTTGTTTACCGCAATGTGAGCAGAATTTCATATTGCCTGCATTAGCGTTCAAACTCCCTGCGGCGGGCTGACCGTCTACAGCTTGAATAGTGCCGCTTGCAGGATAACCTTCGCTTGGCTTTACACTCCCCGAAAGTATATCCTCTAATGTTTCTTCTTTTTCCTCAACCTTTGTTCCACAATTTGGGCAAAACTTAGTATCCTCTTGGATTTCTTTACCACATTTCTTGCATAACATAACTTTTTTCATCCTTTCGCTGTCATAGTAGACAATGCCTTACCATCATTTTAGATAAATTTTATCTAAAAGTCAATAGACAAATACTATCTATTATATGCTCTATATCAAAAGGCATCAGATAGGACTTGTTTATGATGAATCGTATTAAGGCTTTGCGCGAAGACCACGACTATACTCAACAATATGTTGCGGATTGCATCGGCATTACTCAACGCAAGTACAGCTACCTCGAAACAGGAACACAGCAACTTACCGCTGAAATTTTGGTTCTTTTGGCTAATCTTTACAATGTAAGTGTCGATTATATCTTGTTTCAGACAGACACAACAAAACGCTATCCCAAATCGAATCACGCTACCACTTAGAATATAAAAAAGAGGGCGCATTTTCGTTGCGTCCCCTTTCTCTTGTTATTCAGTTTTGCGTAAATCATTTGTCAGACCCCCTTACTGATTCTGCGCAGGGGTGTCTGCCTTCTCTGCTTTTTTGGCTGCATTGATTGCGTCAGCAACCGCCTTGTCTCTTTCGGCCTTTGCTTCTTTCACTTTCATGTCAGCCTTGTAAGCGTCACTGTAGTTGCTCATAAACCACTTGCGAATCGTTCCCATGTTGTTCTTTTTGTAGGGGCGACCCGTCTTGGAAACGGTCATTTTCGTCTCGTTGCACAGCTTGTGCAGTTCATCAAGAGCATCCGCATCATACTTAGTCAAAAAGTCTTCCATGGCCTTAATCGTAACGCGGTTATAGTTACCCTCACGGCGAACCGTCATAACGCTGGCGGTGGGGTGTTCAGCACAAATCTTTGTCAATACTCTGTACTCTTCCGTACCATAATTCTGCGCTTTCTTATAGAACTTCTCATCAACCTTAATGGTATTCTCGGTGAAATCAAACTTAATCTTCTGCTGAGTCATAATAAACCTCTTTCTTCCACTGTATGCCGTGGACGCTGTTTGTGTGGGAGTTTTTGTGTTTTTGTTTTATCTCCCTTCGATGTTTATATTATAGCACAGCCCGTCTTATAGGTACATTTATAATCCTATCAAGTTTCAAAAGCGGCATACACTATATATGGTTTTATCGTTATACCGCTATATGTTGCCACAAAATTCAACGACCCCCGGCGGTTTATTTTTTATCCGCCGGGGGTCATGCATTTTATATATTATTGTTGCACACAAATCCCATATATAGGGGGATATATTAGAGGATTCCACTCATTTGCTCTATTTCAAAAGCACACCACTAGACAAGCGCCGCACACTAGGGCAGGCATTAGGACAACCGTGCTTTATCAGTCCTCAACACTATCTGGCGGCACAATCACATCATAGTTTTTTGTCCCCATGCGGTGCGTCAAAATCGTGCAGCCATTCTCACATAGCGCCTTTTTCAGCGTAGGCCAGCCCACTTTATGTGATTGACTATCTTTCAGCCCAACGACCTGCACCAACGCTGCCTTTTGCTCTACATCAAGCGGCTTATTAAAGAAGTCATTGATGCGGCGGTCTGTCAAATCTATATAGCGCGTGTCTGGCGTAAGTACATACAGATTTTCAATATCATTTCTGATACGTCCACGCGCCTGTACTTGTGCGCTCTTGTTTGCTGAGTGTACAACCACATTCGGCACAGGTGTGTAAATGTTAATGGCTGTCTCCATGCTTTTGTTGATAAATAGTACATCAACATTTTCTGGAAACTCATTCGTTTCTATGATGGCGTTTCTAATTTTTAGCTGTTCGGCCGTCATAGGATTATCTGTGTTATTTACACTCCACACAGACGCACAGCGCAATCCAGCCGTTTCACATTCCTTTTGAAACTTCTTTATATCCGTAATGTGTGCCGCATAGAATAGCGTTTTCTGCCCCTCTGGCAGCTTTTTGATCAAGCCGTCCACATGGCTATAGGGAACAGTGTTCTGTGCTGTGTAATGTCTAATATTCGGCGCAATCTTCATATAGGTGAACGGCACATCTTGCCATTCTGCCCATGTTTCAATGTCGTAAGGTGTGGCGCTCATGCCCACAACAATAGTAGACGGATTCACGGCGGCGCGAGACAATGCCATCATCGCATGATAGTTATTGCAGCGTTCTTTTAGCTGCGCATCAACTTCACTACTTGTTAAATAGGGATAGTTTGTTTTGATTATGCCGCGCTCATAGGGAATAGGCCAATGAATATTATGGAACTCGTCAGCAATAATCAAATCAAACTGCCTTAAGAAATCTGGATTGCGGCGCACCTCAACGCCCAATTTAGCATAGGTAATTACAACAATTCTATTTGCATCAAAACCATCAAACCGCCTACCGCCGTTATCAATGATGTTATCATAGCAGCGGGCCTTTTCTGGGTGCTTTGCAACAATGCTGTGTCGTCCTGCGCAAGTATCAATCAAATACAGCACTTTGTTAAACTGCGGTTTACTGCCTAAAATCTCGTAGGGAAGTTTGTTGACTGCGTATTCTGTCTTACCGCAACCGCATGGGGCTTCAATCACATTAAACTCATCTTGTACATATTCCCCTCTGATTGCGTCTGAAAGGTACAGCATTTCTTGTTTATTGTTGTTAAATCCTTGTAGAACCTAAGAATTCTTATACATAGAATTACTCCTTTTCATACTTTTCTACGATGTAAATAGAGAATCTCGTAAAAATGTGTGTAATTTTAAATTTTTCCAGCTATCTGTGAAAAATTATGCGCGATGCGCATAATTTTTTACGATAGCCCGCCCAATCTTAGAAGATGGTTTCTTTTCTCATCTTCTATAAATATTATATCATAACATCGTTCTTTTTTCAATAAATTGTCTCCGCAAATTTGTTCTATTCAATTAATTAATGCGTCAATCTTTCAGATTGCCGCCCATTTCCGCGCATAGAAAAAGTCAGCCAGAATTTTCAACAACTGGCTGACTATCTGTTTACCTATTGATAGAATTTTCTAAGATATTGTAGAATCTGCCTACTATTTTACAGCCGCATTAAAGGACTGTGCTTGTTTCCCTCTTGAAGTATTGAATCGTCTTTCATGCCGCGCAAATAGCGCTGTGTGATGGCTATATTCTCATGGCCCATCAAGCGGCTAAGGGTATAGAGGTCAATTCCATCTTTCAACTGTAGCTGTGCAAAAGTGTGGCGGCAAGTGTGCGGACTGGCGCGTACCGACCTATCTACCTTTGCTGCTCTTGACGCATTACGCACGATTTTAGCAACGGATTCATGGGTCAGTTTCTTCCCTGTCTTGCTTAAAAACGTATACCCCTGCGGCGGCAATTTGCCCGCAAAATAGCTTTCTCTTGCTCTCTGGTATCGTATCATACACTTAGACAAAAACGGCGATTTAGGCACTACACGCTCTTTATCGCCCTTGCCGTGAATCAACATATAATCCTCGCGCACTTTATCATCCGTAAGGCTCATTAGTTCCGCACAGCGTATACCAGAATCAAATAGCGCGGCGAGTATCGCCCGATTGCGCACCGAAAGATAATCCGCGCCGCTATAATAGTCCAGCATCTTTTTAATGTCTGTTAGGGTGAAGGTGTTGATAATTACGCGCGGTTCTTTTACATTCTTTACTTTTGCAAGGGGCGATTCGTCTATATATTCTTCTTCTACGCAGTAGTTGAAAAAGCTGCGGTAGGCTTTCAGCAAGTCATTGATATAGACGGGTTTCCTCTTGTCCTTTTCCTTTAGGATAATAAAATTCTTGATATGAATGGGCCGTACTTTCTCTACCTCTTGAACATCACACACTTCATCAAGGTAGCGATTCCAGTAAAGAATTTGTTTACGGTAGTTGTCTATTGTTTTCTCAGACAAGCGGCGCACTTTGCAGCTAAAAACATATTCGGTGCAAGCATCAGCGAGTAACATTAAAAAAGCCCCTTTCAACTGCCATACAGCAGCCAAAAGGGGCTTACATCGTACTATAACATCTATCGTAGTTGAGCTACGATTTTTCTCAACAATTGTCGTAGCAAAACTGAGTTTTGCGCGGCGCGGCGGTTAAGCGGCGCGGTCAACTGTTGATTGGATGTTTATTTTAGTGCGATACTTCGCAGAAATCTTTCGATTACAGCTCAGCGAAGTACTTAATGGTGCGAACCATCTGAGAGGTGTAGGAGTTCTCGTTGTCGTACCAAGAAACGACCTGAACCT
>OGCO01004131.1_pt1 | contig 15935 bp, 7 predicted proteins | sample 1570171 | NCBI WGS metagenome assembly OGCO01 (sample SAMEA4370583, study PRJEB24528) | human gut metagenome | reverse complement strand
CATATAATGGAGACGATGAAACTGTAGTAATACCTGACAATGTAATTTCGATCGGTGCCTATGCGTTTGGAGCAAGTCCGAAAGCCGATGCAATTACAACTGTTAAGCTTGGGAAATCGGTAGAGGATATTGATGTTCAGGCTTTTGTGAGTTTAAAGTCATTAGAAGATATTGCAATTGATGAAGCTAACAACAATTTCGTAAAAATTTTAGATGGTGTGGTTTTGGGAAATAACGGTAAAGTCTTTATTATAGAAAACACCGTTGAGTATTCGGATGATATTCGTTATTACATGAGAATGATTTGTGATTCGTATATTGAACAAATTAAAAATTTAAAAAAGGATAGAAATAGCAGTAGCGTACAATGTGTATTAGGTAATTCTGTAATAGAAATAAGTTATGACGAAGTTTTGCGTGAAACATCAGAAAATCCAGTAAAAGAAATGTATTTTGTTTCTGTTAATGCGAATGGACAAAAATTAATTTTTGATGAGCCGTTTAAAATGTTTGAAAATATGGGATATTATACTATTAATACACATGAAGGTTTTGTTTTTTCGCGCAGATCAGATGTTAGTGGATTCATGTGGATACTTACAGAAAACGAAATTATTCAAAAAAATGTATTATCTTCAGATGAAAATATTCATGCTTATAATCAATCAGTTATATCTTTGTACAAAGGTGAAAATGGAGAGCTAAAATATTCCAGATCACCCAATAAATATGTAGTTCATGGTGGAACTTTTGATATGTATACATATAGCACAGGATTTGATGAATTCGTAAAGGAAATTGGTACAGCTAAGGTGGAAAGCGGAAAAATAGTATATTATCCGGAGGAAACTTTTACTGTGAAGCAAACTTCAGTAAGTAAATATTTAAGAGAAGTTGTAAATCCGGCAGAGTTGGGCTATGCTAACCTTGAAGAAATGTTTGCTGATAATGCAAGAAAATATGGATCTGCAAAATAATATAAATTAGAATCACAAAATAAAACAAATTTAAGATAAAATGGTTTATTGAGATTAACATAATTAAATAATTTGCATAAAATGTTGTTATCGATAATAATAAATAACGATAACAACATTTTGTTTTTTATGTATAATTTTTTATGAATAAAAGTATTATATAGTAGGTATATATAGTAAATTAATGTATTTATATTTAGAAATTAGTATTTTAAATTACATTAATTATATTTAATAGATATTCAGTATTTATATATATATAGGAAAATTATTGACACAAGTTTCCAATAATGGTAATATATTAATATAAATACATATTATATTAAAGAAAGATAGGAGTATGAAGATTATGTGCGCTAATGAAAATACAAGACTATACGGTTATAAAATAATTCGTAATTGTTGTATTGCAACTATGTTATGTGTGACTTTGATGTCTTGCAATAATACAGAAAAACCAGTGTTTAATGATGATGTTACGACTGACACTGATGTACGAACTTCTGCATTTGAGAGCGATACGGAAGATTTGTCATTGCCTGAATTCTCTATATCTGATGAAGGCGTTTTAACTGCTTATAATGGAACAGAGTATAATATTTCAATACCTGATAATGTTAGTGCGATTTCTGAAGATGCATTTGGTACAAGTCCAGTGGCTGGCGAAATAAAGACAATAAAACTTGGAAAGTCAGTTGAAAGTATAGATACGCAGGCGTTTGTAAGCTTAACCGCTCTTGAAAGTATTGAAGTTCCGGAAGAGAATACTAATTATAAATTTTTAGACGGTGTTCTTTTTAAGAATGATAATACTTTATTTTTTTGTATGCCAAACATTATCAAAGATAATTATGATATGTTTGACATTTTTTATGACGTAATTTCTGATAATATTGACGGCGAAGGTGAAGCGAATCTTGTTTCTGGCAAAATGATGGCAAAAATTGAAAGAGAATATGCTAGTTTGGATGATTCTCTTGGTAGAAAATATTATTTTTATTGTAAAGCATTTAGTGCTAATGGACAGTATATTGAGTTTGACAAGGCGGAATTCAATGATGTTGATTTTAACTACAAATGGAGCTTTATAAAAAATTGTGCCTATAGTACTAGTGAATGTATAGTTTATTCTTATACTACAGACACTACTGCATATGGAAAGACGTGGTTGTTTACTAATGATGAAATTGTAAGAGTAGATATTAATAAAAATAAACTGCAAGAAGGAGAAAAAATTAATGGTGAAGAATGGTATAATTATTCAGTGATAACTTTTGAGGCAGGAGAAGACGGATCTTTAAGATATACTCGTATGCCTCTTAAATATGTTTTTTACAGTGGAAATTTGGATTACGATTATTGTTGGACTGGTCTTGATGAGTTTGCTAAGGAAATAGGGTATGTTAAAATTGAAAATGGAAATATAGTGTATTATCCAGAGGAAAAATTTACTGCAAGAGACCTGGGATATGATGAGGATTATGTTATAAAATACTTAATCAAAGGAACTGATTTATCTGTAGAAGAATATTTTATACAACAATCACAAAGGTTTGAATCAGCAAAATAAATATATAAGTTTACAATAGTCTCTTTATTTTCTTCTTTATATTATGAATGCATTCAACAAAATTTAAAGGAGAAAAATTAGATGACAGATTTAGAAGTTACTCAAAAACTAAATGAATTAAGAGGAATTTTTGCTAGCGGTAAATATTGGAATCATGATCCGGCACAAACAAATGATCCAAGTTCGGTTAGAGATATTGCGTGTGATCATAGTTCTCATAATCATAGTAAGTTTGATGGCGATTGCGGATGTAATTCTTTTAATGGGAGTATACAATGTGCTGGATTTGCTTATTATATGGCATATCGTGTATTTGGTACATATCCAAAATCAGGTGCTCAAAATGCGAATTATAATGGTTACACTGATAGCAACGGATGGGTATACTATTCTAAGGAGAATGCTGCAGGTATTTCATTAGCTCCTGGAGATATTATAAGAAAAAATAATCATAGTGCGATTGTCCATACAGTTAATAGAAATTCTTCTACAGGATCAGCCGTTGTAACTTTTGCTGAGGTGTGGGGAGGTGACCTATATAATTGTAAAATTAATTGGGGATCTTTTAACGATAGAGTGACAGACGAGTCAGCGCTTACTGCTGCCGGATCCGGATTAGAGTATATAATCAAAGCGCCCAAAAATTCATCAGGCGGCGGAAGTAGTTCAACTGAAGTGGAGGTATGTTTCAAATGGAATTATATAGGATCGCCCAGCGAAAATGCTTATGTGATTTCATATGAGCCCGGATTACCCTATTCTCAGAAAGGAATGCCAACGCCGACGAGAGAAGGATATGAATTTGGCGGCTGGTGCTCAGATCCGGAGGGAACGGATATATTTACAGCTGATCACCCAGTACCTATTTGGTCACATAGCTTATACGCAAAGTGGATTCGTTGTATAATTGTACATTACATGAGAAACCGAAAAAGTGATGATTTAAACTTTAAATATAATACATGCTATCCGGGACAACCGTTCGGCGAGATGGAAGGATATAAAGATTATGAAACGGATGATGCATATTATAAATTTAAGGGATATTACAGTGCAAGATCAGGCGGGACCCAATATACTGCAGATTCAATTGTTCCAAACATAAGTGAAAATATTTTGCAAGTATATGCTCAGTGGACTCGTGTTGCGGTAGTAACCTTTGTAGAAAATTCAGTTAGTCCTGATTCATTTGTATCACCATTAAAGTTTCCCGTAGGGGAAGCTATAACTGTGCTTCCTGCAGGGTATGTTGGATACAGATTTGACGGGTGGTATACCGCAGAAATAGGAGGAACGAAATATATAAATGGTACAATTGTCCCTGCTGTAAAGAATTTAACATTGTATGGTCATTGGACGCGCATAGTTAATGTAACTTTAAAATGCAATTTTAGTGAATCAGATACAAGTTCTTATAGTACAATTAACGCTTATGATGGAGAAGCATATGGAGAAGCCCTGCCAACATCTAAAGATAGAAGCGGTTATCGTTTCGACGGGTGGTTTACGGAGCGGTCGGGAGGAACTCAGGTAACAAGTGAAACATTGTGTTCTGATTCAGATCATTCTCTTTATGCGCACTGGACAAAAGTAACAGCGGTTATATTGTCTGACAATTACTCAGGGAATTCTGTAACTGTATATTGCCCTACAAATGAAAAATATGGATCTGTTCTAACCCAGAATGTTCCTGTTCGTGAAGGTTGTATTTTCGATGGATGGTATACAGAGTCCGGTTCTGATGGTCGTCATGTTTACGCGACCTCAATTGTTCCCGAGAACACGGTATTGCTTTATGCACATTGGATAGTTAAGGTAATATTCAACCCTTGCGGAGGATGTGTATTAGGAAACTCTATACTATATTATGACGTCGGCGGTATTTTCGGAAAATTGCCCGAAGTTTGCTGCTGTGAGGAAGAGAAATATTTTGACGGTTGGTATACGCTTCCGAATGGATACGGAGAAAAGATTTCTATGATAACTACTGTGCCTGATTATAGTATGGTTTTGTATGCGAATTGGCGTCCTGAACTGTAAATAATTGTTATTAAAGAGCTGTGCGGAATATACGCATAGCTTTTAATATTAATTTGGTATTAAAAACAGGAGGAGCAAAATGGACTCGCCGATTAATGAAATAAATAGAATACGAAATGACTGGAAATGTGTTTTACGTTCAAATGAGTTTTTGAATCGGTATATGCTTGAAATAGATAATAAAGATCTGACTACAACTTCTTATGTCTTCAGTGTTCCAATATTTAATATTACAGACGGAAATCTTGTAAATTTAAAGTTTAGTCAAGAAAATGGATGCCTGCATCACACCGGAAGCAATGCCGATATTATTGTGCGAAATAACGTTGTTTGTTTAAAGAATAGCTGCGGAATTGTACATATTGAAATTTCAAAAAGCGAAAAAGAAATCGGTTCTAATAACATGTCAATGGTAAATTTATCTCCGACGCTGAACGGAGTTAAGCTTAGAAAAGTAATAAACAAAGAAAAATTTATTAAATTAAATATTGATATAAATGAAACTCCGTATGGAATTAAATTCAATGAAAAATATTTTTCCTTTATGTCACACGATATAACACCGATTTTTACAATTTCGGTTATAGGAGACCGATATATCGAGAGTTTTACGCCCGGTTCTGTGGTTCTTAATACAAAAGCTATTGACGATCGGCATTATGAAATATATATAGAATGTTCGGATGAGTTAAAAACAGTAGAAGTTGAATGTAATATGTATGAACAAAAACTTATGCTTGATACAACAGTTGAGAACAGAAGACCGGATGAGAATAATCTTTATGGGGCGTCAGCTATTATTGGCAGTGGAGAAAAATATGGAGAACAGTGGCTATTTTCAAAAATAAATTACGGTATCATAAGAAACATATTGCTGAAGAGAATAAAATCCGTTCGTTTATTTATTCCAAGACTTAATAAAAAAGTTACTGAGATTACGGCTTACAACTTAATGAGAAGATTCTGCAGTATCGGAACTACATGGAATAATAATGACAGCAGATCGACAAACACAGCTAAGACTGTATTAACTGACAGTTACTATATTATAGATATAACAGGATTTACTGTTGACAGCGAAACACAGAATTTTATAGAAATGTTAGGCTTTGTTTTAAAGCCTAAATGTGATGGAAATAGCTACTCCTTAATTTCAACAGGAGACTGCTATGATCAGCCCCAAATTCTTGAAATTACTTATTATAACTGAGTCTAATAAATAAAGCCGCGCATCACGCGCGGCTTTATTTTTGAGATAAAAGTTATAGCAATAGAAATCGTTGTTAAGACAATATTTACACAAAAAAATAATATAGTATTCACCAATGTCATTAAGATAAGGTCATATATGTTTAGATAAGGACGAATCTTTGGTTCATCCTTATCGACGTTCTGTATGCCGTTTAGAAAAACAATACTGCTACACCGAGCCTGTCCGCCCCGAACGGAGTGATGAAAGGAAGATTGTTCCGAAATCTTTCAGTGGATTACAGGGTGAGAGCGTGACCATCCTTGAAAATGGGTTTTTTAGGCATTTTCGGGCGTTATCAAGGGCTTATATATGGAATGCTTTATAGAAATATAAAGATTTTTATGTATAGGAATTTTTATATTTATCATGAAAAGATTTGGTATTATGCAAGTATGTGTGATATAATACTATCAACGGAGCGTTGAGTGGTCTTCATCTTTAAGTCGCTTCTTTTTATTGTAATTGTATGAGATAATATATGTGCGGTACCGAACAACAGATTATGAAGGAGAATTGATTCATGAAGGAAACAATGGGACAGATTATTCGACGACTTCGCAGAGAACGAGGCTTTACACAAGAAGAACTTGCGGAGCATATTGGCGTTACATTTCAGGCTGTTTCAAAATGGGAAAATGACACCGGGATGCCGGATATTTCACAAATCGTGCCGCTTGCATCTGTATTTGAAGTCAGTACGGATGTATTGTTTGGTCTTGCAGTCACAACTGAGGATGAAGAAGCATGGGAATTTGTAGAAAATGCGGAGAAATTAAAGGAATACAGAAATCTTGATTCCTATCTTGCCGTATACGATACCTTGATTGAGGGTTTGAAAAAGTATCCTAACAATCTTGTATTGATGTATAACTGTATGCAGTTGGGCACTTCTCTGTCTTTTCCTAATAATGAAGGAATGTATGCAAGTGAACGTTCAGAAGAAATCTTAACAAAAACCATCAGACAGGCAAATTATATCATAGAACATTCAAAAAACATTACGGATGTTCTGTCGGCACGACAAAATCTGGTGTTTCTGTATTCGGTAAATCAGAATTTCAGCGCAGCTACGCAGGAAGCACGCCAATTTCCTGTACGCACCGATTTTACACTATATTCCACTATGGCAATCGTCAACGAATATATAGAGAATTTCGAGTGTGCGGCAAAGTATTTGTGTACCGATATTGATTATTCCCTGCAAGCTTTGGAAGATCACGCGGCAAGACTTGGGAAAGCCTATTACCATAGCGGAAAATACCAAGATGCAATCGAGGTATATAAAACATTCTTCGCAATCCTGAAAGCGATTTTTAAAGATGAATGCCCTCCGCCGTATCATGATTTTGATTCCGGTGATTGCTATCTCTTGTTGGCACAAGCCTATCTTGCGGTTGGTGATGAGGAGAAGGCGATGGAGGAAGTGGAAAACTCTATTTGGTACTATTTGAATCTTTGTAATCAGAATTCCGATGAATGTATTTGTCATAGAAGCATGATAACATCTCCACTTGTACGGGAGACAGAAATCCAAACATCTATTCCACGTAACATTATTCAAAAGGAATTACTTGATAAGTTAGCCCAAAAGGAAATACAGCCGCTTTGTAATGAGGAACGGTTCATAGCATGATAAATCATGTTCAAGCGCTGTCTGTATAATTCAGAACACAAAAAAGGCATCTCGGTTGAAGGAAAATCAAGATGCCTTTCATATTTTTGGCTTATCTAAACTTGTGTAGGGTTATCTAAATGACATTGAGTATTCACTCTTTATTTTTGCTGTTTGTTCTTTTTGCTTTGAGCTTTAAGACGAAGCTCGGTATTTAGAATTCTCTTACGTAAACGTATACTTTTCGGTGTTACTTCGATGAGTTCATCATCCGAGATAAATTCAATTGCCTCTTCAAGGCTGAATACAACCGGTGTGACAAGCGTGAGGGCTTCATCTGCTCCTGACGAACGTACAGCGGTAAGATGCTTCTTTTTACATGGATTTACAGCGATGTCTCCGGTTTTCGGACTTTCACCGACAATCATTCCCTCGTAGACAGGAGTTGCAGGTCCGATGAACATATTTCCGCGTTCCTGTGTATTATACAGGCCATAGGATGTTGTTTCTCCGTCTTCTGAAGCGACAAGGGATCCTGTCCAGCGAAGTGTAATATCGCCTTTATATGGCTGATAACCGTCAAACACAGAGTTAATTATACCTTCACCGCGTGTTGCAGTCATAAACATACTTCTGTAGCCAAACAGACAGCGTGCCGGAATAGAGTATTCAATAGACATTCGTGTTCCTGTCAAATTCGGCTCCATTTTAATAAGCTCACCTTTGCGTCTTCCGAGTTCTTCAACTACACTGCCTACATAATCGGACGGAACATCAATAAAGACAAGCTCCATCGGTTCATTTTTTATGCCGTCTATTTCTTTATACAATACCCGCGGAGTAGAACAGCAAAGCTCATATCCCTCTCGGCGCATTGTTTCTATAAGAATTGTTAAATGCATTTCACCGCGTCCGGAAACGTTAAACGAGTCTGTTGTCTCACCATCCTTAACACGCAGAGAAACATCTTTTAAAAGTTCTTTATACAATCTTTCGCGAAGCTGTCTGGATGTTACATATTTTCCTTCACGGCCTGCGAACGGACTGTCATTGACGGAAAAAGTCATCTCCATTGTAGGCTCGCTGACTTTTACAAATTCAAGCGGTTCCGGTTTATCAACAGAGGTAACAGTATCACCGATAGTAATATTCTCGGCTCCGGAAAAGCATACAATATCTCCGATTTTTGCTTCTGTTACCGGAATTCTCTGAAGTCCGTCTATTTGATAAATTGAAACAATTTTTGTTCTCTTTGGCGCGTCGGAGGAATGATAGTTGCAGATCATAGCATCCTGATTTTGCTTTATTTGACCGCGTTCAATACGTCCGATTCCGATTCTGCCGACATATTCATTATAATCAATAGACGAAACAAGAAGCTGCAGAGAATCGTTTTCATCTCCCTCAGGAGCCGGAATATAATCAAGAATAGTATCGAAAAGCGGTTTGAGATCGGTTCCCTTTTCAAGCGGAGAAAGAGACGCTGTACCATCACGTCCCGAGCAAAACAGCATCGGAGAGTCAAGCTGATCATCTGTAGCGTTGAGGTCCATAAGGAGCTCAAGCACTTCGTCAACAACCTCATCAAGCCTTGCGTCCGGTTTATCTATCTTGTTTATTACAACTATTACGCGGTGATTAAGCTCAAGTGCTTTTTGAAGCACAAAACGCGTTTGAGGCATCGGCCCTTCCGCGGCATCGACAAGAAGCAGAACCCCGTTTACCATTTTGAGAATACGTTCAACCTCGCCGCCAAAATCTGCATGTCCGGGAGTATCAACTATATTTATTTTTACATCGTTATAGTGAACGGCGGTATTTTTAGCAAGGATAGTAATTCCGCGTTCACGTTCCAGATCGTTTGAATCCATTACCCGTTCTGCGGTGGTCTGATTTTCACGGTAGATACCTCCCTGCTTAAGCATTTCATCTACAAGTGTTGTTTTACCGTGGTCAACGTGTGCTATTATTGCGATATTCCTTAAATCATCTCTGCGCAATTTAAATCCCTCTTTTTACGTCTGATATTAATATTTTTTAATCCATAATCTAAAAACATACAGATTAGTATATCATATTTTTAGTTTTTAGTCAAGATTATTTACATAATCAATCATAATATATGCGTCATGTTTTCATACGCTTTTAGCATTGACAGAACGGTAAAATTTGAATATAATATTATGGAAGGTCAAATTTTGACAAGATATGTATTATACTAAAAAGAGGGGATTTTTCCTAATGCACAAGAATATTAAAACGGTTAAATTCGGAGGAAGCTCGCTTGCCAGCGCAGAACAATTCAAAAAAGTAACAGAAATAATTAAGGCAGATTCAGACAGAAGATATGTTGTCGCTTCCGCGCCGGGGAAACGTAATTCGGACGATTTTAAAATAACCGATAAATTATATGAATGTTATGAGCTTGCGTCAAAGGGAGAAAATATAGATAGAATATTTGCTCAGCTTGAGGAGAGATACCGTGCCATAGTGTCCGGGCTTGGCGTGAATTTTGCACTTGATGATGAATTTGAGAAAATTAAAATGTCTGTAATTCATAATGCAGGACGTGATTATACAGCAAGCCGTGGTGAATATCTCAATGCGAAAATTCTTGCAAAATATCTTGATTTCGAATTTATTGATGCGAAGGAAATCATTTTCTTTAACGAGAACGGCCAGCTCGACAGTGAAAAAACCTATTTGGCGACTGGGGAAAGACTTAAGCATGTGTCACACGCGGTAATTCCGGGTTTTTACGGCTCAATGCCTAATGACACTATACGGACATTTTCAAGAGGCGGTTCTGATATAACCGGAGCTATTGTTGCACGCTCAACAAATTCTGTAATTTATGAAAACTGGACGGACGTTTCCGGTGTTTTGATGGCAGACCCAAGAATAGTTGACAATCCGGATGTAATTGATGTAATCACATATAATGAATTGCGCGAGCTCTCATATATGGGCGCTACGGTGCTTCATGAGGATGCGATTTTCCCGGTAAGACTGATGGGAATTCCGATTAATATAAGAAATACAAACAGTCCTCAGGATAGCGGAACCATGATTGTTGCTTCATGCAGTGATTCCGAGCGTGATAATATTATAACAGGAATAGCAGGTAAAAAGGGATTTTGTTCGATCACAATCGAAAAAGATATGATGAATTCCGAGGTTGGATTTGCCCGAAAGGTACTTGCAGCTCTGGAACGTGAGGATATTTCATTTGAACATCTCCCGTCTGGAATTGATACTCTCAGTATTATTTTGTCTGAAAAATCGATCGAAGGAAAGCACGACAGCATACTTCGCAGTCTCTGTGACGCTGTGAACCCGGATAGCGTTTTTATAGAGGATGAAATAGCTCTCATTGCCGTTGTAGGACGCGGAATGAGAAGTACAAAAGGTACTGCGGCTCGTACAATCGGAGCTATTGCAAAAGCCGATATAAATATTGTTATGATTGATCAGGGCTCAAGCGAGCTTAATATTATTCTTGGCGTTAAAGAAAATGACCTTGAAGCGGCAATTAAAGCAATATACAACGAATTCAGACATAAGTGAATCAGATTCAGATATAAATATAAAACACATCGGAAAAAGCAATTGTTCTTACAATGTCGGCAGAAACATTGTGTTATCTGTCGTCTTAAGGACAAAAACTTATAACCGATGCGTTTTATATTATAGAAATAACAAAATAAAATTCGGTGCGGATATATTCAATAATTGATTTTAATTTTGGGCTGTTAAAGGCGTTGAGGCCATTAAAACATTAAAAAAGACCGGTAATCCTGCCGTCGTCATCAACGTCTATCATCTCCGCAGCCGGAGATTTGGGGAGTCCCGGCATTGTAAGAATATCTCCTGTGAGAACCACGATAAACCCTGCACCGGCAGATACTTTAACAGCTTTTACGGATATTTTAAAGTCAGTCGGCGCGCCGAGTTTTGCAGGGTCATCAGAAAAGCTGTACTGTGTTTTTGCGATACAAACCGGAAGTTTGTCAAAACCGAGAGCAGTTAACTGATTTATCTGTTTTTTTGCCGCAGGAGTAATAATAATACCGTCCCCTCCGTAAATCCTTTTTACAACAGCTTCAATTTTTTCTTCGATAGAAGTGTCAAGGTCATATGCGAAGGAAAAATCCGGGTTTCCTTCACCGCATAGTGTTACGACCTCGCGTGCAAGCTGTTCTCCGCCTTTTCCTCCCTCTGACCAGACGGTTGAAAGCACTGCATTTACACCAAGCTCGCGGCATTTTTCAATAATAAAGTTGATTTCCCGATCGGTATCTGTCGGAAAGCGGTTTACTGCCACGACACAGGGGAGCTTATATATTTTTTTAATATTGGAAACATGTCTGAGAAGATTTGGTATTCCCTTTTCAAGGGCGGTTATATCTTCAGATGAAAGTTCGTTTTTTGAAAGTCCGCCGTGCATTTTTAAAGCCCTGACAGTCGCGACAATGACAACGGCGTCAGGTTTAAGTTCTGCAAGACGACATTTTATATCAAGAAATTTTTCCGCTCCGAGATCTGCTCCGAACCCAGCCTCTGTCACTGTATAATCACCTGTTTTGAGAGCAAGCTTTGTAGCTATGACAGAATTGCAGCCGTGAGCTATGTTTGCAAAAGGTCCTCCATGAACAAAAGCCGGCGTTCCCTCAAGAGTCTGAACGAGATTTGGTTTAAGTGCATCCTTAAGCAGTGCAGTCATAGCTCCCACGGCCTTGAGATCTCCGGCGGTTACCGGCTTGTCGTCATATGTATAGCCTACGATAATTTTGGAAAGCCTGTTTTTTAAATCTTTGATTGAGTCTGAGAGACAAAACACCGCCATTATTTCGCTTGCAACCGTGATGTCAAAACCGTCTTCACGCGGTACGCCGTTAAATTTACCGCCCAAACCGTCTACAATAAACCGAAGCTGCCGGTCGTTAATATCCACGCAGCGTTTCCAGGTTATTTTTCGTACATCGATATTTAGCTCATTTCCCTGTTGAATATGATTATCTATCATAGCAGCAAGCAAATTATTCGCAGCGCCGATTGCATGAAAATCACCTGTAAAATGAAGATTAATATCTTCCATAGGTACGATCTGTGCATATCCTCCGCCGGCAGCACCTCCCTTTACGCCGAAAACCGGGCCGAGCGATGGCTCACGCAGCGCAACAGCGACGTTTTTTCCGATTCGTGAGAGACCATCGGCTAATCCTATTGTTGTAGTAGTTTTTCCTTCTCCTGCCGGAGTGGGAGTAATTGCAGTTACAAGAATCAGTTTTCCGTTTTTACGTTCGGTTTTATTTATAAGGGACGGATCAATTTTTGCTTTATATCTACCATACTGTTCAATATATTCTTTCGGGATATGTGCATTCTCAGCAATTTCATCTATGGGTTTTAATTTGCATTCCTGTGCAATTTCTATATCGGTTTTATATGACATTATAATACCTCGCGCCGTATAAACGGCTTTTAAAAATCGTGAAAGCTTTAACCGCCGGTCCGGTTTATTGCTTATGTACTATAGTGTGTGATCAAATGAAATAAATCATTTATCTGAAATAACGTACTGCTGCCTCAAACATATGAATATTGTAATTTCCCGGCACATTTTTATATAAACCGCTGCCGATTCTTTCACTATGTCCCATTTTTCCGAAAACTCTTCCATCCGGAGAGGTGATACCTTCGATTGCGTACATTGATCCGTTTGGATTAAAGCGGATATCAGATGTAGCATTATCGTCAAAATCAACATACTGCGTTGCAATCTGACCGTTTTCCGCAAGCTTTAAAATCAGATCTTCATCTGCGATAAAACGTCCCTCGCCGTGTGAAATCGGAACGCTGTATATATCTCCGACATTCGTCATGGACAGCCACGGAGATTTATTGGATGCGATTCTTGTGCGGACAATCTTGGACTGATGTCTTGCAATTGTATTGTATGTCAGCGTCGGGCAGTTCTCATCTGTATCTATAATTTTCCCGTAAGGAACAAGTCCCAGCTTGATAAGAGCCTGAAAGCCGTTACAGATACCGCAGATCAGACCGTCTCGGTTTTCCAGTAAATCTGTAACGCCTTCTTTTATTTCAGCATTGCGGAAGAAAGCTGTTATAAATTTTCCGCTGCCGTCGGGTTCGTCTCCGCCGGAAAATCCGCCCGGTATAAAAATCATCTGCGCTGTTTTAATCTTATCGGCAAATTTTTCAACGCTTGCAGAAATTCCGTTCGCGCTGAGATTATTGATTACTACAATTTCGGGATCTGCTCCGGCGTCTGCAACTGCTTTAGCGCTGTCATATTCGCAATTTGTTCCTGGAAATGCGGGAATCAGGATTTTAGGCTTTGCAGACTTAACTGCGGGTGAATATCTTTTTACGGATTTATATGAGAAATTTTTTATTTTCTCTTTATTACTTTCTATATTGCAGCTGAATACTTCCTCAAGTTTATTTTCATAATCAAAAAGAAGCTCGGAAAGCGGTATTTTTTCAGTACCTAAGCAGATCAAACCGTCGTCCTCAACAGTGCCGAGTATTTTTTCATCGCATTTGTCTTTAACCTCAAGAATGAAAGAAGCATATCTGTAACCGAAAATGTCCTGCACTGAAATATTATCTGAAAAATGAAATCCGAATCCGTTTCCGAATGCCATTTTCATTACCGCTTCTCCGATTCCGCCTATTCCCGGAGTATAGCATGAAACAGCCTCACCTGAGCGAATAAGAGCAGTTACTTTTTCAAAAACTCCGAGCAGTGATTTTGTTTTCGGGAGATTGTTTTCATCATATTCAGGCTCTATAATGACGACACGGTTTCCGGCTCTTTTAAACTCGGGGGAAATTATATTATGTACTTTTTCTGTTGTTACCGCAAAAGATACAAGAGTGGGGGGTACATCAAGCGATTCAAAGGAACCGCTCATGGAATCTTTTCCTCCTATAGAGCCTATTTCAAGCTCCATTTGTGCCCTAAAAGCTCCGAGAAGCGCAGCAAACGGTTTTCCCCATCTTGTGGGATTCTTTCCGGGACGTTCAAAATACTCCTGAAAAGTAAGATATACGTCTTTAAATGACGCTCCGGAAGCTATCAGCTTGCACACAGACTCTATGACTGCAAGATATGCACCGTGATACGGACTTTGTTCTGTTATAAAGGGGTTATATCCGAATGACATTAATGAACAGTCGTCCGTGTGTTTCTTTTCTGAGGAAATTTTCTGAACCATTGCCTGTATCGGCGTAAGCTGATTTTTTCCTCCGAAAGGCATCAGAACAGTTCCTGCTCCGATTGTAGAATCGAATCGTTCGGAAAGTCCTTTCTTAGAGCAGATATTGAGGTCAGATGCAAGTTTCTTATAATTTTCGTTAAATCCGCCGTCAATTATCTTTTCTGAAATTGAGGCCGATGCAGCGGCAATGTCAATATGTTTTTCCGCTCCGTTTGAATTTAGGAATTCACGGCTTACATCGACAATTTTTTTGTCGTTCCAAGTCATTGTAAGGCGAGCTTCTGCTTTAACTCTGGCCACCGGGCAGGCCTGCAGGTTTTCCGTTTCCGCCAGCTTCAGAAAAGCGTCTACATTATCCGGCTCTATAACTACCGCCATACGTTCCTGAGATTCGCTGATAGCGAGCTCGGTTCCGTCAAGACCGTCGTATTTCTTAGGCACAGCGTTAAGATCAATATCAAGACCGTCTGCAAGCTCTCCTATTGCGACCGATACGCCGCCCGCGCCAAAATCATTGCAGCGTTTTATCATTCGGCAGACATCACGGTTTCTGAAAAATCTTTGAAGCTTTCTTTCTTCCGGCGCGTTGCCTTTTTGTACTTCTGCACCGCAGGTTTCAAGCGATTGGACATTGTGAGATTTTGACGATCCTGTAGCTCCGCCACATCCGTCGCGACCGGTGCTTCCTCCGAGGAGAATTACCACATCTCCCGGAGCCGGACGCTCGCGGCGGATATTTTCAGCCGGAGCCGCGGCGATAACAGCGCCGATCTCCATTCTTTTCGCGGCGTATCCGGGATGATAAATTTCATCTACTATACCTGTAGCGAGACCGATCTGATTTCCGTATGATGAATATCCCGCGGCGGCGGTAGTTACAATTTTTCTCTGCGGAAGCTTTCCTTTAAGCGTTTCGGAAACGCTTTTTAAAGGATTTGCCGCGCCGGTAACGCGCATTGCCGCATAAACGTATGCTCTGCCCGACAACGGGTCGCGGATTGCACCGCCTATACACGTTGCCGCACCGCCGAACGGCTCGATTTCGGTGGGGTGATTGTGCGTTTCATTTTTGAAAAGAAGAAGCCAGTCCTCATCTTTTCCGTCAACGTTAACTTTAATTTTAACGGTGCACGCGTTTATCTCCTCCGACTCGTCGAGCTTGTCGAGTTTGCCCTCTTTTTTAAGTTCCTTAACCGCGATTGTCGCAATATCCATAAGGCAAACGGGTTTTGTTCTG
>OGCO01004130.1_pt1 | contig 15942 bp, 12 predicted proteins | sample 1570171 | NCBI WGS metagenome assembly OGCO01 (sample SAMEA4370583, study PRJEB24528) | human gut metagenome | reverse complement strand
CCATTTTCAGGTTTCCCGGTATACAAATCCAGACAACTAGTCGAAGAACAATTCGGAAGAATATAATAACCGCCTGTACCGTCTGAGAGTACCTGCCATAACGTAGCTGATGAAGACTGTTCTACATTCGCTCCTGATTCTGCCGACTGACCGGTTACAGAAAGGTATAAGCCCGACCCTACATTTCTAATGGTATAATAACCATTTCCCTGATAGCTGAACTGAAACTGTCGATGCGGGATATTTGCACGATCCCACAGAAGTATATTCGTTCCAGATGTATTTCTGTTATTATCAACTGAAAGTCCCTTATTCTGATTCTGAGCAGATGTAATCAAATAAATACCATCTCTAATTGTTGCTGAATTACTTTTTACGGAGAAAATTTTATCCAGTAAAACTGATTCTGCTTTAGCAGTTTTCGCCATTACCTTATAATGATATATACCACCTGTAAGCCCGCTAATCTTCACTGATGCATCCAATGCAGAGAGATCATAACTTTTCGTACCTGGATAAGCCACCCCTCCTGTAATCTGGTTATTATTTCTATCATATACACCAACTGTTACTGACTTCAATGGCAATCCAGAATTAACTGTACCTCTCACTGCAAAAGACTCTCCTGCATTTATGCTCTGGGGCTCTGAATACCCTGATAAAGACGCCTTTTCGGAATTTCCGTCGGAAATCGGCTCATACCAGAAATTTCCGTCTACAACACCTGGGATACCATCAACCAAAATTGTAGAAGCATATTGCCAGTAATCATAATCGCCTGCATATCCTGTCTGCTGTGTATAATGTGCTAACCAGATACTATATTTACTGCTGATAGCATCTGCGTCCAAATTGTTCTCAAGCATTCCCTTATTCGCATAAACCATCGGTGTATAGCCTTTTTGGCTTGCATACTCACAGAAAGCAAGACACACATCTGTAGCAGCCTGACGGGATAAATTCGCATTGTAAAGTCGCCCCGTTAACGCCCCATAACTCTCAGCATATTCATAATCCAAAACCATTGGCAAATCAATCTGATGCCCCTGCAGCCATCCGATCACCCAGTCAACTTCCTGTCTTGCCTCATCCGGTGTAATGGCCTGAGAATAAATATATACACCAACTCTGATGCCCTGGGCCTGTGCTCCCTCAATATTCTTAATCAAGTACGGATCCTTGCCTGGATTGCCGGCACTTCCCCATCCTCTGTATCCGGCACGGATAATAGCAAATTCAACACCATCGGCTTTTGCCTTTGCCCAGTCAATATCTTCCTGCCAACTGGATACATCCACGCCATAATGAATGGTATATCCATTATTAAAACGTGAATTATGTATATACTCATCTGGTACCGCACTCATTATTGCCGTACTGTACTGTTTCTTCATTTCCTTCCAGTACTGTGGATCATCTGCATACTGCGGGTCTACTTCCGGTTCATCCTCCGTCTCATCCATAGTCTCTGTCTCAGATGCCTTTGATGTATCTGACGTCGCTTTTGTGTCGGAAGCCTTCTCTGTTGATACAACAGAAGCACTTTCTGTCTCAACAACTGTTTCTGTCTCCGTTTCTGCGGCATCCTCCGTACTGTCAGCGACATCTACCACAACAGCCTGCTGTCCGCTCAGATTGTCCGCTGTTCCCGCATCTGCAAAAGCTGATAATGTCGACGGCATCATCAACGCTATGACACATATTGCAGATATAAACTTTTTCATTTTCCTCTACTCCTTTGTTGTCTCTATATCTGTCATTATCATTTCCTATTCTAGCTTACCAGTTGCTCCATCTAAATGCAACCTATTTTCACAGATATATGGCTATTTTTCATAATTCTTCATGATTTTAATCGTTGCTATTTACTATGCAAAATGTTATAATCATACTAACGCTTAAATCTACGGTACCTGTCTGCAATACGGCAGATGCTGTCGGCTGTGTGCAGAATATCACGGGAACCAGGAATGCTTTTATTCCTGCCACTTACATACAACATTCCATTGATTCTCTGTACATTCTGCCGGACGGATATAATGAATGATCATAGGCCGGTTTATGGCAGGCTCCGCAGATTTCCGTGTTTTACAAACAATCTGAAAATGACCCGTATACCGTGATTTCCACAGCATACGGGTCACTTTTATTTACGCGAGCAATGAGCCAAAGCCCATGCTTGCATGAGGCCTTGGCGACTGTCGCGATAATCATAAGAAACTCGCGAAGCGTGTTTCTTATGATTTCAAGACTCACTCGCATATCCTAATACGGAATTCGTTTCTGCTTACAGACATCCTTCCTGTATTCAGGTCAGATTTTCATGCATCAGATAGATCATTCCGCCGATCAGTCCGCCAAAGACACCTGCATAGGCTGTGATCAGAAGGATATTCATCTGATATAATGCCTTTGGTATCTCCAGGATATCGCATCCAATCTGACAAATCAGCCATGTCAGATCACACCAGAGCAATGTATGCACCAGCAGGAACAAGCTGACAGGACGCACATGTTTTCTCAGTGCCAGAATATTCAGTTCATACCACATACGCTTCATCATCATTCTCTCCCGCCTTTCTTTTATCCCTCCTGCAATCTCATTGCACAGCTTAATTATCTGCCTCATCTACATGCTTGCCTGTAATAGAATAAATCACCCATTCAGCAATATTGGTGGCATGATCACCGATACGTTCAAAGTATTTAGCCACCATCAACAGATCCGCCGCCTCAAAACTCTTCACATGATTATCCTGGATACGCTTAACCAGTGCCATTTTAATCTGATCAAAGAGATCATCTACCACATCATCATTATCAATAACATTGTGGGCTACATCCAGGTCTTTTGTTACATATGCCTCTGTACCACGGACAACCATCATCATTGTCTCATTGGCCATTTTCTGAATCAGTGATATTTCATCAATATCAGATACATCTCCCAGCTGCAGCGATAACTCCGCAATATCCGAGGCCTGATCCCCGATTCGCTCCATATCTGTGATCATCTTCAATGCTGAGGAAATCTGTCTCAAATCTCTTGCCACCGGCTGCTGCTGAAGCAGAAGCTTCATACACAGTGCTTCAATATCGCGTTCCATGTGATCAATATCCATATCATAATTAATGGTCTGCTTTGCTTTATCCGTATCGTGACCAATCAGGGCATAAACACCCATTTCGATGGCTCTCTCAATCATATTGCCCATCTCAATAATGTCGTCATTAAGCTGCTTTAACTGTAAATCGAAACGATTGCGCATTAGCCAAACCTCCCTGTGATATAATCTTCTGTTCTCTTATCTCTCGGCATAGAGAAGAGTTCTTCTGTTTTGCCGTCTTCAATCACTTCACCCAACAGGAAAAAGACGGTTCTGTCTGAAACACGGGTCGCCTGCTGCATATTATGAGTGACCATGATGATGGTATAATCTTTTTTCAATTCCAAAACCAGATCTTCAATCTTGGAAGTTGAGATTGGGTCCAAAGCAGACGTTGGTTCATCCATCAGGATGACATCCGGCTGCACAGCCAGTGCTCTTGCAATACAAAGTCTCTGCTGCTGACCACCGGAAAGTCCAAGGGCACTCTTATTTAATCTGTCCTTTAATTCATCCCAGATTGCGGCTCCTCTCAGTGAGCGTTCTACAATTTCGTCCAATTGGGATTTTTTGTGGATACCATGGGTTCTCGGTCCATATGTAATATTGTCATAAACACTCATCGGAAAAGGATTCGGTTTCTGAAAAACCATACCTACTTTTTTTCTCAGCACATTGACGTCCATATTCGATCCGTAAATGTCCTCACCGTCCAACGTCACTTTACCGGTAATCTTGCATCCCTCCACCAGATCATTCATACGATTCAGTGATTTTAAAAATGTTGATTTACCGCAGCCGGACGGTCCGATAAATGCGGTGATCTCGTTGGCCGGAAGCTTCAGGTTGATATCCTTGAGCGCCTTGAAATCACCATAATATAAATCAAGATGTTCTACATTAAATTTATCCATATCTATTCCTTTCTCTTTCTTCTAGGCCTTCGTAAATTTCTTGGCGATCAGTGTAGATAATCCATTGATAATGATAACAACCACCAGCAGCACAACCGCCGTTGCATAAGCCTGATCCGTATGCAGTCCTTCACCGGATAACACATACATATGAACCGCCAGTGTTCGTCCGGATGACATCAGGTTTTTTGCAATATCCGGTACAGTTCCGGCTGTAAAGATTAAAGCTGCTGTCTCACCTACAATACGACCAATAGCCAGAATAATACCTGCCAGTATACCCGGAATTGCTGACGGCAGAACAATTCTAAAAACGGTTCTCAATTTACCGGCTCCCAGTCCATAACTGCCTTCACGGAATGAATCCGGCACTGACAAAAGGGCTTCCTGCGTCGTACGCATAATAGAAGGCAGAATCATAATGGAGAGAGTAAATGCACCGGCCAGTATAGAATATTTCCAATGGCAATAGGTAACGAAAAACAGCATACCGAAAAGGCCGTAGACAATAGAAGGAATACCTGCCAGTGTTTCCGTTGTCACACTGACAACACCTACCAGCTTATTTCCTTTTTTAGCATATTCAACCATATAAATAGCTGAGAAAATACCAAGCGGTACTGCGATCAGAAGAGCCAGAATCGTCATAATCAGCGTATTAATGATCGCCGGAATCATGGACACATTTTCTGATGTGTAAGTCAATGAGAACAGGTCTGGACTGAGATTTGGGACGCCCTTAATCAAAATATAAAATATCAGGTAACCCAGCACGCCAATCGTAATAATCGCTGAAAGTAAAACAAGTACTGCCAGAAGGAAAGATATTTTGCTTCTTTTATAAGCTTTCAGGCGCTGTCCAAAAGTGACTTTATTAATTGCTTTAACGCCGTCTACTTCACTCATTATTTCTCCCTCCTTTTAATAACCGAGAACAAGAGATTGATCAAAAGAATAAATACAAATAATACAACACCTGTCGCAATCAATGCTTCTCTGTGAATACCTGTTGCATACCCCATTTCCATGACAACATTGGCTGTCATGGTTCGTACACCCTTAAATATACTGTGCGCCATCGCCGGCTGATTACCTGCTACCATGATAACCGCCATTGTTTCACCGATCGCACGTCCAATACCAAGGACAACGCCAGCCAGAATGCCGGATTTAGCAGCCGGAAGCACCGCAAAGAATACACTTCTTTCATGATCTGCTCCCAATGCCAGAGATCCTTCATAATAACTGTTCGGCACTGCACGAATCGCGGATTCAGAAACACCGATAATGGTGGGAAGTATCATAATGCCTAACAGAATGGATGCTGCCAGCATAGAATTACCTTTGCAGTTAAATGCCGCAAATGTATTTCGGAGCAGTGGCACCAAAACTTCCATACCAAAGAAACCATAAACAATCGATGGGATACCCGCCAGAAGTTCTACTGCCGGCTTCAAAATTTTATACAGGCTGCCCGGGCAAAACCTTGCCATGAAAACAGCCATAAATATACCAATTGGAACACCAATGATGATGGCCCCTGCTGTAACATAAATACTGCCGAGAATCATCGGTAAAATACCAAATAAGTTATTGCTTGGTTTCCAGACAGTTCCTCCAAGGAAATTCAGCGGTCCAATCTTACCAATGGCCGGAATACCACTTGAAAAGAGGAAAACACAGATCAGTAAAACTGCCAGAATAGAAACACAGGCCGCCACCAGAAAAACGATTTCCATTACTTTTTCTTTAACTTTCATAAATACTCCTGCATCCTAAAACATGGGGACTGTCCGGAGACAGCCCCCAATTCATTGACTCGAATACTGCTTACTGAACATCTGCCCAGACTGTTGTTTCACCTGTGAAGATAGATTTTACCTGGTCACTTGTCAGGTTCTCTACAGGGTTTTCATTGTTGACAATAACTGCGATACCATCCTGTGCAATTGTTGTTGCTGTTACACCTGTTTCTGTATCTTTCAGATCTCTGGAAGCCATACCGATATCACAGATACCTTCCTGTGTAGATGTAACACCTGTTGTGGAATCGGATGTCTGGATTTCAATATCTGCATTTGTGTTCACTGCAAGATAAGCTTCTTTTAATTTTTCCATAACCGGAGATACACTTGAGGAACCTGCTACAACGATTTTACCTTCTGGCTTGCTACCTGCATAAGCGGCTGCATTTTGATCAATCTTGATGTAACCGTTCTGTTCAATGATATCCTGACCTTCAGCACTCATAATATAATCTACAAAATCCTTTGCCACATCACTGAGTCCGTCTTTTGTTACAATATTAAACGGTCTTGCTACTTTATATGTGCCATTTGCAACATTATCTGTTGTTGCCTCGGCGCCGTCAATCTTAACAGCCTTTACTGTATCATTTAACGAACCAAGTGAAATATAACCGATTGCATATGGATCACCAGCTACGCTTGTCATCATAACAGATGTGCTGTTTGTAATATTTGCTTCCACTGTTGTATTATCAACCTTTGTACCATCAGCGGCTTTCTCTTCTACACCAAACAATTCTATGAAAGCACCTCTTGTACCTGAACCATCTTCACGTGAGTTAACACTGATTTCTTTGCTTGTATCAAAATCACCTGTTGCTGCAGCAGCTTCTGTCTGTGCTGCTTCTGTCGCAGCTTCCGTAGCGGCACCGCTTGCTGCTGTTGTTTCTTTAGATGATGAACTTCCGCATCCTGCAAGGCTTCCTACAACCATTGCAAGTGTTAATGCTGTACAAATAAATTTTTTCATTTCTCATTTCTCCTTCTTTGAGATTTTCCTTTTTAACTCTTTGACTTCTCGTGCCGCTATTAAAGATAAAACTTCCATGTAAAATCTAAAACCAGGGTTATGTAAAATTCATGAAAAAAATACGAAAAGTTGAGCGTGCGGCCCCAGACATAAAAAGGCTTCAAAAAGGCCTTTCAGTCACAGGATTGCTTCCGCTGCCAACGTCTGGCAATGGTACATAAGGCAGTACAATACACTGCCTAAGTACCAGCCGCCGTTGAAGCCCCTGTGTCTGAATGGCCTTTTTGAAGCCTATTCTAAAGCTTTTTACCGCACGCTATTAAATTTTCAATACTGTTTCACCTAAACCTCTGTCTAAGTAATTTTTTATCATTTCTTACGCATTTAAACAACACAGCATTCTGCATTTATTATTTTATGCCGGGTTGACGTGGACCATGCAATGTTTGACCAATGGGAACTGATGCTCTATGACATGATGGACATTCTCAGCAATGGCATGTGCCTCCCACAATTTTTTATCACCATCCGCTTTGATCTCAATATCTACATAATACTTTGACCCGAAACTTCTTGTCTTCAGAAGGTCAATACCTTCTACACCCTGAATATTCATAATGCAGTCATGCATTTCATTCACGGTTTCCTGATTGCATGATTTATCCGTCATCTTGCTGATGGCATCTCTGAAAATATCGACAGCTGCCTTGACAACAAACAGACAGATGACAACACTGGCCAGAGGATCCAGCATCGGGAATCCCATTCTGGCTCCAAAGATACCTACGAAACTTCCGACTGATGATAATGCATCGGAGCGATGATGCCATGCATCTGCCATTAATGCCCCTGAGTTAATCTTCTTGGCCGCATTTCTTGTATACCAATACATGATTTCCTTGACAACGATAGAAATAACAGCTGCCGCCAGTGCCAGCACTCCAGGTACTGCCAGTGTGTCGTAATGACCAGCCATCAGTTTCTGAACACCGGTTAAACCGATGCCGACACCGGTCACACCCAAAAGAATAGCCAATATAATAGAAGCAACACATTCAAATCTGTCATGCCCATATGGATGATCTTCATCCGATGCCTTACCAGAAATCTTAACTCCGATAATAACAATAATTGTGCTGAACACGTCAGATGCTGAGTGAATGGCATCTGAGATCATCGCTCCTGATGATGCCAGCAAGCCGGCAATCAGCTTAAAAATAGATAACATCAGGTTCACAGCAATACTATTCGCTGATACCTGCATCGCAATTTGTTCATTTGTCTTTGCTTTTACATTCTTCATCAATAACACCCTCCGTTCTGAAATGAAACGATTCTAATACTCGCTCTCTCCATATTCTGCGGCAGATGCTTATAAACATAAAAAGCACCTGCGGAACACCAACTGTCCCGCAGATGCTTCGCCATTTCATTCATCTGCTGCCCGAAAGGGCCCGGCTGCGATCGCTTATAAAAAGTGCGCCCCGCCTGATCAGTTTGTACTGTATATATGCAGTGCAAAGAGATTATCTATACTATAGTACGCGGGTACACAGTTAGTCAAGCGTAAACCGGCATTTTATTGAAGCTTATTCTCATCATAAACGACATAGATATATTGAATATTTTCAATGGCTTCACATGGCTCACGATGCTTCAATGCCTTCTGTCCTGTTCTCGGATGAACAAAGCCCCGATCCGTCTGCGGATTAATGCAGCTGATGGTCCTCAACAGATCATTGATGATAGTTACCGGGAAAATAATATCTCTGTGAGAGGCCACAATCCCCGTCAACGGAAGTAATTTGATATCCATCAGATGCCCTACATATTCCGCCAACGGTGCACTTGTATCAAACAGTATCCACAAACTGTCGCTGATATTGTCCCCTGAAAACAAAAGTCCCGTTTCATGGTCAAATACAACAATAGAGCCCTTTGTATGTCCCGGCATAAAAATAATTTCTTCTTCTCGTCCGCCCAGATCAAAGATCTGTCCATTCTTCAGCGATTCAAAATGTCTTGTATGCTGCTGCTCCCAGGCCTTCTCATCAAAATCATCCGGCCACACAGGAGGGAGACCGGCCGCAGACCGGTCCCTCTTAAACTTTTCAACAATCAATGTCTTCTGCGTTGCTTCATACCAGAGATAAGTCGGTACATCCATCAGATTCATATAAACCGTCGGAAATTCATAATTGCCGCCGCAATGATCTGTATGTCCATGTGTCAGCACCACTTCCAGAGGTTTGTCTGTCAGCGTTCTCACAAATGCTGCCAGATCACCAAATCCATAACCCGTATCAATCAGCAATGCCTTCTCCTCGCCTATAATCAGTGTTGTATTAACATTGCCCGGCTCATAGATATGGTAAATATTCTCTGCAATTTTCAGTGGTTTATAGTATGTATCACTCATCTCTGTCGCTCGCTTTCTGTCGTTCTCTATCAAAGTCAATGCTTATTGGAATATTGGAATGCGCTGTCCTGCTCACTTAATCAATACCAGACACATCTGTGTCATAAACACATTCTTTTGTTACAGCATCCACTCGGATAACATCACCATAAATAACATCATCTTCATCTGTATTCTCATCAAAATCAGCATCATCCTCTGTAACTATGGCGTAAATATAGTATTGCGGATTCGAATGTCCCTCTACCATCTCTGGCTCAGCTGCCAGATATTGCACATAGTGACCCTTAATGATTTCTAAATCCTCATCACTGATCGTCTCTTTAAGGAATTCATGTGCTGCGTCTATAGCTGTCTTAGCATCTATCATTGGTATCTGCTTACCATCGGCACCATAAAAGCCCCATACGCTATCTTTAATCTCAATCAAACCAGTCTGCATTGCTCCCGTTATCGTATGGAAATAATACCCTTTTCCATTAATATTCTGTTCACCATAACGCATTGCTCCATCTGTTCCATAATAAACAGTCTTTGTACCGCCGCCTTTTACTGCTATATTCTTAAATCCAGTTTGCATTGCTCCCGTTATCGTATGGAAATAATACCACTTTCCATTAATATTCTGTTCACCGTAGCGCATCGTACCATTGCTATCATAATAAACAACCTTTGTACCGCCTGTTTTTACTGGAATTGTTTTTAATCCAGTCTGCATTGCTCCCGTTATCGTATGGAAGTAATACCACTTTCCGCCAATATTTTGTTCGCCATAGCACATTGCTCCATCCTGTCCATAATATACAATTTTATTTGGTAATTTTTGAAAACCAGTCTGCATTGCTCCCGTTCTTCCATCAAACAAATACCACTTTCCATCTACATGCTGTTCTCCATAATGCATATTTCCCTCTGTATCATAATAGACTGTTTTTTTCTGTCCATTACGCATGGTAATTGTCTGAAGTCCAATCCATAACTCACCTGTTTTCTCATCGCAATAACACCATTTACCATCAATACGCTGCTCGCCATGCTGCATCGCACCAGTTCTTAAATGAAAATAATAATATTTTTCTCCAATTTTTTGTTTACCATAAAGCATCGCTCCATCTTGGCCATAATAAACAGTTTTCATACCGCCTGTTTTAATAGGAATACTTTGCATGCCAGTCTGCATAACCCCATTTTTGTCAAAATAATACCACTTTCCACCAATATTTTGTTCCCCTACACATTTATCCCCATTTGCATCATAATAATAACTCTTTCCATCCTCTGACTGCCATCCTGCCTTTTCTTGATTGTTTGGAGCTAATACAATTGTTGTTTCATTATTATCCTGTTTCGGTGTCTTGGTCAAGACTACTGGCTGGCTATCCTTTTCTGATGTCTGACTCACATCATACTGAATAATTCCGCCGGATGCGATAAACTCCGATTCATCTTCTGACTCAATTACTGTTTCATTTTCAACTTGTTCTTCCTGTGTCTCTTCCACACTCTCTGATGATTCCTGCATCTCTGTCGATATCATCGTTGATGTTACATCTTGTGCATACACTGGCTGTGCCAACATTAACATTGCAATAACCGTTGCCGTAAATCTTCCCTTTTTCATTATCATACTTCTCCTTTCTGTTTAACTAATTCCATTATACAATTGCTTTATCCTATAGTCAATTTGATGTTTTCTTCTAAAAATTAAACAGATTAATTTTTTTACAAAACTATCAAAACCTTTACGAATTCATTGCATTTATGATATGATATTAGTAATATTTAAAGAAAGGGGTTAACAAAAATGAAACAAAGTAACTGGTTGTTTCGCATAACAGCTGCTTTATTAAGCGGTTCTTTACTCTTGACAACTATTTCTTTTCCGGCCATGGCTAATGATACTTCCGTATCCGCCTCATCCGGTACAGAAACGGTAATAGATGAAACTGAAACAACAACTTCTACAGAATTCACTGCTGAGACTGATAACTCTTCTGCGTCGTCCGAAACAGAAAGTGAAATCAAAGCGGTTTCTGCTTACCACACAATTACAAGTTTTGCACCTCTCCCAGATGAATACAAAGAATTTTATCTTTCTTATTATGATAAGCCATCTGAGGCAGAGCTTATTGCTGAACTACCAACGTCTTTAACTGTATACCTTGATAGTTCTTCCGATCCACAAGAACTTCCTGTAACCTGGGAAAGTGTAGGTGATTTTGATTCTACATCTTTCTGTTACTATGAATTTGACCCCGTATGGGATACTGACGTCTATACGCTTACGGATAATGTCGAAACACCTTATATAGGCGTCCAACTTGCCACGTCCGAAGCTGTTAACCTTGCTGCCAATAACCAAAGCTCCTCCAATGAATCCATTATTTATAATTACCTTATTAATGAAATGGGATTATCTATATCTGGCGCTTGTGGTGTCCTTGCCAATATTCAGGCAGAATCTGGCTTTAATCCAAACCTTTACGGAGACAGCGGTTCAAGTTATGGTATCTGTCAATGGCGCGATGGCAGTGATGTAAAACGCTTTACAGCCTTAAAAAACTATTCTGCTGACTGGGATACATTAGAAGGTCAATTAGATTACCTCCACTATGAATTAAAGACAGACTATCCATCTTTACTTAAAAAGTTAAAGAGTGCAGACAATAATGCCGATGGTGCCTATCAAGCAGCTTATGACTGGTGCTATGATTTTGAAAGACCTGCTAATACCAAAAATATGGCTATCTCCCGTGGTAATCTTGCCCGTAATTCTTACTGGCCAAAATATTCCTCCTCACAAACTGATAAGGAGCCTATTACAATCGCCAATGCAACTGTGCCAAAACCAATGACACAAGGCAGCCCTTTCAATATTGCCGGTATTGTTTCTTCAAAAAGCATCATTACTTCTATTACTATAGGTGTATATGATATAAATGGCACATTAAAAATTGGAAAAACAGTAACACCTAACACTACTTCATATGATTTAAGAAATGACAACACAAGCATTAAGTTCAGCGCACTGTCAGCAGGAGGATATAACTATCGTGTAGTTGCTGTTACCAATGGAAATCAAGTTACTTTAATTAATAATCCGTTTATTGTGCTTAGTACAAATCGCACGATAGCAGACGGCATTTACCAAATTACTGCTAACCAGAACACTGAATATACGTTATCTATAGATCATAACCGTAATACCTCTGGTACAAACGTCCTTTTATGGGAAAAAGCTAATATTCCTCACCGTAGATTCAAATTTACATACCAAAATAATGGTTATTACACGATTCAGAATATTGGTTCTGGTCTCTATTTGTCGATTACTAATCAATCAAGTGTCTCTGGTGCCAATGTTGAACAATCTGCATCTGCTTCCTTATGGCAAGTTCTGACTGATGGCGCAGGTTCCTATTATCTGATTCCAAAGAATGCAAACAATTGCTGTTTAAATCTTTATTCCAATACTGTAGGCAATGGTAAGAATATTGATATTGAAACATATAATTCTTCCGCATCACAACGTTGGAATTTAGTATCACCGCCTTCTGCCCCTTCTATTACCGGACAGACAATTCCTCAAAATATGACTCAGGGTTCGTCCTTTGACATTCGAGGAACCATCTCTGCTGGTGAAAAATTGACTTCAGTGACAGTCGGTGTTTATGACACCAGTGGTAAACTAATGGTTGGTAAAACAGTTTCTCCAAATACGTCTTCCTATAATTTGAAAGATGTTGATACCAGCATTAAGTTCAGTAGTTTACCAGTGGGAGGCTATCGTTACAAAGTTACGGCTTCTACTGCTTCTGGCAATCGCACGTTTGTTAATCAGATTTTCATGGTTCTCAGTACAGGAAGAACAATAGCTGACGGATCCTATTTAATTAATTCTGCACAAAATCAGGGATATTCTCTTTCGGTTGACCATAACCGAAATATTTCCGGCACCAACATTCTTCTTTGGCAGCGAGGCGATATTCCACATCGTCGATTCCAGTTTATCTACCAAAGTAACGGCTATTACACAATTAAAAATGTTGGTTCTGGTTTATATCTTTCTGTCACCGGTCAATCCTCAGCTTCTGGTGCAAATGTCGAACAATCTTCAACAGCAACTTTATGGCAAGTGCTTCCTGACAACAAAGGCGGCTACTACATTGTTCCAAATTGTTCAGCAACCAGCTGCCTTGATTTATATAGCGGAATACCAGCTAACGGTAAAAACATCGAAACTTGGAAATATAATCTTCTTGGCTCACAGCGTTGGTATTTGACTGGATCCAGTTCCAATTCCTCGTCTAAACCTACTCTTTCGGGTCAAACAATTCCGGGCAACATCCGTCAGGGATCATCATTTGACATTCGAGGAATTATTTCCTCCAATGAAAAATTAACCGCTGTTACCGTTGGAGTTTATGATACCAACGGTAACATGAAGATTGGTAAAACAGTTTCTCCAAATGCTGTTTCCTACAATCTCAAGAACATCGATACCAGCATAAAATTTGGCGCCTTGTCCCCAGGAGGTTACCGATACAAAATAACCGTCTCTACTGTCTCTGGTAATTACACGCTTGCCAACCATATTTTCATGGTTATGAGCACAGGGCGCACCATTACAGACGGTATTTATATGATTGCTTCAGTAAATAATCAGAATTATTCACTATCAGTCGATCACAATCGTAATACTTCTGGTACTAACATACTCCTATGGCAGCGTGCAAGTATTCCTCACCGAAAGTTCCAGTTTATTTACCAGAGTAACGGCTACTATAAAATCAAAAATATCGGTTCCGGCCTATATCTTTCTGTAACTAATCATTCTTCTGCTTCCGGCGCAAATGTTGAACAGTCTTCATCTGCAACTCTATGGCAGGTGCTTCCTGATGGCAGTGGCAGTTACTATATTGTTCCCAACTGTTCTTCCACAAGCTGTTTAGATCTCTACAGCGGTGTCCCAAAGAACGGTCAGAACATAGAAACATGGAAATATAATTTACTTGGTTCTCAACGTTGGTTGCTGATAAAGTAATTCAAGCAATTATCTTAGATCATAAGTCCATATACGTTGCAACAACAAATAAGAGCCACCTATGATATCTATAAATCATAGGTGGCCTTTCCAATTCCACTGTCTTATCTGAAACATTTAACTTTTTTTAAACATTCTTCCAATAATACTTTCTTTTGAATTCTGTTTCTCAACAATGCAAAAACGCGAATTACTCCTTTCTTTTTCTTCATATATATTTCTGATAACAGCTAACCGCGCTTCTGCATCCAAAGCATTTCTCAGCTGGTTTTGAAGCTGCTCAGGTTCAATACTTTCTCTATCATCTAGGAATACCCACTTATTCTCATCATATTTTTCATATTTCTTTGTCTGAGTCTGAGTCCAGGAATGAACACACGCACCATCCCAAAATACATTCTTTTTCACCTCTCTAACAGGATTTCCGGCATAAACTGTATTACTTGGAATTTTTTCCCTGACACGACTGAAGCAGCGCCTATAATAGCCCCTGAACCAATATAAGTTCCTTTTAATACCAATGCCCCCTGTCCTATCCATACATGATCTCCTATAATAACAGACTTGCTTGGATTAATTCTCTTATGATTGCTCACATCATAAATCAAATGAGGATCCGCAGTTCTAATCCATATTCCAAAAGATATCACACAGTTATCCCCCAAACAGACATTTGTCTGTTCTGAAACAATTACGTTTAAACGCCCATTTAAATAATTATTCCTTCCCATCGCAAATGTGCATTGATTATTTACGCTGACATTGAGATTTAACTTATGATTCCCTCCTCGAATATAAATAATTGAATCACTTCCATTAAAATTTAAAATTGCATTTTCTAAATATACGCCACTCTCCAAGTATAAAATATTTCCTGTTCCCACAAAATTAACCTTTGAATTCTCAGGAATATACTCCGCCCCATATATTATATTGTTTCTTTCATCCTTCTTCACATTCATAAGTTTTCCATCCCTCCTATTATCAATCGAATAAAATAACCGCTTTTTCTAATAAATATTGTATAAAACTCACAATTCTTTTACTTATTTGGTGAACTTTTAAAATGCCTACAAATTTACTTCTTGCAAACTCTACACACAGACCAATAATAAAAATTGCACCTGCGCATATGATTGCATAAAGAACTCCTATTACTACACTTTTGTTTAGCACAAATGAAAATGCATTATTTAAATATTTTTCCCAAATTATTTGATTCTGCTGAAACAAATAAATGCCAAACGCCAATGGGGATAATCTAGAAATAATTGTCCCCTTTAGATGTATTCTCGCAAACAAAACAACCATAATCAAACCACTTAGTATCATTGTAGGGGATATATAGTTTACAAATATTTTATTTCCATAATGTACACACATAATCCATGTAATAAGAATGCATATTCCCCATATTGCTAACAAAGTACTCGTTTTTTTATTTTCAAATACCTTAGCCTTTTTTGCAAATGCACCAATACAATATAATATCATCAACCAGAACGCAGAATATCCATTTTGAACTTTAAATGCATTAGCAAACAAATTCCATGTGCCAAACAAAATAATTAAAATAATTATTCCTTTTTTGCTGTTTTTTTCTTTTATTTAACCAACAATCGGTTTTAAATTTGAATTGGAAAAAAAAGAACAAAAAAGGCAGTAAAATACCAAAATTTT
>OGCO01004128.1_pt1 | contig 15943 bp, 9 predicted proteins | sample 1570171 | NCBI WGS metagenome assembly OGCO01 (sample SAMEA4370583, study PRJEB24528) | human gut metagenome | reverse complement strand
GCACAGGGTCGCCGCCCTCGTGGAAGGTATCGGGGAAGAAGTAGGGCAGGAAGCGGCCCTCGGTGTACTTGACGCCGGGAATGTCGGAAATCAGGCGCAGGGTGCTGCCGTTGCCGACACTGCCGACAATGGCATCCACGCCGGACTGCTGGAACTCGGGCATGAACGGCTCGCAGCCGATCCAGTGGTCGCCCAAGAACATCATGGCTTCCTTGCCGTAGGCGTGGACGATGTCGGTCATTTCCTTCATCAGACCGGCGACCTCGCGGCGCTGGAATGCCTGGAAATCCTTGTACTCCTTGGTGGGCACACGGTACTGGTTGTTGTAGTAGCCCTGATCGATGATAAACTCGGGGCGAAACTTATAGCCGATCTCCTTTTCAAACTGTTCCAGAATATAGGGAGAAACGGAGGCAGAATAGCCGTACCAGTCCACATACTTCTCGCGGCGCAGCTCGTCAAACACCAGCGTGAACAGGTGGAAGAAGGTCGTAAAGCGCACAACGTTGACATAGGGGTGGCTTTCGAGATACTCGCGCAGGCGGCGCATTGTGTAGGCGTGGGTCTTGGGCTGTCGTACATCGAACGGAATTTGATGTTCGACATCCTTCCAGTCGTTGATGACCGAGTTGTACATGTGGACGGGGTCCCAAATCAGGTATGCCAAAAAGCTGACCGTGTACTCGTGGTAAGCGGCGGGGGCGTCGATGACAACGCTCTCGGTTGCTGCGTCATAATGCCACGCAGCGGCATCCAACGGCTCGCCCGTCGTGCGGTCGATGACTTCCCACCAGCGGGCAATGTCGTCGTGGTCGTTGACCTTCATCAGCTCGCGGCTGATGCCCGTCATCAGGGGGATGGTCAGCGCGCTGTCCTCGGCGGTATAGAACGGGGTCATAATGTAGCACTGCTGGGTTTCATCGGGGTTCGCCTTGGCCCAGGCGTTGTCCTTGCGGGTGGTGTAGTAGGTGGCGTAGATCTTGGCGCCGGTGTCCTTCAGCTCCTGCGGGAACTCGGTGCCGTCGCAGTCGCGGATGGCATCCGCGCCCCAGCGCTTGAGCATGTCAAGGGTTTCGGGTACTGCGTCCATATCGGTGGGAATCGTTACACGACCTTTGGTATTCATTTCTTGTTTTCCTCCGTCCATTGGTAAGATTGAGTTTGTCCGGCCTGCAAGGTGACCCAGCAATGCGTGTTGCAAAGATACCAGCTTCCGTCCTGTGTTGCTTTTACGGTAAGGCTGTGCTTGCCGTCTGCTGTCCGCTGATAAGAAATCAGCAGACCATTTTCTGCCCGCAAATTCTGAAATGCAACAGGTTCATTTTTCCAGCTCTGCGGGCAGGCCGGTAAAACCTCGATTTGATTCTTTTCGGAACGCAACAGCATTTTCTGTACTGCGTGTGCCGCCAGAAAATCCGCTTCCAGCGTAAAGGGGCGATAGTGGAAATCACAAACGCCGCTGTTTTTGTAGTCGCCGTTCAAATGAAATCCGTTCCGGCTCAGGAAATGCTCTGCGAAGCGGTGCAGCTCATACAAAGCACCATTTCCATTGCTGCGGGCAATCTGCAAAAGTGCCATCCAACCGAAAGAAAACCCTACCCACTGCCCACTACCGAGGTGTACAAGGTGATCTACTGTTGCATCTATTACGCTGCGGTCCTGCGGATTTTCATAGCGCAGCATACACAGCGGCTCGATTGCCATAGCGTGGGAAAAATGGCGGTGCGTTTCCTGCAAGGTTTCATTGGGCGAAAGCATCAGCCCGGTTTCTGTATCTACGCTCAACGGAGCAAGTTTTGCCTCCATTGCATGCCAATAGCCGCGGGGGTTGCCAAGCTGGTACTCGATCTGTACCAGAGTGTGGAACAGATAGTGCAGCAGCGCTAGATCGTAGTTGCTGTTAGGAGTCAGCCATGAGGCTGCCTCATCATCGTGAATTTCCGGTGAGGACGAGACCGGTAAAACCAGCTTTCCGTCCGGGCCTTCTTGGAGGAGTTCTTCCAGGCAGGCTGCCGTGGCGGTAAAGTAAGGCTCCACGCGGGTACGTAGAAACTCTTTATCCCCCGTCAGGCGGTAGTATTCATAAAACATCTGGCAGAGCCAGATTTGATTGGTCGGTGACAGGGAATACATCGGCCAGCCGCCGAGCGCTCCGCCGTCAATGTCCATGACACTGGGCAGGCACACTCCTGCCGTACCGTAAAATGCACGGGCAAATTTTGCTGCCTGCGGACGCAGTGACCAGAGATAGTCGAGAAAAACCTTTCCCTGCTCCGGGTGGTTGGCAGTCAGATAGTGACAGTAGGTGAATTGAGTGTTGAGGTCGTTGTGGTAATCACCTTTCCACGGTGGGAGCCGGTCGTCATCCGCGCACCATACCCCTTGCAGCGGCATCGGGGCATTGCCCGGCTCGGAACCCGCTGCCAAAAAGTAATTGGCGCGGTACCAAAGCTGTTCGAGTGTTTCATCCGGCAGTTGCAAACTGCTTTTGCCCCAGTATTGCTGCCACCAGCGTTTATGCTGTTGCAGTAGCTTCTCTGCACCCATATCTTCCGCTGCACATAGTTCCAGCTTCGCCAGTCGGCTTGCCTTTTCTACGCTCTCTGCCTGCACAGCGGTATAATACAGCGTTGCACCACATTTTTTACAGAGCAGCGAATAGGCAGTCCGATCATCGACCTTTTGGGAAAAGCCAATCATGCCGTCCTCCGTTTCGAGGTTGGCATCCGGCAGGGTGAGCTGCTGCAAGCTGCCGGGGGATACGCTGTTCCCTGCTTCGGCTGCTTGTGTACCATTCCCGAAAGAGGGGCGCTCCACCGTGAGCGTTGCATCCCGGTACGCCTCCGGCAGCATCAGTACCCCAACAGGCCGCCCCATACAGAGGAAGGCGCGCAGCATGGTTGTACCCTTTTGCGAAAAGGATGCCACCGCCGTGCCCAAATCAAGGCTTGCCTGATAGCTGCCCCGCGGCAGTCCATCCAAGAACAAGTGTCCTGCGGGGATTTTTGTAGGTGTCGGGCGGGCATAGGGCGTATCAAAGATACGGCGTGTTTCTGCCACATCGCCTTTCCGTGCAAGCTCTACCAGTTTTGCATAGGTAAATTCTTTATCGAGTTTTTCCTCCGGGTGGCGATGCAGCCACAGTCCGGCAATGTCCACGGAAATGCGCAGGTGCTCCATCGGCCCCCAAAAAAGAGAACCGAGTATGCCGTTCCCCAGTGGAATTGCTTCATCCCAGCGGGGTATTGGGCCGGTTAAATTGATGTTGCAATGTTTTGGGGGCAGCATATCGGTTCTCCTAACCTATTCGATTTTATTTAGCCCTTAACGCCGCCGACGCTCAAGCCCTGCACGAGCTGCTTCTGGCCGACGATGAAGAGGATGACAGTGGGAATCAGTGCCAGCACGAGGGCTGCGAACAGCGCGCCCCAGTCGGTAGCGTAGCGCTGGATCTCATACAGGTTGGCAAGGCCGACAGGCAGCGTAGCCTTGGTCGGATCGGTAACCATAACGAGAGCCACCGGGTATTCGTTCCATGCAGCCATAGCGGAGATCATGCAGACTGTCACGATACCGGGCTTGCACATGGGAATGATAATGCTCGTCAAAATACGGAACGGGCCGCAGCCGTCGATCATGGCAGCTTCCTCGTAATCGCGCGGGATGCTGCGCAGGAAGCCGGTCAGCAGGAAGATAGCAAACGGGAACTGCATCGTTGCATACAGTACACCCAGCGCCGTCAGGCTGTTGAGCAGGTTCAGCTTGTTCATCTGCAAGAACAGCGGAATCATAATATAAGTGGCCTGAATGAAGATGGCCGCCATGTAGATGTTCAAAATCAGCTTCGCGCCGGGGAACTTGTACCGCACAAGGCAGTAAGAACACGGCACAACGCAGATCACAATAATGACCAGTGTTTCCAGCACGACATAAATCGAGTTGCCGATGTTGGCAGCAAGGTTAGATTTTTCATAAGCTCGGACGTAGTTATCCCATGCAAGTCCCTGCGGCCATGCAAAGGGGTCCGTCAGAAACTCTGTACTGGTTTTGAACGAAGAAACGACGTTCCACGCCAGAGGGTACAGCATGATAATGGCAACCAAAATCAGGAACAGGCGCGTCACCCACTTGATGACCTTTGCTCTGATTTTGCTTTTTTCATTTTGTGTCATATTACTGACCTCCTTCGGAAGCATCGGTCAATTTGCGGGACAGCATGGACAGCGCCACGGAGATGGCGAGCGTAAAGACCGTGATAGCCATGGCATAGCCAAAGTTGCCGTTGACAAAGCCCTGCGTGTACATATATTGCAGCAGAACGCTGGATGCACCGTTAGGACCGCCACCAGTCATGACCTGCGAAAGCACAAAACTCAGGTTGATGGTGCCGGAAAGTGCCAGAACAAAGGTGATGCCGATAATATCTTTCATCAGAGGCATCGTAATACTGATGAGCTTGCGCCATGCGCTGGCACCGTCCAGCGTTGCGGACTCGTAGATTTCCGGCGAAATGCCGTCCATAGCCGCGATGTGCATGACCATGTAGTAACCGGCAGCCTGCCACAGCAGCGTGAACGCGATGCACCAAAGCGCAGTCTTGCTGTCGCCCAGCCAGGAACGCTGCAAGCTCTCCAGCCCGACAGCACCGAGAATCTTATTGATGATGCCCACATTCGGGTGGAACACAAAACTCCATATAATACCTACAACGGTCAGAGAAACGATGTTCGGGAAATAGAAAATCGTGCGATACAAGACCCTTTCTTTCAGCTTGCACTGGTTCAAAACGAATGCCAGCACCAGACTACAGAAAATTGTGATAACGGGAACAACCGCCATCAGCTTTGCTGTGTTTTTAAGCGCTTGAATGAAAGATTTGTCGTGGAACATATAGATATAGTTATCCAGCCACACAAATTTGTTGTTAAGCCCCAGAGAGGTCGCATTGGTAAAAGAAAGATATAATGCCTGCACCGTAGGCCAGATCGTGAACATAAGAGTTAGGATCACGGCAGGCAGAACGCTGATGCAGATAAACAGTACGGGAAGCGGCTGCGCCTTTTTTTGGCGATTTTGGCGGTTTTTCAAACAAGTTTCCCCCTTAAAAAGAACCCTGCCAAGTTCGCATGGCGTTTACTCGGCAGGGTCAATCTTACTTTGGTCAGTGGAAATTCAGCAATTCAGCTTACTTGGAAGCTGCAATCTCCTCGAAAGCAGCCTCGATGCCGTCACGCCACTGCTCGGCAGTCATGTCACCATTCATAACGTCACTGGCAACATTGAAGACGGAATCAGCGATAACGACCTTGCTGGTGTCGGGCATTGCATCCCAACCGAAGACCATGAAGGTGCCTTCCTGATAGATGTCGTTCATGTTGTAGACACCATCGGTAACGATGCCCTTGACCATCTCGTTGGCCTTCTTCAGAGCGTAGATGCCGTTGGCTTTTTCTGCGAACAGCTTAACGGAATCCTCAGTGTACAGGAAGCGCAGGAACTCTTTTGCCAGTTCGGGGTTCTTGGCGTTGGCAGGAATCTCAAACTGCTCAACGGAGCTCATAACATAGCGGGCCTCGCCGTCATCCAGAACGGGTGCGCAGGTCAGACCAAACTCAAAGCCGTCAGCACGGGGAGCATCGGCCATTTCGCCTTCCATCCAGTTGCCGTTGGGGATGAACAGAGCCTTGTTCATCATCATGTCAGTCTGGCTCTGGGTATGGTTCAGAGCAACGGTGCCATCCATCAGGTAGCCATCGGTGCCGATCTTTGCCATGTTCTGGAAGACCTTGAGGGCCTCATCAGAGCTGAGGGAGCCGGGCGTGTAGGAGGCGATTGCCTTCATGTTGTCGATGCCGGTGGCAGAAGCCAGTGCGGGCCACAGCATGCTCTCAAGGTAGCCGGGGTAGATGCCCTGATAGGTAAACAGCGCGATACCCTTTTCCTTGGCCTTGTCGCCCAGTTCAAAGAAGTCATCCCAGGTCACAGGCGTTTCCCAGCCGTTCTCTTCGAACAGAGTCTTGTTGTAAACCAGACCCATCGGGCTGGCATCAAACGGGGCAATGTAGATTTTGCCATCGCCGTAGGGAGAGCACTTGGCAGAATCCAGCAGACCATCGATAACCTGATCCTTCAGCGGGGTGTCATCATCAATGCCGCCCTCCTCAAAGACATCGGACAGATCCATCAGCGCATGCTCCTTGACCATAGAGGAAATCAGGCCGGTGGAGTCGTTGTCGTTCATCGAGATGAAGTCGGGCACATTACCTGCCACGATTTGCGGGCGGATGATGTCGCCAATCTTCGGGCTGATCTGCATATTGACAGTGACGCCGGGATAGGCATCCTCGAAGCGTTTGATGATTTCGTCCCAGTACGCGGAACCGTAGCCGCCCTCGAACACCGCGATGTTCAGTTCATTGTTCTCAAAGGTCTTCTCACCGGTAGAGGCTTCGCTGGTAGCGGCGGACGTTGCTTCGGAAGAAGCGGCCTCACTGGATGCTGCTGCGCCGGAAGATGCTGCGCTGCCGCAGCCTGCCAGACAGGTAGCTGCCATTGCAGTGGCAAGCATCATGCTGATTGCTTTTTTCATGGTTTTCCTCCTAAAAATTATTCCTTCTTTGTTTGGGATGCGGCTCATCTGTCGTTCCCTGATTGCACTCTTATTATATCGGGCAAGCCGGATTTGATAAATGTATTCCCTTTACTTAAAGATGGATTTTATTGACTTTTTCTGTCGTTACCCTTATAATTCAGGTAATGTATGGATAGATTGTGGTCACTTTGCACAAACGGAGGCCTATATATGTCACTAAATGCACAAAAAACGCGTGAGTTTTCCCCCAATGTGTTGCGACGAATCAAACTTCGCACCCGTCTGTTTGTGACATTTTTGATTATTTCTCTTGTTCCCGTCATCACGATTGGTATTTTTTCTTACCATGCATACACCCAATCCATGAACGAAAAGGTCAAACAGGCTGCCTTACAATCTATCGAACTACTCAACAATAATATGTCTACCCTGCTTGGCATTTATAGCGACTACATAGGTTCCATCTCCGTATCTGATACTGTACAGAATGGTGTCGCATCTGTCAATAAGGGGCACCCCCTTACAAGCGATATTGTAAGCGGTATTAGTAAAATGATCGTCACAATTCCTTTTCAGAGCACACACCTTAAAAACATCCGCGTCGTTTCCAATGATCGCACAGTCATCTACGATTTGGGCTATGACGATATTACACCCCAGCGTTTTAATGAATTGCTGGATAATATTGAAGCCGCTTCTCCACAGGATAGTCTGCAATACATCCACACTTACCGCGCCAACGATAAAATTGTCATTGGCCGTAAAATCTATGATATGCACCACACCAGCACGCCGCTGGGGTATATCATGCTGTACATTGACGAATCCCAGCTAAGCCGCTACATATTTACCGATGTTTCCTTTGGCAAGGGGTCGAACTTCCTGCTGATTGATGCCGCCGGCAATGTGGTATCTTCTCAGAACGCAGAACTGCTGGGAGAAGATTTGGCCGATGACCCGATTTTCCAGCAGATCACGGCGCTTCGGCAGGCGGGTGAAAACAACTTTTTATGTGAGCTGAACGGCGTAGATACACTGACAATTTTCAAATACAACACAACCTATAATGTGTATCTGGCGGCCACGATTCCGCAGGCCTACATTACCAACGGCACAAGAACCATCAATATGATGCTTATTGCGCTGGCCGCAGTGCTGGTCGTTGTCAGTGTGTTCCTGACACTGCTTGTCTACCGCAGCGTCATGCACCCCATTGATAATATGGTTGCCGCCTGCAATGCGAAAAGCGATGAGGAAATCGGGCTGAAAATCAATGATCCCAGCCCCGACGAACTCGGATTTCTGGCGCGCACCATCGACAACATGGTCAACGAAATTGGTCTGCTGGCGCAGCGCTGGAGCGATGATCAGCGCAAAATGCGCGAGTTGGAATTGCAGACTCTGCAATATCAAATCAACCCGCACTTCCTGTTCAATACCCTGAACACCTTAAAGTGGATTGCCACACTCAATCATGTTACCCCGGTTAGCCATGGTATTGATGCCCTCTCTTCTCTGCTGCAAAGCACCCTTATTAAAAAGGATGAATTGATTCCGTTTGATGATGAGCTGCGCAACCTGAAGAACTACTGCGACATCCAGCAGCTGCGTTACGCAGGGCGCTTTGAGATGGAATATCAAATTGAAGATGCTGCCGGATACTGGACTGTGCCGCGCTTTATTTTGCAGCCGCTTGTAGAGAACTCCATCCTGCACGGCACGGCGGATGAAGATGATTTTGTCACCATCACCGTCCGTGCCACCGTGAGCGAGAATTTGCTTACCATTCATATCTCCGATACCGGCTGCGGTTTTGACCCCAGTGCCATCAAGGAGAAAAATTCTGAGCGCTTCTCCGGCATCGGATTAAGCAACGTAGATGAACGTATGCGTCTACACTACGGAAATGAATACGGCCTTACGATTGAAAGTGCCCCCGGCATCGGCACACAATGTATTCTTTGTATTCCAAATGAAGCCATTCGTTGAGGTAACACAATGTATAATTTATTGCTTGTAGACGACGAGCCACTGATTAAGGTTGCTTTCCAGTCCGCCGTGGAGTGGGGCAAGAACGGATTCCTGCTGGCGGCAACAGCCAGTAATGGGCAGGAAGCGCTGCACATTGTAGAGACACAGCACATTGATGCGGTTATCACGGACTTGAAAATGCCCGGCATGGATGGGCTCGCGCTCATTCATGAATTGAAAAAGCGCAGCTTTACCGGCCCGATTCTGGTATTGAGCAACTATTCCGATTTCGATTCCGTGCGCACGGCCCTGACGGATGGCGCTTATGACTACTTCCTGAAAATCAATATGAACGGGGAAAGCATCGGTGAGCATCTGGAAAAGATGGCCGATTTGCTTCGTGTCCAGCAGCAGCGCCAGACGGAGGAGGACCACCGATCCTTTGCCATTGAAGCGCAGAAAAAGGAGAATGCCCTGATTCACTGCGCTCAATGGATAACATCCACTGCTGGGTCCTCCCCTGCTTCCAATCCGTTCTCCATGCTGCCGGAACCGCTGGTCTTTCCCGTCCGGCTGTTTACCGTCACTTTAATTCCCGCAAAAACTCATCCTATGCCCGCGCTGGATGCTGTGACCGACTTAATTACCGAGGTTTTCGATGAAATCGGCGGCAAAGTATTTCTGCACACCCATGAGGATGAAATCTGCGGGTTGATCAGCAATGAAAGCCTTGTAGCCTCCGGGCGCACTCTGGATAAGAAACTTGCCCGCTTGCAACGGCAGGTCACAACATATTTTTTGGATGCCCCGGTCATCATCTACCACGACAAGCCCATTTCACTGGCCGAACTCCGCCAAGACTACCAACTGTGCGAGGATTCCAAAGCTCTCGCCTTTTATGTAGGGCGCAGCGCTCCCATAAAGGCAACGGCACACACAGTTACCGCCCAACCCTTCCATGTCTCTCAGGCAGAACTGTCCAAGGCCACCGCAGCAGCAGCGCAAAATGCCGATGAATTGCAGATGCAGATTGCCGTTCACACCTTCTTTCAGAACTGCGCGGCGCTCTGTATGCCGCCGCAGCGCGTCCGTGAAGCCTGCCATCTGTTGCTGGAGCGTCCCGGCGAGAATATGATTCCGCAGGAGACACTGGATCAAACCTTTAAGGAAATAGAAAAAGCCCCCACCGCGGAGGCTCTTGAACAACTGCTCTGCTTGATTTTGCAGGAACGCATGGGACTTAGCAAAATTGCCTTGAGCAAATTCAAAAAAGAGGTGCAGGCCGTCATCATCTATGTAAACGCGCATTATATGGACAAACTGACGCTGGACGGCATCGCCGACTATGTAGGGCTGAACCGGGAATATCTGAGCCGCCTGTTCTCCAAAGAGACTGGCACCGGCCTGTTCCAGTACATCAACGAGGTGCGCATGAAACGCGCCGGTGAGATGATCCGCAGTAATAAGCAGGTCTATATCAAGGAAGTAGCTGCCGCCGTAGGTTTTGATGACCCCTACTTTTTCTCGCGAAAATTCAAAGATTTTTATGGGAAAACGCCGAGCGAATATGCTGAAGCGTAAAGGGTAAGACAAATGGAACAACCTATGCGATGCAAAATGATATTGTCCATATCAGATAGTCCTCAAGGGGCTACTTGGAAATTGTTTTGGAGATACTTCGCATTTGACGTCGTGGAGCGATTACATGAAAGCCCGCTTCGAAATTGAATAGCAACTGCTAAAGGAGAGGCTTCAAAAGAGCCTCTCCTTAACACGTATTTAAAGACCATCAGTAATGTTCTTAACCGTATGAATTGCCTACGCAGAGGATTTTGCGTTCATGCACATTTTTTTGCGTATAGGCAAATTTCTTGGACTTTTATAGGCAACTGTGTTATTTTAATTACAAGTTCATGCATAGTTTTCTGACTTCAGGCAGCATTCAATTCTTATTAACTTCTTATAGCGCTCATTTTATCAGCGGTGAAAGATTAGCGCCACAAAAATGTTGTAAACGCAAAAAACATGACACGAACGCAAAATGTAAAAGATGGAAATGCTCTCCCTCGCCCCATTGAACGTGGTATATAAAAAGAAATCTATTGACAAAACCCGGAGGATTCGTTATTTTGAAAACATACCCCAAACAAAGGATTGGCATTCGAGCCTATATAGGAGAGAGTATGGTCAAGATTCTTATTTGTGACGATGATCCTACATTCGCGCAGTCAATGTTCAAAAGGATACTATCATTGCCAGCCTATACCAGCAAATCCATGAAATTGAGCTGCTTAACTGATATTTCCGAAATGAGCGCTGACACTATCGCGCAATATGACATTCTATTTCTCGATATTGACCTTGGTAAAGAAAGCGGTATTGACCTTGCAAGAAAGATGCGCAAGATGAATCCGGAAGCCGTATTGATTTTCGTAACAAACTTCAGTGAATATGCCCCTGAGGGCTATGAAGTGGATGCTTTTCGATATCTTGCTAAATCCGAGTTGGAAAAGAAGCTGCCAACCTATTTTGAAGATGCACTGGCAATGTGCCGCACCCGGCAGCGAAAAGTAGAGATTCTCTGTGAGGGTGAGAGTGTGCCTATTCCGGTTCAATCTCTTGCATGGATAGAAAGTCAGGGGCGCGAACAGTATCTCCATTTGGTAGGCGGATGCCGTGAGCAGCTAATTACCAGATTAACCATGACGCAGCTTGAGGATCTGCTTGTCCCTCATGGATTTTTACGTATCCACAAGAGTTATCTTGTAAATATGGCGTATTTGCAGTCTTTTCAAAGTACAAGTGCAGTTCTGACAGTCGGTCAAACGCTTCCTGTGGGGGCTCGTAGTTATCGCGACAATAAGCAAAAATTTGTAAGATGGCAGGCGCAGCAACTATGGTAGTAATTTGGGGAAATATTCTCAGCTTTATAGGCAACATGGTTGCGCTGGCAGTCGAGGTTCTTGTATTTGACGCTTTTTTCCCTCGCAATGAAAGCAGAAAAAAGCGATGGCTTTGTATTCTTTTGTGCTGGGTCATTGCTACATTCTCATCTGTATCTGTTGGCACAAAATTCGGATATACACTCAAAATGCTGCAAGAAGTCGCCTTAATATATCTGTTTTGTGTGTTTTTGTACCAAAGTCGCTGGGATCGGCGGTTGTTTATCGTTGTAACGGTATATTCTGTTTTATTTTCTTATAGTCACTGGTTTGATGAACTCTGTATACGTATTAGTGGGTTTACCCACGAAGAATATATATGGAATGTTCCGCTCTATTCTATATTCTTTTTTCTCCGTTGTTCGTTTATCTTAGCATTTGCATTTCTGATAAATAAGTACCACAAACCGCTACATGCAAGAACACAACCAAGGGCTTGGGTCCCCTTATCCGCTGCTTTCCCTGTTTGCACACTGCTTGTGCTCAGGCAGGTATATACCTACCCGGAAGAACAACGTGTATGGCAGATTTGTTTATTGATTCTCGATCTTGTTGATATTGCTGCATTGATTTTATTGGACTATCTTGAAGAAAACGCGGAAAATCGCGAGAAGCTGATTGCTGCCAACGAACGCGCCCACGTTCAGGACGAAAACATTCAGGCTTTGAGTCAGGCGTATGCCGGGCAAAGAAAAATGACGCACGACTTCCGGGCCAACCTATCGACTTTATCTGAATTGCTGGAAAGTGAACGCGTTGACGATGCCAAAGAATTTCTTTCAGAGTTGAATGTGCGCCAAAGTGAGCGAATTTTGCTTGTCAACAGCCATAATGCTGCTATTGATGCGGTTCTAAACCAAAAGGGATATATTGGGAAGAAGCAAGGCATCGATATGCGGTTTCGTGTCAATGATCTTTCCGCGCTGAGGCTTCCTCGTGTAGATGTGACTATTGTGCTGGGCAATTTGATTGATAATGCCATGGAAGCTTGTGCAGGCTTGTCCGATTCAAACCGCTGGGTCAGTATTCAGATCCTTTACAGCGAGAATATGCTTTCTATTTTAATTATCAATCCCAGTAATATCGTTCAGATCAATGACGGTCATATTCCTACAACCAAGCAAGACCCCTTGCTTCATGGCTTTGGCATTGGGAACGTCAAAGACATTTTAGAGAAGTATCATGCCGAGTACCTTTTCACTTATGATGATGGACGATTTATTTTTAGTGCTGACTGGCCTGATATAGCTGAACCACCTATAAACACATCAATTCTCTCATAATCAATATTGCTTTTAATCCTCTGTGCAGAACGGCTTGCACAGAGGATTTTTGCATTCATGCACATTTTTTTGCGTATACGCAGGTTTAGTGGACTTTTGTAGAAAACTGTGCTATTTTGATGCCATGATAACGCACAGCTTACAACAGTTTCTTACTTAGTATTAGGCATCGGCGCGCAGATGCTGAAATATCGTCCGAACATCAACCCTATTAAATCCATTAGATTGGAGGCTTATCAAATGTCTACGATGAAGAAACGCATCCTCTATATTTCTCATCAAAACAAAGGAGAACAAATTGCTGTAGAAAGGACATTCCACTCTCATGAATACATTTAATAAGGCATCAAAAATCACTGTCACCATTTTATTGCTAGCACTGGCATTATCACTTGGTGCTTGTTCTTCCTCACAAAATAGCGTTTCACCAAAAGATGATTCTGTTACTTCCTCCCCCATTTCTGAAAGCGAGACTCTTCCAGCTGCCGAATCGCAACAGGGGGGTAATTTGTCCCTAATCACAGATCCATATGGAGGAATTTTCCGTAATGGAGCAGGAACGTCATTTGGTTATTATGAAATAATGAGTGCTCAGAATAACTCTCTCAATATTCTTTACACCGACTATGCTACTGATATTCGTACATATTTATGTGCTGATCCAGATTGCACACATAATAGCGATACATGCACCAGTTGGTTTTCTTTTTTAGGAAGCGCTTATCCCTTCACATCTGCTGATGGATCCAAAATTTATCTTGTTACAACTGGATATGCGGACAATGCTGGTTCCATTTCTGATGAGCAAAATTATGGAACGATTTACCAATTCGATGCAAATGGTGCAAATAGAAAAGTACTATATCGATTGCAGAGTAATGAAGAATTTTATGGTACAGCTGCCTCGGATGGCGAAAAATTATATGTAAGTATCCAAGTGGTTGATTCAAACACGAGTTCAAGTCATTGGGAAGTACGTTGTCTCGACCTTAGCAACGGTGAATCCAGTGTTATCTATACAACTGACCAATATGGAGAGCGCATTTTTGGTGCTTACGCTAACAATCTCGTTATAGAGGAGGTCACCGATACTAATAGAAGCTACTATACTCTCGATGTCATTACAAAGCAGAAAAGCGCCCCCATATACTCTTATAACTATAATGATGAGACGCGAACCGAACTTGTAAATAGCAAATATGTATATAGTCTTCGCTATGATCATGAAGATCTATTTTCTCTATTCAGCATAGATTTAGATACCGGCGTGGAAAAATGCACTGCTTCAAATATAGTTATATACAACACTGATTCGACAAACTTATCTGGTTTCTTTGATAATCATGCCATCATTGAGACTTCTGACACTCGGGACACATCAAACATTTCACATATACAATATAATATTGACCTGTCAACTGGTGACTGCGTCACTAATACCCTTCAGTATACTGTTGACGGCGATGAAAAAAATGTCTATATTTTAGCTGAAACAAGCGATGCTTTTCTTGTCCGTAATGGGGTAGAAGAGAAAGAAATTACCGTTGTTGACAACACCGGTGTACCCAGTAGCTTAATGGCTTCTATCCCTCAATATGCTCTTATTCAAAAAAGCGATTATTGGAATGGTGTCTCGGCTTATACCCCTATCAATGACGCTTTGTAAAAAACTCATGTACCATTATTTCCGTTTTTAATGATTTGTAATACCAAGGAGCTGTATGGTTTCGTTAAAAATCAGCGATCTAAGGAAGACATTCTTCACGCCCACAAAACTATCCCATCCTAAAGGCCGCTCAATCAACAAGAAGGCGTTAGCTGGAATTTCGATTGAACTTAATTCGGGTCTTTACGGTCTCCTCGGCCCCAATGGTGCGGGAAAATCCACCTTAATCCATATCATAACTGGTAGTCTTGCCCCAGATTCCGGAGAGATTCTCTGGTGCGGCAAGCCAGCAATGGGTATAGGTTTCCGCCGCATTCTTGGCTATATGCCGCAACAGCAGGGATTGTACGACAGCTATACCGGGCGGCGTTTTCTCGCCTACATGGCCGCCTTGAAAGAAATTCCTCGAAAAGCTGTTGCAGCCGAGGTAGATCGCGTAGCAGCCGCTGTAAATTTGACCGCTGAGTTTGACAAGCGCCTTTCTGCCTATTCCGGCGGTATGAAGCAGCGCCTGCTGTTGGCATCCGCTCTGCTTGGAGATCCAAAGCTGTTGATTTTAGACGAACCAACGGCAGGTCTTGACCCGAAAGAGCGCGTCCGTCTGCGCGGACTGCTGGCAGATATGGCCAAGGATAGAATCATCCTTGTGGCAACGCATGTCGTTTCGGATGTAGAAACAGTGGCAACCAAAGTTATCCTTCTGCGTGCCGGCAAGATTGTGGATGCTGCACCTGTGCCGGAGCTTATTGAAAAATACGCTCCCGGCCAAGGGCTGGAAGATGTGTACCTGAACGTGTTTGGTGAGGGAGACGGTAAATGAGCCTGTTTTTTGCTGAACTCCGCAAAGTCTGGGGCGGCAGAGTATTCCCTGCCCTGCTGGCTATACTGGCGGCTGCCAATCTCCTACTGCTGTGGATGGGTACCCGCCCCACAGCCAAACAGCCTCCTGCATCAGCCTATCGCGCAGTAGGTACCGAGCTTTCCGATAAAACCATGGAAGAAAAGGGAGCCTATCTTCACAATAAATACACTGAGATAGAAAGCCTTGTAAAAATCGGGCAGTATTATCGGGAACTGGCTTACGGCGGCTATGGGCTCACTCAGTATCGGCAGGACAACGCCGCTATGTTCGATGCCTATGAACAAGAGTACACAGATAAGACCTATACTCTGTTCACGGATAACTTGAACACAGAGTACCGCCTGTTCAGCCAGCTGCAAAGCGAATATGACACCGTGGCGGCCTACAGCGACTTTCTGGATGGCGTTCAGACCAAGGCATCCCAACTGTCCGGCATCTCAATTTTTCAAAACGACCGTACCGGGTACGATTTGAAAAACATCGAATTGACCGCACAGGTTTACGCCGGACTAACGGAGACACCCATAGACTATTACCCGCAGAAAGGTCTGTACACAGCCATCAGCTATGCGTTTACCGACCTGATTTTGCTGGCATCTATGCTCTTGCTGGCGCTGATCCTTGTGC
>OGCO01004124.1_pt1 | contig 15959 bp, 8 predicted proteins | sample 1570171 | NCBI WGS metagenome assembly OGCO01 (sample SAMEA4370583, study PRJEB24528) | human gut metagenome | reverse complement strand
GCAAAAGCTATAAAGAGAACATGGAATATCATCGTGGCACCAGTTGGAAAGCCAAACTACGTGTCGCAGTTGATAAGGCAATCTGGACTTCCATCAACTATGAGGAATTTCTGCAAAAGATGCAATTAGCAGGATATGAAGTTCGACAGGGAAAACATCTATCCTTCCGTGCACCAGAACAGAAAAACTTCACTTATATGAAATCTCTTGGAAGTTACTATAGCGAAGAAAATGTCCGTATCCATCTGGCTAAAAACCGTGGCAAAGTGAAAACTCCAAAGCATTTGTCCAGAGAAGCTCGCCTATATATCAATATCACCACTTATGTTACGACCGGCAATCGAGAAGGATTTGAACGTTGGGCAAAGCTCAATAACCTGAAAGAGGCGGCTCGCACCTTTAACTATCTTTCCGAAAATAATCTACTGAATTATGAGGATTTCCAACAGCATGTTTCTGATGTTGATGCTTCTGTTAAAGCGGCTGAGCAGAGAATAGTACAAATCACCAGTGAGCTGAGTACACAGAAAGTCATTCAGAAACACTGCGATTCTTACCGGCTCTGCCGTAAAGTGATTGAAGATTGCAAATCTGCAAAAAATCTAAAAGCTTACCGTACCAAGCATCAGGCAGAATACCAGCTCCACGATTCACTAAAAAAAGAGCTGCAGGATCTCGGTATTACCAAAATCCCGAGCTCTAATAAAATTCAGAAGCGGATTGAACATCTTGAATCTGAACAAGCTGCTACTGTCCGAGAAAAACAGGAATTGCAGAAAAAACAGAAAACACTAGATATCATCCAGCAGAATTTCACAGTACTGCTCAATGCTCCTCATATATCAAACAACGATATCAATCGTACCGTTGCACCACCACTTCAACACTAATATCAGAAACGTTTTAAACCGTATAACACAAGAAAACTGATTCCACCGCAATGGATCAGTTTTCTTTAAATAATGGCTACTTCATTTTTCTCTTTTTATATAATCCTACAATCAAACCAAGACTAACAATCGCTATTAAAAACCATGCAACTATATTTGTTGTATCTCCGGTTTTTACCGTATTTATTATTTTCTGAATAGTATTTGGCTTATCTGGTTTTGAAGGTGTCGGATCCTTTGGCTTATCTGGATTGCTCGGTGGTGTTTCTGATGAAACCCATTCAGCTTTTGGCTCTATCGTTACATTATATTCTACATTCCCATTGATTTCAGATGGAATATTAACAAGGAATGGAGCGGATTCAAATTTATCTGTACCACTTTCTACATTTCCAATCTGTGCAAGCAGATAAATTCCTTCATCCAATTCTCCAAAACTCGTGCGTCCTGAAGTATCTATTTCTTGCATTAAGCCGGAAATATTATTTTCCTTCGCAAATGCAAACAATTGTTTTGCTTGTTTTTCTCTTGCTTCTGCACTGGTATCTTGTAATGATATGTCTGAATCTTTAAAACCATCTTCCCAGACCAGCTCATCATTTTTCATATATTGAATTGGAAATATCGAGAACTTTGCTCCGGAAAGAATCACTTCTTTATCCGAACTATTTCTCCCCTTATAAATAATTTGAATGCTTCCTGTTCTGCTTCCTGCTTCTGCATGGATTGTTGAAATATCTATAAAACTACCGATAAGAAAAAGCATAACGAATAAAATAATGTGAATACTTCTTATCTTCTTTCTCACTTTACTTTCCTCCTTTTTCTATCTCGTATACTATAAATTATCTTTTATAACAATTCCAATATTTTTAATATTATGAATCTCATCTTTGCCTCTCCAAAAGATTCTTAAAAATTCTACATTACTTCAAGAACTCGAATTGCTATCAATCCAATTCGAACACTAAGCACTTCTGCTGGATTATTAAAATCTATATTCGTTATTTCTATTATTTTCTGCAAACGATATGAAGCAGTTCGATAATGAATAAACATTAATTCAGAAGTCTTTTTTAAGCTTTGGTTGACATTCAGATAACATTCCAATGTATCAACCAGCTCTCCATTTTTCTGAATATCGTACTGGCGAAGTTTATTCAATGACTCCGGTATAAACGCTTGCAACTGATTTATATCTTTCATCTTTTCCAGTACCTGATAAAAGAATCCTATCTTTGTACTATCTATAACTGACTTATAGATTACTACAACAACCAACGACTTCAAAGGAAACTGCATGTAATGACACCAATGAAATATCATGAGCAATATACAAAAGCAGCATAAAATATCGCCAGCCATAGCATGGCTGACGATACAAAAATTTATTATTTTTTATTGTCCTCTTGACGGGGAGCATACCATTATTATAGTGGTTTATTTTTTTTATTCCAATGCAACAAACATGTAAAATGTCTGATGTATTTTTGCAAGTTTTGTTCCATAGCAGTGTTTATCTTATTTTCCGTCTTCTTCTGAAAAACAGAATCATGATAATACTTATGGCAAATAGTAACCATACATGCCTGCTTGTTTCCAGACGAACCCCTGTTTCCGGTATTAATTGTGTGTTTTCGTTTGTGATTTTTAACTCAATCACATCTCCTCGTGCAGCCTCAATCCGCTGTTTCATGACAGCTGTATTTCCATTCGATGTTGCCTGCACTGGATTTGAATACTTATCATTCTCTTCTTTTTTAGAAATCGAAACAGCGTATTTTGATGTATCAACAGTTTCTGTTATTATGATATCCGAAGATATATCTACATTTTTTAATGTAACTTTATCTCCATGTTTCAAAGAAGTTCTAATTGTCTTGCTACGCAGCTTTTGACCATCTTCCCAATAGAGAATTTCCATATCAAATGGCTTCTTGCGGTTTCCAAGTGGACCAGTGACTTCCTTTGTAATCTCAACCGTCACCCCGCCTTTTTGCGGATGATTGACGATATGTCTGTCCGAAACAGCTCTCCAGGTATTTGTCATCGGTGATTTCTCATATAGGAATAAAATATCGGATTCTACATCGACCATATATAAATTAAAATTATCCTGATACTGTGTTTTGGTTTTATCTGCTTTGTCCTTTTTGTTTGGAGTAACAGATTCTACCATCCAGTATCGTCCGTTCTCAAAGTCCTCCGGTAATTGAAGCATTCCATTTTCATCTGTTTCTAAGGAACGATACGTCGTACACGTTTTTCCATCCTTTTTCAGAACGATATCGTCCTTGCTCTGTGTATTGTCATAATCTACTGTATATCCTGTATCATCCGCATATTCTTTCGTAACATCATCATACGGTACTTTGTAGAACAGAAAACCTGCACCAGCAAGTCGGTTTCTTGGAAGATCATCCGTCTTTAAGAAACTTCGTTCAGCAAGATTGAAATGCAGATTCTGCACTTCCAGTTCCATCTTGGAAACATCCTTGAACTCATTCTCATCCTTCGGGAATAATTGTTGCCCATTTGAATCGAAATACTGAATCTCTGGATAAATAACTTCATAATATAGGAAACCATCCCCGTAGTCCGAAGAATAATGTGTCTTTCCTATCTCGATTTCTTCCACCTTATATTCCACCGGATTTCTGTCCTGGAATAGTGGAACATTGTCGACTGTGTGTTCCCATCCGTTCTCTTCATTCAGCAAGAATTCCTGTCCTGTAGAAATTCCATTCTGATACAATCTGATTTTCACCTGTTTTTCCGTCAGTGCATCATTTGGATTTTCCCATGTCTTTTTGATATGCAGAGTGCCTGTTTTAGCAAAATTTCGGATATTAAGGCTGGTATCTCCTCGCTGAAGCAGAACAGATTTTCCGTCTATCTTACCATCAACTGGTGCCTTAACAGCCTCCTGATTTTCGTTAGCCTCCCTATCCACCAGTTTTGCATCAGTGATTTTGAATGCTCCATTGGCAATCTCAACTGTGATCTGTATATCTCCTGTGTCTACATATCCCGTCGGTAAGTTTGTCTCTCGCAACAAATACGTCTCAGTTGCTGTTCTGTTCTGTTTGTTTTCATCTTGTAACGGAATGTGAAGTTGTGCGATTCCGTATTTATCAGTTGTTACCGTTTCCTCCTCAACACCGTTCTTACTGACAGCAAAATTGATCTTCTCCATTCCCCGTCCGGTAGACTCATCAAATTTGTTCAGTGTGAGTATTCCCTCTTTCTGATAACGGTTCTCCAATTCAATAGTAAGAGTCTCACCACCGCGTCCAATTCCACGTCCTGTGAATTGAATTCCACTTTCTGGATATGCTTCCCATGAATTTACATTATCTCCTTGTTCATGAGAATTGCGAACATTGTACCAACCTGAAAATTTCACATTCGAATCTTTTGGCTTATAGTTGTACTCTTTTAATGTGTATTTCCAGAATGAGTCCGCCTTAACGATCCACGTACAGCTTGTATGTGTATCATCTGTCCATGTACCTACAACTTCTATTGGAGCATCCTCCGCTTGCGGAGCTTCTGCATCCGGTTTCTGGCTATCTTCTGAAGGAAGCACAAGTTTCATATGCTCATGAAATGCAGGTGGCTGAGGTTTTCCATCTAAAAGCTTTTCATCCATATCTACCTGGATATAATAATCTTTCTTGACTTTCTCTATTGCTTCCGGCATTCCGACAAAATCTTTCTTTACTGTCAGGTAACCATTTTTTGCTACAATACGTCCGTCAATATGCCACCCATCGGACATTTCACTTTTGAAAGAATACCAATAAATGGTGAAGAATTCGGTATCTAATTTCGATGGCGGAATCTCCCTGTCTCCGATACGAATCATACGTCCGCTTTCACGAATTGTCTGGAATACCTCTTCATCGGAAGGAATTCTATCTATCTTGTAGATATAGTCTCCATTTCCAATATATCCCTCATCTGGTTTAGTTCCCTGCAAAAGTTCTTGCACTCTCTTATTTCCATCCGCATACTGTTCCCACGTAGATGGATTCTTATTTCCAAGAACTGGAACATCATGCAATATACTTGCCTTCACATTACAGTTTGCCACGGCAACCGCACTTGTATAATCGTCTACATTCGTGGTTGGTAATGCTACCGAACCATCTTCCGGCATCGCTGACTTACAGATATAAAACTGTACCTGTTTTCGATTTTGGTTACTCACCTTACGCCACGCTGCATAGAGGGTGATTGGCTGTCTTGCATTATTATTTATAAGATCAGAAATAGAATCCCCTGCACCGCATTCCTGCCACTTTCCGTCTTTGTTTCTGTAATCCCAATGATCGAATTCATACTGTTCCAACTCTTTGCTGTCATTATCTTCATGATCATAAACCAGAGGATATGGTGACTTAACGTTATGTTTTCCAGCTTCTATTTCATTCTCATAATCATCTGTATGTCTTGTCTTATTCTCAACCTGAGGGGTCAACTTAGCTTCCTTAGGAAGTTTCTCCATATAACGAGTTGTATTATAGATAACCCTGACTGCCCCAGACTCCAGCGGTTTGTCTGCGATCACCTCATAAGATGAGTTAACATTCGGAATTTCAAATTTTACCTTATCATCTCCGGACGGTTCCGGAAGAACCTCATTTTCGTCCCTGTCATTAGATGTACAACTCCAGACAATCTCCTTGCCATAATACTCACCTTCTAAACTTGCCCTCTTTGGTACTTCCACAGTATATGCTTCCCCATGGCCTACATACTGTCTCTTAATCGCCTCTCTTTTGGTCAGGTTCAGTGGATCCAACACTTCAATCAGATGAAAACTTCCCTCTACACTAAAATGTCTTCCTGCCAGCCCAACCTGAGAAGAAAGTCCTGTCAAACGATCAAAATAATTTTCGATTCTGTCTGGATTCAGTGGGTTTGGCTGTGAGAAATAATAGACAGATACATCTTTCCCGTTTTTCAGGACAGGAATATACCATGTACCATCGTTGTCCTTATAAGGGTGCTGTACAAACACACGGCTGTCTGTCGCATAACCAAACAGAATCTTCTCTTTCTGATCTGCGCCGGGCTCCAGCTTGCTCTGAGTGAAACCAAACTCACTGTAAATTTTAGAAATCGTATCATCTGGTTTAGCTCGCAAATAATAACGACTGGCTCGGCCACTGTTTGCTTTGATTATGTAATGCTGCTCAGCATTGAGGTTCTTTATCAGCTTATAATGTCCATCGATAAATACATAAAAACTGATATTTGCTTCTTTTGTTGCTGCCGGTTTTTCTGTATTATCAGGAACAATCACATATGGACGTACTGCATCATCTGGCTTAATAGTAAAGCTCATGGTATGCTCTGCTTCATTTTTACTCCATGTAACTGCTGAAAGAGTACCATCTTCCTCTCTGCATTCCCAGTTTATATTCTGCGTTTGTTCTTCTACACGCGGCTTTGTACTAACTGTTCTTGTAAGTGTTGACTTTCTTGCAACAAAATCAATTGCCGGAAGATCACGCAAAGCTGTTTGGCTGTAAACCTGTCCATCGTCATCCTGTACTGTCACACTGTAAAAACCGTTATATCTATCATCGTCGTGTTCGAGTAAGGTCTTTGCACTCATGGTGATCATATTCTGTCCGTCTGGCAGGTAATACACATCCATCGGCTCTCCGGACTTTCCTATATAAATACATTCATGACCTTCTATCGTGTATTTCCCTGCATTATGGATTGTATCGTAATCTCTCTTGGAATAATAAAAACGCTCTTTTGCTCCATTTTGAATAGAACCATCGTAATGAAATTTTTCAAAATGCTTTTTTAACTCATCATTAGAAATATAATAATAAACTGTTCCCGGCTTTGTTGTAGTATCTTTTATAACAGGAATTTCTTCGTTTAGAACATTATATCTCTCATTATTTACAAAAGTATAGAATTTAATGTTCAAGGTTGCTGGTGCAAAAGTGCTGCATGCAACCGTATATGGTTGCTCTATCTTCCCAATAGAAAAGGTTAGTTTATCGCCCTGTTTCACCGGAAAAATTGTTTCATTTTCATCCTCACTGGCACAAAGCCAGTCACTTTCCTTCGTATCTCCTGGATCAACGGAAATTGTGACCGCAGAATCTTTCTTATAGTAACTCACTGTTCGATTTCCATCTGGATTGATCACTGTAACCGAATAGAAACTGTTCTTATTCTGCTTAATCTGGTCTGAATAATTATCCGGAATTTTTTCGCCATCAGATGCTCCTTTTGGCATATAATAAACGTCTGTTGGTACAGTTGCTTCCTGCTTGTCCAGGTTATAAGATACATATTGCTGTCCTTTATAAGTTACCACTGTCGCCTGTGCTAATGTCTTCTCACCACGGACTGTATATGGAAAATAATTTCCGGACTGTGTTTCCTCTGCATTCAAGCCGAACTCTCTATAAATCTCAGCAAGATCACTGACAGATAAATAGCATCTGCCCTGACGGTTCCATTTATACACCTTTTTCAGTGAATCAGCCGGCAGCTTTCGAACCTCATTGTCTGCATATATATAAAACTGAATATCAAAGGATGTCTGGTCCGCTCTCTGGATCACATAAGACTGTGTGATTTTTCCAATTGCGAATCTCGTCTGGTTCCCCGATTCCCGTATACCATCTATCACCTTATCGTCTGTTCCCATACAGGTCCATTCGATCTGGTCTGTCTGGTCTGGCAATTGTGGATTAAAGTCAGCCACAGCTTCTTCCACTACAGTTCCTGTTAATGCATAACGAATCCGATCCTGCCCTTCTCCCTTTACCTCTACGGAATAAAACGAGTTGTCCTTTTTTACAGAATCTTTTAAATTAGATGCACCGCCTTTTCCATTTGGAAGGTAGTAAACATCTATCGCTTCCCCTTGTTTATTCTGTCCATAATTGTAAGAAACATATGTCTTTCCGGATTCTGTGTCTGTATAAACTTTTCCGTATTTTATCCCGCTTTTTCCCCGGTATGCAGATACAAACTTATTATTTGCATCCGGATTCTGATTCTCACCATTTTTCACAAATCCAAATTCTTCATATATCAGGAGCAGGTCCTCAATGGAAACACCATAGTAGGTAGTTCTTCCGTCTTTCCATGTTGCAATGCCGGTAATGTCATTATGCTGAAGCTTTACCTTGTTTCCATCAATAATGACATAGAAATCAATATCAAATTCGGAAGACTTCTCCGATGTTTCTGTTTCTGATTCTTTAGTTTCTGTAGTATCTGTTTCTTGCTCCAGGTCTTCTGTCCCCGATGTTTCTGACTCTTTTTCCTTTTCTTTCAATGCATAAGTCATAATCAGTTTTTGTCCATCTGTAAACTTATTGGCATTGATATTATCGGAACTCCAATAAACCGTATCTTTATATACTCCTATAAAGGAACAGTCTGCATCATTTACTTTTGCACTCTTAAATTCATAATCTTTGTCAGAAATATTTAACTCTGAATGATCTGATATTTTTCCAAGCTCAATGGTCTCTGGTGCTCCTTCAATCGCATTGCCGGATTCATCTACATATTCCACCAATTTTGTGGTCGGTACCTGACCATTTGAAGTTGCTTCCTGTATTTCTTTCTCCAGCTTCTCCACTTCTATGCTATCCGGAATCTGTTCCTCAGTTTCTGCCGATGTCTCAGTTTCTGTTTCTGATGTAAATTGCTCCGAAGTTTGCTCGGTTTCTGTCTGTTTTGCATCTGTCTCACTTGTAAATGCTTCTGTATCTTGTGTTTCTTCCTGCTCTGTAACCACTGATGTTTCATCTTCTGATGCACTTACGGTTTCCAGATTCATAAAACAAATAGAAAAGATTAGAAGCCAGGAACATGCTATTTTCAAATATGTTTTCCAATTCTTATGCCTCATTTTTCGCATCTCCCTTCCTGTTCTTCTGCTTCTCCATGAGTAATCCGCAAAGGCAGATAACTGAGCCAAAGAATAAGAACAAATAGCCTGCAACCGGACTATCATCGCCTGTCTTTACCGGCGAACCATTATGAATAATATCCTTTGATCTTGGGGAAGATGGAACCGGGTTTTGATTTTTACCAGTTTGACCGGTATACGAGTTTTTGAATGAAACCTTCGATACTTTATCTCCATTTTCATTTTTGACCACTGTTACCGCCATCAGTTCATTATTGGAATCAAAGAATCCTTCAATCGTTACATCATAGGTTTTTGAATCATATGTATAATTTTCTTTATTCTCTGTTGCCTGGTACAGCTTGTAATGATATTCTCCTGCCTGTCCGACATTCATAATCAGCTCTGTAGAAGAATTACCACTCATATTCCAGGTAAATGTTCTTCTATTGCTTCCCTCCGGCATTGGATTTTGTATCTGATCTGCTATTAAAACATAAGAGCCTGTTTTGTCAGCATCTGCAGAATTGTTTACTTCAAATATCTGTTCCACTGGTATTTTCACTGTTGTGTTTTTGCCAGCTGCCAGTACTGGTTTTTGAACACCCAGAAAGAATATTATGGACAGGAATATAACCATGGCTATTTTTGTCAAACGTGTTGTTCTCATGCTTCTCCCTCTCCTTCTTTCTTCTTGTTTCTTTTCTTTTCTATCTGTCTTGCTATCAGCATCAGTACAAGGACAATCAGGATAAACCATACAATAACTGGCACTTTTCCTACTGCATTTTTCAGTTCATCAATTCCTGTACCTACGTTTTTGGCTTTTTCTTTTTCCGGATATATCTGATCTGTTAAGCGTCCCACCAGGATATTTCTTCCATTTGTCATATCCGATGTACAGGTGGTCAGCAAAACCAGATGATCATCTTCCGTTATATTCATATCTCTTTTATATAAAACATTGTTCTCGATTTCCTGCAGATACTCCTGTTTCGCTTCTGGTGTGTCCAGACACACATTGAAAATCGTTTCATTATAGGCATCTACCTGCATCAATGCATAGAATTCGATTCCATGGTCTTTTCCGTCAAAGAACAGATTTCCATATGGATGTTCGTTGAAATACTGTTCTTTTGTAAATTCACCGATATCTCCAAACATCATGTGTTTTTCCATATGGTGGCCATATATAATATTATCAAAATCCGAAAAATCCGGCTTATTTGCACAATGTAAAAAGATTGCTCCGCTTAAGGAATAGTTTCCTTCCGCATCTGTATTCATATAAGTATCATCATTGTCCGTCTGCACCAATGGATAATTGATATTTGTGTCATTCACTCGTATCCATCCAATCACATCCGGATTGATTTTCTGTAATTCTTCAAAAGATTTCGTATTCTTTTCAGTAGGAATATATGCTTCATAATTTTTTGCATCTGCAGTCTGATATACCTGATGGGAATCCCACAGCATATAACCGGAGAGAAACATAGCTGCAAGAATCAGTGATAATGCTATAAAATTTACAATATGGTCTAATCCTCTGATAATTCCTTTCAGCACTTTCTTCATCCGAAGCATATGTACAAGTTCCTTTCACCATTTCTGTTTCTTTTATATTTATCAAAACTGGTTCATCTGACCAATTTGCTCGCAAAATTAGCAAAAAGGGATGCGGCGGAGCAACGCCGCACACATCCCCTTTCCTGGTTGCTATATTTTATTATTTCTGTAATCTTCTGCGTTTGAATCCTACAAAAGCGATCAGTGCTACACCGCAAAGTGCAATCATCAGAACGTATGGAAGAGTGTTCATGATGATACCAGTTACAGGTACATCGTTGTATGTATTGGTTACATCAACGGTATTCTGTTTCTGACCTAATTTCTGACTATTTACTGCTGTAAGTTCTCTGTTGTATGATGTTTCAGCAACAGGAGTCAGCTTAGTACCATTGATAGTGATTTCAGCACTACCTTTATAGTTTTTAGCTGCAGACTCTTTTACAGTAATTGTTGTTCCTACTGGAACACCAGTGAACTTCATGTTTTCATTTGCTTTCAACTTGAATGTGTATGTTCCGCCCTCAACAGATGTAACAGTATCTCCATTAGCAGCCTTGATTCCGCCAAGTGTGTTTGCATCTGTTCCATCCGGGAATACAAATGTTGCTGTGAAAGCGAACTCATCGTCAGGAGTTGTTGTTGTACCATTTGCATTAACAATCTTTTTAGACACATTCAAAGAGCCAAACTTATTATAAGTCGGATCTGGATCTGTAGGATCTGTACCTGTACCAGCTTCCTGTACATAAGTGTTAGTAAAGTTGAAAGTATTAGTATCGGTATTTCCAATATCTACTTTACCAGTTTCTGTCTGACCTGCATCATCTTTCACTTTATTTACAACGATATTAGAAATTTCTGTACCAGTTGCACCATCTGTAACATATACATCCATTGTATACTCAGCCCCTGACATGATCATTTTTTCATGATCACCGTTGACTACTGCTGGATCTGCTGTCTGTATCTCTTTTACAGTATACTCATACTTTCCTGCTTCTGGATATGTCGGAAATGTAATCTTACCTCTCCTAGAAGTTTTTCCTGTTTCAGTATCGGTAAATGATATCTCCGGCATAGTAACCGCTGCATCTGTTGTAATTATACCAGTTCCTGTCTTGACCTGCTCTGCTGTAAAGCTAAACTTCTCAGCCTTTCCGGCCTCTGTATTGTAGGTCTTAGTAATCCATGCCTCCGTTGTCTTGCCCGGATCTGCCGCAAATGTTGGCATTGCCATTCCCATCGTCATGGCACCAGCAGCAACAACTGCGAGCACTTTTTTGAACATTTTGTTCATGCTCATAATGATTCCTCCCTTGTAAATAATATTGTTTGTTTTTATTTGATTAACGGAGGAGGGAATTAGAGTCCTCTGGTCCGAATAACCGCAATCGCTTTTCCTTTGACGTCTTTAATATTAATACAGCCATAGATTCTGCTGTCTGACGCTTCCGGTCTGTTATCACCCAGTACAAATATCTGACCTTCACCAACAGTGATTGGAAAGTCAACTCCATTTTGAAACTGTGTGGTGTCAAAATAAATATCCTGTGAAATCTGCGTAGCACCGTTAATCATCAAACCGTCTTTTGTTATATCTACGGTATCACCTGCGACTGCTACGACCCTGCCTGTGGTTGTTCTGCCATCTTTCTTAAATACTGCAATATCACCGGACACAAAACGCTTGTCCAGTCGATAATACATGACCAGATCACCATCTTTTATTGCTGGTTTCATAGATACGTCATTGATTCTCGCCATCCCGTACATAAATGTAAAAACAAGGATGACTGCCAAAATGATAAGAACAATCTTCAATAACAGTTGAAAGATATCTTCTCCCAGTGTCGTTTCCTGTCTGGGAAGCTGTTTCTCATTATTCTGTTCTTTCTCAACCTGTTTCTTTTTCATGTTTCATTCCTGCTTCATATCAACTTAGATAATCAAGGTATTCTTTTATGTACCGGTTAAAGTATAGCACTTATTTTTTGCAAAAATAATACAGAGAATAGGAAGATATTTTCACGTTTTGCTACAAAAAATTTGTAGTTATCGGTTTTTCGCAAAAAAAGAAACCATACCATAGAGATATAGTTTCTCTTTGAATTACAGTGTTTCTGCCATTTTGAATAAAACGATTCCATTTCTAACAGCCAGCATCTCAGCAGAATTCTTGAAATCAATGCCGGAAATATCTTTTATTTTTTTCAATCGCCCTGAAAGAGTACGATAATTTACGTAGAGTTTTTCAGCTGCTTTATTCGCACTCTTATCACAGTCCAGATACGCCTGCAACGTTTCAATCAGTTCTCCATCATGTTCTTTATCATACCAATATAATTTCACAAGTGACTCTGGCACATATTCCATCAGTTCATCACGATTTTTGATTTTTTCAAAAATCTGGAAAAAACCGAGCTTAGAAAAATCGGCTACCGATATATTCTTATCACCATAGAGATATCTGAGCATATCCATATAGTCTATGATTTTCTTTGAATCCTTAAAAGATTTTTTCAAATCTCCATATCCATTAACAATACTTCCAATGCCAATCTGAAAATCCGTTGTCTTATTTCTGTGAAAAATCTGCTTCTGTACTGTCTGATATAATTTTTCCATTTCTTCCCGGAACCCTGCTTGTGTTTCCCCAGGCTTAATTTCATGAATACACACAATCTGATTCAGATTCCGGTAAATATGTTCATCCGGAAGTAATCTCTGAATCTCGCCTTCTATCCCTCCGATTTCTTCTAATTCTTCTTTTGTATAATAATCTTCGCTATTGCTTGAAATCGTATGAAAACTTACCACACAATATTGAGCTGTATCTTTCAATTTTAGCATTCTTGCAGCTTTACTCAATTCATCGCCCGTTAATAAACCATTAAGCAATCTATATTCAATATCTCGTTGATATTTTTTTTCTATCTCATTTTTAGCATATGTTTCCATAAAACTATACTGTAAAGTAATAACAGCATTTTCCAATGCCATATAGTCCAGTATTGTTAATGGCATATTCACTTCCGTGACTACCAAATAAATTTCTGTTCGGCCTAACACATGTATTTTTGTAATATATTGCGTATGCTCTTTTCTCTGTTTTTTGTATTCAAATCTGGTAACAATATCCGGTTTATATTTCTCAACATTTTTCTCAAATACAAAATCAGACAGATCCTGCGTTGTGGACGCACAGCAAGTTAAGTTACTATAATATAACGCTACCGGATTATCAATCATGGAAGACAATAGAAACAAAATATTTTTAGTTGGATCTTCAAAATCTTCTCCATCCAATAACATGTTAGAAATATTGTCGTGTGTCAATTTGAAATAAATCAACCGTGCGATATTTTCATCATAGATCTGCAGAATAACATATTTTATAATACCCCAATAATACTCATCTTCCGAAATTTCTATCACTGGAATATTACGTTCCGAACAAAACTTTAATAAAATATCATAATAATTGACTTTCTGTACCATGTCCGGATGCTGCTTTATAATAAATCCACTGACCTGTTTCTTCTCCAGTTCATTCAAATGTTTCCGAAACTCTCTGTCCGTTTCTCCGAAATACACTTTCATATTTGTAAGAAGAAGCTCTCCTCCAGTCAGATATCTTTCCATATCTTCTATTTCGATAATTCGTATACCTTTAATTTCCTGATTCAGATTTTCTTTACATGTCACTAATCTCATATCAGGAAATTGTTTCGATTCTAATAATTGTTTTACCGTATAAGCCATTCAGCACCTCGTCAAATTCGTCTTTTTTTGTCTACTTTGGTTGTACCAGCATCTGATGTTGTGTTTTCAAAAGTGGCATAAGTATACAGTATAATTATACCCCCCCCCGAAATTTTCTGTCAATTTCTTCATGCGTATAAAATGCATATTTTATATAGATTCAAATAAAAAAGACAGCTCGCATCTTTGTCGAACTGTCCATTACTTCTTCAGGCTGCGGATAAAAGTCATAAAAATTTCTCTTTCCTTCTCATCCAAGCCATCCCAAATCTCAAGTATTTCTTTTTGCTCTTTTGTCAGATCCAATCTGCTTTCATCATCTGAAAAAAATTGTGCGATTGTAATTTCAAATGCATCACATATTTTTTCCAGATTAGCCATCGTCGGCATACTCTTCTGATTCAGCATATTTCCCAGAGCCGTCTGCGTTATTCCTGTAAGCTGAGCTAACCTATATTTTGTATATCCTCGCTTCCGGCATAGTTCCGCAATTCTTAACGGAATATACTCTTCCACACACAAGTATATACACCTCTCTTCTAGTCTATGATACCAATATTGTACCTGTTGACCAGAAGATTTATTAGACATTTATTTATTGATTATATACTCTTGTGTGCAAGACTATTCAAGTAAAAAAATATAGCTGGACAGTCCACGATATTCAGTTGTTGCATATATTTATGATACTTTCTACGAGGAAATCTGTCAAATACATGTTGTTAAAAAATGATATTATAACTCAAAAAATCCTGATAGATAACTTTATCTATGCAGTTACCTATCAGGATGGGAATTTTATCTTACACCACGATCAGCTCCTCTCTCCGGCTTATCTTTTCCCTGCTTTTCTTGAATTTTCCTCTTATTGATTTCCAGTCTTTCATGAATGGAAGGCTTCTTTGCTTTCGCAGCCACATTTTTCTCTTCTGTCCGCACAATCGAAGCCTCTTTCCCGGCAGTCCTCGTATTTTTCACTTTCGTCTCTGCGGTTGCTCTTTCCCTTCCTGTCAAACCGCCCTGTTTTTCTGCGATCTGTTGTTCTCTCCGCTCTTGTACACCTTTTTCTTCCAGACTGCAAAAACTCTGCAGATACGGCAATACATGATCCTGCATATCCGTCAGTTCTTCCAAATACTTCTGAAATTCTTCATTTCCTTTATTTTTCATAAATGAGAGCCAGCTTTCATCTGTCAGTTTCATTTCATTCTGTAGCTTCAGCTGGCTAAGGATGCCGCCATTTCCTGTTCCAATATCAATTTTACTTTTAAACTGCCGCAACATCTTATCGTCTTTTTCCGCATAATATACGGTAAAAAACATCTGGGCTGTCATAGTAGGCTCATTAGTCCTCGGATTACGGTCTGCATACCATTCTTTATCCTGTTTGGCAACAAGGGCATCCAAATCTGAGAATTTCTGACAGCGTAGTTCTATCAGTTCGCGCTCTTCACAGTAATTCACATACACCATCGGCTCTGTTTCTTCGGATATATCCGGTTCATAGAATTTTAACCGTTCTATCAACACTCCGGCTCGTACAGACTGCTCACACTCTTCCTCCACAATGTCTTTCAGATAGGAAATATAAGAACCAATATTTCCGCTTTGCAGATCCAGTATGACTTCCTGCACGGTGTCCTGCCCCGGTTCTATATGATCCCGATACTCATACGGATCAAATGCTTCTGCAATCTCATCCAGTGCCTCTGCCAGCTGTTCTGTAGTCATCTTCTCTGGATACATTGCTTCTCGAACATCCCGCATCGGTACGTACTTATAGTCCGGCAATGCTTCATGAATTTTCTCAATCCCTTCCCGTACCAGTG
>OGCO01004111.1_pt1 | contig 16043 bp, 7 predicted proteins | sample 1570171 | NCBI WGS metagenome assembly OGCO01 (sample SAMEA4370583, study PRJEB24528) | human gut metagenome | reverse complement strand
TGTTGCTCAGGTACTTAAAAAAAATATTTTATAATAGTGTTGCGGAATTAAGGTAAATGAGAAATATATATAGAACATACAGAGAGCATTATAAAGCATTATTTTTTCTTGGTTTACCTATCGTTATCGGACAAATAGGAGTGATCGTGCTCGGGTTTGCCGATACCCTGATGATTGGACATCATAGTACGGTAGAATTGGGAGCAGCTTCTTTTGTAAATAACGTGTTCAATTTGGCTATCATTTTCAGTACCGGTTTTTCATATGGGCTAACTCCTGTTGTGGGAGGTCTATATGGAACACATCAGTTTGCACCTGCCGGACAGGCATTGCGTAATAGTTTGTTAGCGAATCTGATGGTCGCGTTATTATTGACGCTTTGTATGACTGTCCTTTATCTGAATATAGAGAATCTCGGCCAGCCGGAAGAACTGATTCCTTTGATTAAGCCTTATTATTTGGTGCTGCTGGCTTCATTGGTGTTTGTTATGCTTTTCAATGGATTCAAGCAGTTTACGGATGGAATCACGGATACCAAGACGGCCATGTGGATACTCTTGGGAGGAAATGTATTGAATATCATAGGAAATTATCTTTTGATTTACGGAAAGTTAGGTTTGCCCGAGTTGGGATTGTTGGGAGCCGGTATCAGCACATTGTTTTCACGTATTATGATGGTGCTCGTGTTTATCATTATCTTCTTGCGTAGTTCTCGTTTTATCCGTTACAAAGTCGGCTTCTTCCGTTTGGGGTGGTCACGGGCTATATTCGGTCGGTTGAACGGACTTGGTTGGCCGGTTGCTTTTCAAATGGGAATGGAAACAGCTTCTTTTAGTCTGAGTGCCATAATGATAGGTTGGTTGGGGACCATTGCACTGGCTTCGCATCAGGTTATGTTGGCTATTTCACAGTTTACGTTTATGATGTATTATGGCATGGGAGCTGCCGTAGCTGTTCGTGTCAGCAACTTCAAAGGTCAGAACGATATTTTGAACGTTCGTCGTTCGGCCTATGCCGGTTTTCATCTGATGATGACATTGGGCGTAGTGCTTTCTTTTATTGTCTTTCTTTGCCGTAACTATTTAGGAGGTTGGTTTACCGACAGTCCTGAGGTGGCGGCTATGGTAACTTCTCTCATTTTTCCTTTCCTCGTTTATCAGTTCGGGGACGGGTTACAGATTACTTTTGCTAATGCCTTGCGTGGCATTTCGGATGTAAAACTGATGATGCTCATCGCCTTTATCGCTTACTTTATCATCTCACTTCCCGTAGGTTATTTCTGCGGCTTCGTAATGGGCTGGGGGGTGGTAGGTGTCTGGATGGCGTTCCCTTTCGGTCTGACAAGTGCAGGATTAATGCTTTGGTGGCGTTTTCATTACATGACGAAACTCCCCACTCCCCAAGTGAATACTTGATACTTAAAACTTTACCGTATGGCTTCCTATCGTTCCACAAAGTTGAAAGTAACAATCGGTTATACGTTATTACTTGCAATTCTTCTTTTTTCTCTGGTATTTGTACATCGCGAAATGGAGACATTGTCGGCTGCCGATGACCAGGAGAATCTGCGGACAGACAGCCTGTTGACCCTGCTGCACGAGAAAGACCGGAATACGATACAGATGCTCCGGGTATTGAGCGAAGCGAATGACAGCTTACTTTCCGCTTCGGAGATTGAAGAAATAATTTCCGAACAAGATTCTGTCATTACTCAGCAACGGGTACAACACCGAGTTATCACTAAACGGGATTCTTTACTGACTACGCCTAAGAAGAAAGGTTTCTTTAAGAGATTGGCAGAAGTGTTTGTCCCAACTAAACAAGACAGTGCCGTGCTTGTTAATACCTCCATGGAGGTTGCTACGGATACTATTCTGGAACCGACCACTTCTAAAGATTCCCTTCAGCAAAAGATTCGTATGGCTACAGAGGAAAAACGGTTGCAGCGGCGAAAAACAATCCGGCGGACTAGTACAAAATATCAGCGTATGAATTCGCAGTTGACAGCAAGAATGGATAGCCTGATAAAACAATACGAGGAGGAAATGACCTTGCGTGCCCGCCAGGATGCAGAAATGCAACAGGAGGTAAGAATGCGTTCAGCACGCACCATTGGTGGAATAGCTATCGGAGCAGTGCTGCTCTCTGTCTTTTTCCTGATTTTGATAGTGCGTGACATATCCCGCAGCAATCGTTACCGCCGGCAATTGGAAGAAGCTAATAAACGGGCGGAAGACCTGCTTATTGCCCGTGAAAAGCTGATGCTCGCCATTACTCACGACTTTAAAGCACCGTTAGGCTCTATTATGGGATATACCGAATTACTTTCCCGACTGACGGAGGACGAACGGCAGCGCTTCTATCTTGACAATATGAAAAGTTCTTCGGAACATCTTTTGAAATTGGTCAGCGACTTGCTCGACTTTCATCGGCTCGACCTTAATAAAGCGGAAGTGAACCGCGTCACCTTCAATCCTTCGCAGTTATTCGAAGAAATCCATGTTAGCTTCGAACCATTGACAGCCGCCAAAGGATTAACCTTGCAATGCCATGTCGCTCAGGAATTAAATGGGAGATACATTAGCGACCCTTTACGGCTCCGGCAGATAGTGAATAATCTTTTGTCCAACGCAGTGAAGTTTACTCCGAAAGGCGAGATTGCATTAACGGCTAAATATGATTCTTCCAAGCTGACGATAGCGATTTCGGATACCGGAAAAGGTATGGCTACGGAAGACCGCGAACGGATTTTTCAGGAATTTACTCGTTTATCCGGTGCACAAGGAGAAGAAGGCTTCGGCTTGGGATTGTCTATTGTGAAGAAGTTGGTTGTTTTGCTTGAAGGTACGATTGATGTGCAGAGTAAGCTGGGGGAGGGAAGTTGCTTCACAGTCATTCTCCCTCTTTATCCGGTGGGAAAATCTGTGTCCGAAAGGGCATTGGAAGAAAAAACAATTTCGGCAGAAGACCCTGTCACGCTTCCCCCGATGAAAGTGATACGTGTACTGTTGATTGATGATGATAAAATTCAATTAAGCTTGACGGCAGCCATGTTAAAGCAACATGGAATTGACGCCGTTTGTTGTGAGCAACTGGAGGAGTTGATAGAACAGCTCCGTACCTCTGTTTTCGATGTATTGCTGACTGATATACAAATGCCTGCTATTAATGGCTTTGATTTGGTAAAACTCTTGCGCGCTTCCAATATTCCGCAGGCAAAGACAATTCCTGTGATTGCCGTAACTGCCCGCTGTGAAATGGATATAGATGCTTTACAAGAACACGGTTTTGCCGGTTGCCTGCACAAACCTTTTACGGTGAAAGAACTATTGCTCACAGTCAACGAAGGACAGCTTGCCGCTGACGAAGCACACATTACTGAGGATATGCAGACTGTAAGTTCCTTGAACTTTTCTGCATTAACAGCCTTTTCTGAAGACGATGCTGATGCCGCACATTCCATTATTCAGACCTTTATCGAAGAAACCGGAAAGAATGCCGATCGGATGCAACAAGCATTGGCAGGCAAGGAGGTGGACGGAATAGCGGCTATGGCTCACAAACTACTTCCGCTTTTCACTTTAATCGGGGCAATGGAAGCTGTGCCTTTATTGAACTGGCTGGAAACACAACGTGGGCAATGTTTTTCAGAGGAGATAGGTGAAAAAACGGCTTGTGTACTTCTGGAGATTCAGAAGGTTCTGGAAGAAGCTCGTAAGGTATAAGTAGCTTGAAGTAGTGACAAGAGCTCCGGTAAAGAAGGTGAAGAAAGAAAACCATAATGCTTGTATTTCTTTTGTGATTGAACATTTTGCTCCTAACGTCAACCTTTTTTCAGAATTAATTGTTTACTTTGTGTCACCTTTTAATACACTGGCACATTTTACATGAAACGAAAATGGATAAGAAGGGTGAGTTGGATATTGCTCACTCCTGTATTGCTTTTTGTAATACTAATGATATTACTTTATATACCTCCCGTTCAGAATCTTTTGCGTCGGGAGGTGACAGCATACGCTTCCAAAGCAACTGGTATGCAGATTCAGGTGGAACGAATCGACCTTCGTTTTCCGCTCAATCTGTTGGTTCGTGGCGTGGAAGTGATCCAGCAACCGGATACGCTGTTGTCTTTGGAAAGTCTGAACGTGCGTGTACAGGCATGGCCGCTCGTCAAGGGAAAGGTAGAGGTAGATGAAGTAACATTAAGTCAGGTAGCGTTCAATTCGGCTAATCTAATAGAAGGCATGAAGATAAAGGGGGTACTGGGACGTTTCTTTTTACAAAGTCATGGAGTTGATCTTTCTAATGAGCTGGCCGTTATCAACCAGACGGAATTATCGGACACTCACGTACAAATGTTGATGAACGATACTACGACTACGCCTAAAGATACAACAGCTTCTGCTCCTGTAAACTGGAAAGTGGATCTTCATAAACTGAAGTTGAAGAATGTGTCGTTCAGTATGCAACTTCCTGCTGACTCGATGCGAATGGCTGCTCATATCGGAGAAGCATTTATCAATGATGCACAAGCTGATCTGAAGAATCAGTTTTATGAACTGAAACAATTCCTGTTATCCGGAAGCTCTGCCAATTATGATACCGGAGCAGCCAAACCCGGAGAAGGTTTCGATGCGTCTCATATTGCCGTTCGTGATATCCGTATCGGTTTGGATTCCTTATTATATAAAGGTCGGGATATGAATGCTGTAATCCGTGAGTTTTCGATGAATGAACGTTCCGGATTGAGTATCACTTCATTGACGGGTAGGGCATTTTCTAACGACTCGATTATTCGTATTCCCGGCATAAAACTGCAAACCCCTCATTCCGAAATAGATTTATCCGCCCAGACATATTGGGAACTTGTCAATATTCCCACTACAGGACGTTTGTCCGCCGGTATCAATGCTTATATCGGTAAAGAGGATGTTATGTTATTTGCCGGCGGTTTGCCGGATAGTTTCAAAGAGGCGTATCCCTTCCGTCCGCTTGTGGTTCGTGCCGGTACGGACGGAAATCTGAAACAAATGCAGATTTCTCGTTTCACAGTCGATCTCCCGGGAGCTTTTTCCATGAAAGGAGGCGGTATTCTTGAAAACTTGGCTGACAGCCTGACGCGTTCGGGGACTATCGGTCTGGATATGATTACTCAGAATCTAAACTTCCTGACTGCTTTAACGGGAGAAGCCCCCAACGGTACTATCGTAATCCCAGATAGCATGAATCTGAAGGCCCGTGTCGAGCTGAAAGGACCTGAATATAAGGCTAATCTTCACTTGAAACAGGGGCAAGGCTCTATGGGGGTGAATGCAGAACTTAATACCTCAACCGAGGCTTATGCAGCCGACTTGAAGATTGACAATCTACAACTCCATAATTTCCTTCCGAAAGACTCTATCTACGAACTTTCTCTTTCGGCAGATGCCAAAGGCCGTGGGCTGGACGTCATGTCTTATCGTGCTTTAGCCAAACTGAATCTTTCATTAGATCAACTACATTATGCACGTTACCAGCTTTCCAATGTTCATTTGACTGGAGCTTTGAAAGGTGCATTGGTGACGGCTAATCTGACAAGTGACAATGCGCTGTTGAAGATGACAACAGATGCAGAATACAATCTGGCACATCGTTATCCAGATGGAAAAGTGACGGTTGACGTCACTCAGCTCGACTTACACGAACTGGGGTTGATGCCTCAACCGATGAAGCGCCCGCTCGCCTTTAATCTTTCTGCCGAAGCTCGTCAAAACAGGGTGTTCACACATCTAACATCTGGTGATATGAAACTCAACTTGAGTGCACGTTCCGGTGTTAATCCTTTGATAAGTCAGTCTACACACTTCATGGATGTCCTGATGAAGCAGATTGATGAAAAAGCCTTGAACCACGCCGAACTGCGTGAAGCGTTGCCGACAGCTATTTTATCTTTCTCCGCAGGAAAAGAGAATCCGTTAGCTTATTTTCTGGCTACTAAAAATATATCCTACCATGATGTTTCCATGAAGTTCGGTACGGCTCCCGATTGGGGAATCAATGGAAAAGCTGCGGTGCATGCATTGAAGATGGACACATTGCAACTGGATACAATCTTCTTCACTGTCAAACAGGATACTACTTTAATGAAACTACGTGCCGGTGTAATAAACGGACCGAAGAATCCGCAATTCTCTTTTGCTACTACTTTGACCGGAGAGATTCGCGACCGCGATGCGGAATTGCTGGTAGACTACAAAAACGGCAAAGGAGAAACAGGCGTATTGCTGGGGGTAAATGCCCGCCCTCTGTTCGAAGGACATGGTAAGGGGAACGGAATCGCTTTCACACTGATTCCGGAGAATCCGATTGTTGCCTTCCAAAGATTTCATTTCAACGAGAATCATAACTGGATTTACCTGCATAAAAATATGCGTGTATACGCGAACGTGGATATGTGGGATGAAGAAGGAATGGGATTCAGGGTACATTCCGTACCGGGCGATACGGTGTCTCTGCAGAATATAGATGTTGAAATACGTAGAATCCGTCTGCAAGAGATAACGAGTGTGTTGCCTTACTTCCCCGAAATAACCGGATTGTTCTCGTTGGAAGCTCATTACATACAGACAGAAAAGGATTTGCAACTCTCGGCTGAGGCGTCTGTTAATGAACTGACTTATGAACGTCAGCGTATCGGTGACGTTGCATTAGGGGCTACGTGGTTGCCGGGCGAACAGGGAAAACAATATCTGAATGCTTATCTGAATCACGATCAGGCAGAAGTGCTGGTGGCAGATGGGAAACTGGTTCCTACCCGCACAGGCAAAGATAGTTTGGAAGTGAATACAACATTGGAGCATTTTCCGCTGCGGGTGGCGAATGTGTTTATTCCTGACCAGATGGTCACTTTGTCCGGTGATATGGATGGTAATCTGAATATAACGGGCAGTACTGAACAACCTTTGATAAACGGCGAACTTGTATTGGATAGTGTTGCTGTCCTTTCCCGTCAATATGGTGCGCGTTTCATGTTTGATAATCGTCCTGTGCAAATAAAGAACAATCGGTTGGAATTTGATAAATTTGCTATTTACACAACATCGAAGAATCCGTTTACTATTGATGGCTATGTTGATTTCCGTGATATGAGCCGTCCAATGGCGAACCTGAATATGCTGGCACAAAATTATACGTTACTGGATGCTAAGCGTACCCGTGAAAGTCTGGTTTACGGCAAAGTATTTGCTGATTTCCGGGCGACGGTGAAAGGGCCTTTGGACGGGCTGAATATGCGTGGGAACGTGAGTCTGCTGGGGAACACCGATGTTTCGTATGTCTTGACCGATTCACCATTGACAGTGCAGGACCGTTTGGGAAGTTTGGTAACATTTACTTCATTTAGCGATACTACAACTGTTGTCCGGCAGGAAGTGCCGACTGTCTCTTTAGGCGGATTGGACATGGTAATGATGGTACATATCGATCCGTCCGTCCGAGTGAAAGTTGACCTGGATGCAAGTAATGATAACCGTATCGAACTGGAAGGCGGGGGTGACCTTTCCATGAAATACACTCCGCAAGGCGACCTGACTCTGACCGGACGTTATACGTTGAGTGGCGGCTTGATGAAATATGCTTTGCCGGTGATTGCAGCAAAGGAATTTGCCATTGATAACGGTAGTTACGTGGAATGGACGGGAAATCCGATGGACCCGATGTTGAACTTTAAGGCGACTGACCGTATCCGTGCGTCAGTTTCCGAAGGAGAGAATGGTGGAAGTCGTATGGTTAATTTCGATGTTTCCGTTGTAGTCAAGAACCGCTTGGATAATCTTTCGTTTGCATTCGATGTTGCGGCTCCCGAAGATGCGACCGTACAAAACGAGTTGACCGCTATGGGGGCGGAAGAACGAGGTAAACAGGCATTGTATATCATGGTGATGAAAACTTATCTCGGCACCGGACCGATTGGTGGGGGTGGCGGCGGACTCGGCAAGCTGAATATGGGATCTGCTCTGACTTCTGTATTGAGTAGTCAGATAAACTCCTTGATGGGTAACTTGAAGAATGCGAGTCTCTCTGTCGGTGTCGAAGACCACGACGATTCAGAGACGGGAAGTAAACGTACGGATTACAGTTTCCGTTATTCACAACGCTTGTTTAACAATCGTTTCCAGATTGTAATCGGTGGCAAGGTTTCTCAAGGTGAGAATGCGACGAATGACGCCGAATCCTTCATCGACAATATTTCTCTGGAATATCGTTTGGATAGAACCGGAACCCGGTATATCCGCCTGTTCTATGACAAGAACTACGAGAGTGTGCTCGAAGGTGAGATTACGGAAACCGGAGTCGGTATTGTGCTTCGCAAGAAGCTGGACAAACTTAGTGAACTGTTCATCTTTAAGAAAAAGAAGTAAGTATGAAAGAGATACATATAAATATATTGGCTGTTTGTCTGATAAGTGTAGTGTTACTGTCGGCTTGTTCGGTGACGAAACATCTTCCCGAAGGGGAGGTGCTTTACACCGGAAGCAAGACTGTCATATTGAATAAATCGACAACACCGGTAGGAGAGACGGCGCTGACGGAAATTGATGCTGCACTCGATAAGACACCTAGTACAAAGATGTTTGGCGGTATCCTTCCTATCCCTTTTAAAATGTGGATGTACAATGACTTCGTGAAATATAAGAAGGGATTCGGTAAATGGATGTTCAACCGTTTTGCGGCCAATCCTCCCGTATTTATTTCTACGGTCAACCCGGAGGTACGTGTGAAGGTAACGACTAATTTGCTTCGTGATTATGGCTATTTCAATGGGAAGGTAGCTTATGAAACGGTTGTTGATAAGAAAGACAGTCTGAAGGCGGGCATTATCTATACGGTGGATATGAAGAACCCTTATTTCATTGATACGGTTTACTATCAACGGTTCACTCCCCAGACTCTGCGGATTATGGAGCGCGGACGCCGGATGTCTTATATAAGTCCGGGTGAGCAGTTCAACGTGGTTGATTTGGACGAAGAACGCTCCCGTATCAGTACATTGTTGCGTAACCTCGGATATTTTTATTTCCGTCCCGACTATATGACTTACCAGGCGGATACGACTTTGGTACCCGGAGGGCATATCAGCCTTCGCCTGATTCCTGTGCCGGGATTGCCGGCTGCGGCACAGCGTCCTTATTACGTGGGTGATGCGTCTGTCTATCTGTTCGGAAAGAACGGAGAAGCGCCGAATGACAGTATGATGTATAAGAACTTGAATATCCACTATTACAATAAATTGCAGGTTCGTCCCAATATGCTTTATCGTTGGCTGAATTATCAACAGTTTGTACGGAACGCACAGATGCGTGCTTCCAACCGTACCCGGCTTTACAGCCAGTATCGGCAGGAACAGATACAGGAGAAACTCAGCCAGTTGGGAATATTTAGTTATATGGATATCCAATATGCCCCCAAAGATACAACAGCTGTTTGTGATACGTTGGACATCACGATGCAGGCTACTTTTGCCAAACCGTTGGACGCTGAACTGGAATTGAACGTAGTAACTAAAAGTAACGACCAGACCGGTCCGGGTGCTTCGTTCGGAGTTACACGGAATAATGTATTTGGTGGTGGAGAAAGTTGGAACGTGAAACTGAAAGGCTCTTATGAATGGCAGACCGGTGGCGGAGAGAAAAGTTCGTTGATGAACAGTTGGGAAATGGGAATATCTACTTCTCTGACTTTCCCTAGAGTGGTTTTCCCGCGTTGGGGGAAAAGGGAATTTGACTTTCCCGCTACGACTACTTTCCGTTTGTATATCGATCAGTTGAACCGGGCAAGATATTATAAACTGTTATCTTTCGGCGGAAACGCAACCTACGATTTCCAGCCGACGCGTACCAGTCGTCATAGTATCACACCTTTCAAACTGACATTCAACGTCTTGCAACACCAGTCGAAAGAGTTTATGGAGATTGCAGCCGACAATCCGGCACTATATGTCAGCTTAGACAACCAGTTCATCCCGGCTATGGAGTACACTTATACGTATGATAATGCCTCTGTGCGGAGAGTGAAGAATCCTATCTGGTGGCAATCTACCGTGACTTCTGCCGGAAATGTGACTGCCACTATTTATCGTGCTTTCGGCAAACCTTATAATGAGGAAGGGAAAAAACTTTTGGGGGCTCCGTTCTCGCAGTTTATGAAATTTAATACCGAGTTCCGCCATTTGTGGAACATGGACAAAAATAATAAAATAGCTTCCCGTGTAGCGTTAGGCGCTCTTTTTGCATACGGTAATGCTACGATTGCCCCATATAGTGAACAATTCTACGTTGGTGGTGCCAACAGTATCCGTGCTTTTACGGTGCGTAGTATTGGTCCCGGTGGCTATCACCCGAAAGACAGCAAGTATTCTTATCTCGACCAGACAGGTACGTTCCGTTTCGAAGCGAACGTAGAATATCGTTTCCGTATCTTCAAGAGCATTTGGGGAGCTACTTTCCTGGATGCGGGTAACGTCTGGCTGCTGCGCAAGGACGAGGCACGTCCTGATTCGCAACTTCGTCTGAAAACTTTCCCGAAACAAATAGCCTTGGGGACAGGCGTAGGCGTCCGTTACGACATGGATATTCTTGTGTTCCGTCTTGATTTCGGTATTCCTTTGCATCTGCCCTATGATACGGAACGAAGCGGATATTATAATGTTACCGGTACCTTCTTCAAAAATCTGGGAATACATTTCGCTATCGGGTATCCGTTCTAACGTTCTTTCTTTGTCTCAAGACAAAAGAAAGGACATCACATAAGACAAAAGAAAGAAAGTTTTTGTACATTTGCACCAAAATCAGATGCCGTTGACATCACTAACCTTTTAATATTACACAATTTATGAAACCAACTTTATTCTTATTGGCAGCCGGTATGGGCAGCCGCTATGGAGGCTTGAAACAATTGGACGGACTGGGTCCTAATGGTGAAACGATCATGGACTATTCTATCTATGATGCTATCAATGCCGGATTTGGTAAACTTGTATTTGTAATCCGCAAAGACTTTGAACAGGATTTCCGTGATAAGATTATTTCTAAATACGAAGGTCACATTCCTTGTGAACTGGTTTTCCAAGCTTTGGATGCACTTCCTGAAGGCTTCACTTGTCCGGCAGACCGTACAAAACCTTGGGGTACCAACCATGCAGTAATGATGGGTGCTGATGTGATTAAAGAACCGTTCGCTGTAATTAACTGTGACGACTTTTATGGTCGTGATTCCTTCCAAGTAATGGGTAAATTCCTTTCTGCACTTCCTGCGGATTCTAAAAATGTTTATTCAATGGTAGGTTTCCGCGTAGGAAATACGCTGAGTGAAAGCGGTACGGTATCTCGTGGTATTTGTAGTACAGATGATAAAGGTCTGCTGACTTCAGTAGTGGAACGTACTAAGATCCAACGTCTGGATGGTGAAGTGAAATATATCGATGATAACGGCGAATGGACTGCAACTCCCGATACTACTCCGGTAAGTATGAACTTCTGGGGCTTCACTCCTGATTACTTCGCTTACAGTCAGGAATTCTTCAAGACTTTCCTGAGCGACCCGAAAAACATGGAAAACTTGAAGAGCGAATTCTTTATTCCATTGATGGTAGATAAATTGATTAATGACGGAACGGCTACTGTTGAAGTGCTGGATACTGCCAGCAAATGGTTCGGCGTTACTTATCCGGAAGACCGTCAAAGTGTAGTAGACAAGATTCAGGCATTGGTTGATGCCGGTGAATATCCTGCCAAGTTGTTCTAAAGAAGTACTATTGGTTAAAATAGAAAGCAGTCATTCTGATGAGTGGCTGCTTTTTTTGTTTTTCATAACGTGCCATACTACTCTGTATCCAATAAATATTCATTATCTTTGCAGTTCAAAATCGTATAAATCAGAGACAGAAGTGATTTCAGTAGAAGGATTATCAGTAGAATTTAATGCGACGCCGCTTTTTGAAGACGTCAGCTATGTTATAAATAAAAAAGACCGTATTGCACTGGTCGGCAAGAATGGTGCAGGTAAATCAACAATGTTGAAAATATTGGCAGGTTTGCAATCACCGACACATGGAGTAGTGGCTACTCCAAAAGATGTCATGATTGGATATTTGCCGCAGGTGATGATTCTCGCCGATAACCGGACGGTGATGGGAGAGGCGGAACTGGCATTCGAACATATTTTTGAACTTCAGGCGAGACTGGAACGGATGAACCGGGAACTGGCAGAACGGACAGACTATGAATCGGAAGAATATCACCAGTTAATAGACCGTTTTACGCATGAGAATGATCGCTTCCTGATGATGGGCGGTACAAACTATCAGGCGGAAATAGAACGGACGCTTCTAGGATTGGGCTTCAGCCGTGAGGACTTCGAACGCCCTACTTCGGAATTTTCCGGTGGTTGGCGTATGCGTATCGAACTTGCGAAGTTGCTGCTTCGCCGTCCGGACGTACTTCTGCTCGATGAGCCGACCAATCATCTTGATATTGAAAGTATTCAGTGGTTGGAGAACTTTTTGGCGACTCGTGCCAATGCTGTTGTACTGGTCAGTCACGACCGTGCCTTTCTTAATAATGTAACTACCCGTACGATTGAAATTACTTGCGGGCAGATTTATGACTATAAGGTGAAGTATGATGAGTTTGTCGTTCTCCGCAAAGAACGTCGCGAACAACAACTCCGTGCTTACGAGAATCAACAAAAACAAATACAGGATACGGAAGACTTTATCGAACGCTTCCGTTATAAAGCAACGAAGGCAGTACAAGTACAAAGCCGTATCAAGCAATTGGAAAAGATTGACCGTATCGAAGTGGATGAGGAAGATAATTCGGCACTACGTTTGAAATTTCCTCCTGCCAGCCGTAGCGGTAATTATCCGGTGATTTGTGAGGATGTACGCAAAGCGTATGGCGACCATGTCGTTTTCCACGACGTCAATCTGACTATCAATCGGGGAGAGAAGGTCGCTTTTGTCGGCAAGAACGGTGAAGGTAAGTCTACCTTGGTAAAATGTATCATGGGTGAGATTGACTTCGACGGTAAGTTGACAATCGGGCATAATGTGCAAATCGGATATTTTGCCCAGAATCAGGCACAAATGTTGGACGAAAATCTGACGGTATTTGATACGATTGACCGTGTGGCAACGGGGGATATACGTTTGAAAATACGGGATATATTGGGAGCCTTCATGTTTGGCGGTGAAGCCTCGGATAAGAAAGTGAAAGTACTTTCCGGTGGAGAACGTACCCGTCTGGCGATGATTAAGCTTTTGCTTGAGCCTGTAAACTTCCTGATTCTCGATGAACCGACCAACCATTTGGATATGCGCTCGAAGGATGTGTTGAAAGAGGCGATCCGTGAGTTTGACGGTACTGTGATACTTGTCAGTCACGACCGTGATTTTCTGGACGGACTTGCGACTAAAGTATATGAGTTTGGTGGCGGGCATGTAAAAGAACATCTCAGCGGTATCTATGAGTTCCTTCAAAAGAAAAAGATAGAGAACCTGAATGAACTTCAGAAAAGAGCATCTTTATCTTCTTCGCCTACGGCTTCTGCCAAGGGAAGTGAGCAAGAGCCGGTACAACCTTCGGAGAATAAACTCTCTTATGAGGCACAGAAGGAGTTGAATAAAAAACTGAAGAAACTCGAACGCCAAGTGGCTGATTGTGAGGCTTCGATAGAAGAGACGGAAGCGGCAATATCTATTGTTGAAGCACAAATGGCAACTCCCGAAGGAGCCTCTGATATGCAACTCTATGAGCGGCATCAGAAATTGAAACAGCAGTTGGATGCTATCGTAGAAGAATGGGAACGTGTCTCGTTGGAGCTGGAAGACGCGAAAAAATGATAAATTATTATGTATGCAATATGAAAGTAACTAAGTATTTACCAATTCTTGCCGTATGCCTTATGACAACAGGATGTAACAGTAAGAAAGAGGCCGTGCTGACGTCCGGTATCGACCTTGCTAATCTGGATACCACGGCTATGCCGGGTACAAGTTTTTATCAATATGCCTGTGGAGGTTGGGTGAAAGATCATCCGCTGACAGACGAGTATTCACGTTTCGGTACATTCGACATGTTGCGCGAAAACAGTCGTGAACAACTGAAAGCATTGATTGCCGAATTGGCAGCGAAGAAAGATAACGCACCGGGCAGTGCTGCGCAGAAAGTAGGCGATCTTTATAATATCGCAATGGATAGCGTGAAGCTGAACCAGGAAGGTGTAGCTCCGATCAAAGCAGAACTGGCAGCCATTGACGCTCTCAAGGATAAAGGAGAAATCTATGCATATATCGCCGAGAGCCAGAAGAAAGGCATCCGTCCTTACTTCACCATGTTCGTAAGTGCAGATGATATGAACAGTTCCATGAATATCGTACAGACCTATCAAGGTGGTATCGGAATGGGACAGCGTGACTATTATCTGGAGAATGACGAGCAGACTAAAAATATCCGTAATAAATATCAGGAACATATCGCCAAAATGTTCCAGTTGGCAGGTTATGATGAGGCTACTGCACAGAAAGCTGTGAAAGCAGTGATGAACATCGAAACTCGCCTGGCGAAAGCGGCTCGTTCACAAGTGGAATTGCGTGATCCTCATGCTAATTATAACAAGATGGATAGGGCGACGCTGAAAAAGAACTTCCCGACTTTTGACTGGGATACTTATTTCACCGTTTCCGGTTTGAAAGATTTGGAAGAAGTGAACGTAGGTCAGCCTGCTGCCATGAAGGAAGTAGCCGATGTGATAAACACCGTATCACTGGACGATCAGAAACTGTACCTCCAATGGGGATTGATAGATGCTGCCGCTTCTTATCTAAGCGATGATTTTGAAGCACAGAACTTCGATTTCTACAGCAGAACAATGTCTGGAAAGAAAGAAATGCAGCCTCGCTGGAAACGTTCCGTGAGCACCGTAGATGGTGTACTTGGCGAAGTGGTAGGACAGATGTATGTAGAGAAGTACTTCCCGGCTGCTGCCAAAGAACGTATGGTTACACTGGTGAAGAACCTGCAAACTTCTTTAGGAGAACGTATCAAAGGTTTGGAATGGATGAGTGAACCGACCAAGGAAAAAGCGTTGGAGAAACTGGCAACCTTCCATGTAAAAATAGGTTATCCTGATAAATGGAAAGATTACTCCGCACTGGAGATCAAAGATGATTCTTACTGGGCAAATATCGAGCGTGCCAACGAATGGGATTACAACGAAATGATTGCCAAAGCCGGCAAACCGGTAGACAAGGATGAATGGTTGATGACTCCTCAAACAGTGAACGCTTATTATAACCCGACTACCAATGAAATCTGCTTCCCGGCAGCTATCCTGCAACCTCCGTTCTTCGATATGAATGCGGACGATGCTATGAACTACGGTGCAATCGGCGTGGTAATCGGCCATGAAATGACTCATGGATTTGACGATCAGGGACGTCAATATGACAAAGACGGAAACCTGAAAGACTGGTGGACAGAAGAAGATGCTAAAAAGTTCGAAGAACGGGCACAGGTGATGGTTAACTTCTTTGACAGTATTGAAGTCGCTCCGGGCGTACACGCAAACGGTAGCCTGACACTTGGAGAGAACATTGCCGACCACGGAGGTTTGCAAGTTTCTTTCCAGGCATTCAAGAATGCAACAGAAGCCGCACCGCTGGAAATTATTGACGGATTTACTCCGGAACAACGTTTCTTCCTAGCTTACGCTAATGTGTGGGCAGGAAATATCCGTCCGGAAGAAATTCTCCGATTAACCAAACTTGATCCTCACTCATTAGGCAAATGGCGTGTGGACGGTGCTCTTCCTCATATCCAGAATTGGTATGAAGCATTCAAAATCACCGAACAGGATTCGATGTTCGTACCTAAAGAAAAACGAGTATCTATTTGGTAATAGTTTTTGAATAGAGAACATATATGCGAAGAGGCGTTGATTTTCCGTTGAGGAGAGTCAACGCTTTTTTTTATTAATTCACACCTTATTTATTACGTACGATAAAC
>OGCO01004104.1_pt1 | contig 16067 bp, 8 predicted proteins | sample 1570171 | NCBI WGS metagenome assembly OGCO01 (sample SAMEA4370583, study PRJEB24528) | human gut metagenome | reverse complement strand
GAACGGTAAACGGTGATCTCACCGGTATCCGGCATGAAGTTGTTTGCCGGGTCTTCTGTGGTAACACGGGTCTGGATAGAATAGCCATTGCAGTGAACGTCATCCTGAGATTTGATGTTAATCTCATCAGAATCCAACGGATAACCTTCCGCTACCAGAATCTGGGATTGCACCAGATCAATATTTGTAATTTCCTCACTGACGGTATGTTCTACCTGAATACGAGGGTTCATTTCGATAAAGTATGGGTGGTTGTCTGCGTCAACCAGAAATTCCAGAGTACCGGCATTGCGATAGCCAACGGCTTTGGAAAGGCGGATTGCAGAGTCAAAAATAATCTGACGTGTTGCATCCGGAATAGAGAATGCCGGAGCATACTCTACGACTTTCTGATGACGGCGCTGTACGGAACAGTCACGGTCATACAGGTGAACCACGTTTCCATAATTATCACCTAAAATCTGAACTTCGATATGCTTTGGCGCGCGAAGATATTTCTCAATGAAAATTTTGTCATTTCCAAACGCTTTTTTCGATTCATTTTTTGCTTCGTTAAATTCTTTTTCCAGATCTTCGATCGCGTTTACGATTCGCATACCACGTCCGCCACCGCCGTTGGAAGCTTTCAACATGATCGGGAAGCCGACTTCTACTGCAATTTTTAAGATTTTGATTAGTTTAAAAACCAGAAATGCAATTGTAATTTCACCGCATCCCCGTGCAAAACAGTCCACCATTGCAGCGGCAAAACTGGTGGCAGATGCAGCCGTAGCAGCCGGTGCACCGGAGGGCTTGGTGGCATGGATTGATGTACCGTCTCTGGAATTGACCCAGACTCTGATGCAGGAAGCTGACATCATTCTGGCAACCGGTGGTCCCGGCATGGTAAAGGCAGCCTACTCCAGCGGCAAACCAGCACTTGGCGTAGGTGCCGGCAATACACCAGCAGTCATTGAAGAAAGCGCAGATGTGAAGCTGGCGGTCAATTCTATCGTGCATTCCAAGACGTTTGACAATGGTATGATCTGCGCATCGGAACAATCCGTTTTGGTAACGGCTCCGCTGTATGAAGCCGTCAAGGCAGAATTCACTGCACGTGGCTGCCATATTCTGACGGAAGAAGAAACCGAGAAACTGCGCAGCATCATCCTGATCAATGGTGCATTGAATGCTAAAATCGTAGGACAGCCTGCTGCAAAAATTGCAGAATTGGCAGGCTTTTCGGTGGATCCAGACACCAAGATTTTGATTGGAGAAGTGACTTCCGTAGACCCGTCAGAACCGTTTGCCCATGAAAAGCTGTCTCCGGTTCTGGCAATGTATCGGGTAGAATCGTTTGAAGAAGCTATGGAAAAGGCGGATCAGCTGGTAAAGGATGGCGGATATGGACATACGTCCTCCCTGTATATCCATGCAGAAACCGGAAAAGAACGGATTCGGCAGTTTGCGGAGAAGATGAAGACCTGTCGAATTTTGGTTAATACCCCTTCCTCTCACGGTGGCATTGGTGATTTGTATAACTTCAATCTGGCGCCCTCTCTGACGTTGGGATGCGGCTCCTGGGGTGGAAATTCTGTATCAGAAAATGTTGGAATTCGCCACTTGCTGAACATTAAGACGGTTGCTGAGAGGAGAGAGAATATGCTGTGGTTCCGAACCCCGCAAAAAGTATACTTTAAGAAGGGTTGTCTGCCAGTGGCAATGCGGGAACTGAAAGAAGTTCTGCATAAGAAACGTGCATTTGTTGTGACCGACCAGTTCCTCGCACGCAGCGGCATGTCTGCCTGCATCACGGATCAGCTGCAAAGTCTGGGGATTGCGTACCAGCTCTTTTCTGATGTAGAGCCGGATCCGACCTTGTCCTGTGCCCAGCAGGGTGCTCAGCAGATGCGGCAGTTTGAACCGGATGTTATTCTGGCGTTGGGCGGCGGTTCTGCAATGGACGCTGCGAAGATCATGTGGGTGTTGTATGAACATCCAGAGGCAGACTTTATGGATATGGCCATGCGGTTTATGGATATCCGAAAGCGGGTTTATACGTTCCCGGAAATGGGCGAAAAGGCATATTTTGTTGCGGTTCCAACCTCTTCCGGTACCGGTTCCGAAGTAACGCCGTTTGCTGTTATTACCGATGAAGCAACTGGTACCAAGTATCCGCTGGCAGATTATCAGCTGCTGCCGAATATGGCAATTATTGATACCGATTTGATGATGTCTCAGCCGAAGGGTTTGACAGCTGCATCTGGTATTGATGCAATGACCCATGCGCTGGAAGCATATGCTTCTGTTATGGCAACCGATTACACGGATGGAATGGCATTGCAGGCGTTGAAAAATATTTTCACTTACTTGCCGGCATGCTATGAAAACGGTGCCAATGATCCTTATGCCAGAGAGAAGATGGCAAATGCTTCTACGATGGCAGGTATGGCATTTGCCAACGCATTTTTGGGTGTTTGCCACTCCATGGCGCATAAGTTGGGTGCTTTCCACCATCTGCCGCATGGGGTTGCCAATGCCATTCTGATTACGGATGTGATGCGGTTTAATGTTGCAACGGCACCACGGAAAATGGGCACCTTCCCGCAGTATCAGTATCCGAAGGCACTGGAACGGTATTGCGAGTGCGCACGGTATCTGGGACTGACAGCTCCTACGGATGAAGAACTGTTTGAGAAGCTGTTGGAACAGATCGAGCAGCTGAAGGAACGGGTCGGCATTCGGAAAACCATCCGGGATTATGGTGTCAAGGAGGAAGACTTCCTGGCAACACTGGATGAAATGGTAGAGCAGGCATTTGACGATCAGTGCACCGGCGCCAATCCGCGGTATCCGCTGATGTCCGAATTGAAGGAAATGTACTGCAAGGCGTATTATGGTGAGACCGTACCGCAAGCATAAAATTTTATGTTTTCAACATTTTCATGTTGAAACTGTGGAAAACAAATTGTAGGAGTATCCAAAAAAGCTCCCGGAAAATAGATTCCGGGAGCTTTTGTTATATTTGCAGTTGCGGGAAGCCGTTTAGTGTTCCAGCAGCAGGCGTTCGTTGCAGTATTCACATTCCAGCAAGGTTTCGCCGATCTTGATAAAGCTTTTCGGCAGATACTTTTCGGTGCAGGTGATGCAGTTCGGATTCTTGCAGGCAGCACCCTTGTAGGTCTGACCACGCAGCAGTACGGTTTGGGTGTCCAGTTCCAGCATGGTGATAATCAGTGCCATGCGGACATACATGCCGTACTTGGCTTGCTTGAAGTAAATGGCACGGGGATCGTCATCCAAAGCTACTTCAATTTCATCGACACGTGGCAGCGGATGCAGAACCACCAGATCCTTCTTGGCAGCCTTCATTTTCTTGGTGTCCAATACGTAAGTATCTTTCTGGCTGAGGTATTCTTCTCTGCTTGCAAAGCGTTCCTGTTGAATACGAGTCATGTACAGCACATCTAGTTCCGGCAAAACGGCTTCCAGAGAAGAAACTTCTTCAAAGTCACAGCCGTTTGCGGTCAGAATATCCTTGATGTAGAACGGCAGCTTCAGTTCCGGTGTGGAAATGAGAATGAAGCGGTTGCCCGGAAAACGAGACATGGCTTTCAGCAGGGAGTGTACGGTTCTGCCGTTGATCAGGTCGCCACACAAACCAATGGTCAGATGATCCAGTCTGCCTTTTTCACATTTTAGGGTGAGCAGGTCGGTCAGGGTCTGTGTGGGGTGCAGGTGACCGCTGTCGCCGGCATTGATAACCGGACAATCCGCAGACAGTGCAGCAGCTTTTGCAGCGCCGGCAACCGGGTGCCGCATAACCAGGATATCTGCGTAGCTGCTGACAATTTTGGTGGTATCCTTTAATGTTTCGCCCTTGGAAACGGAGGAGTTTGCCGGATTGTCAAAGCCAATCAGACGACCGCCCAGCCGCAGCATAGCAGTTTGGAAAGACATTTGGGTACGGGTAGACGGCTCATAGAATAAGGTCGCCATAATTTTGTTATGGCAGGCACCGGAATAAATTTCGGGATGTTTGCTGATCTTTTCGCCAAGATCTACGACATTCAGCCACCATTGTGCCGGATAATCGTCCAGGTCAATTAAATGCGGATGGTTTGAAATCATAGTAAATACCTCCTAGATTTTTGCATGGCAGCATGTTTGGGCAAATGCCTTAGAGCACATTGCTGCCATTCATATACATTTTAAACTTCAGGTGAAAGAACAGCGCCGCACGCTTGCAAAGCAGCATGCGCTGCATGAATATTTCAAAATATTCCAATACGGAGGAAATTTCCGTATCAATCTTTAAATCCAGCACAATGGCAGTCTGGTCTTCGTTGAAATGCAGATCGGCATATTCTACCGCATAGTTCACACGGTCGTGAATGTCAAAGGTCAGCAGGTCTGTGTTGCGAACCCGGCTGCGGCGGACATCGGACTTATCTGCCAGAATCAAAGCAGCAGAGATGGCATCAATGGGCTGTGCCGTTGTTTCATCGTGGTTTCCGATTGCCGAAATGATGGAGCAAATCTCATCCACCGGCATTTCCAGACGATCCAGAATACGAAATGACATGACAGCACCGCTTTGTGCATGATCGGTACGGTTGACAACGTTGCCGATGTCGTGCAGGAATCCGGCAATACGGGCGAGTTCCACCTGTCGTTCCGGATAGCCCAGCGTGGTCAGAATCATGGCGGCTGTCTGTGCTACCTTTTCCACATGAGCAAAGGAATGCTCGGTGTATCCCATTGCCGCAAGGGACTGATCCGCACGGCGAATATAAGTGCGGATGTCCTCATTTTTTTGAATATACTGATACGTTACGTTGCTTGCCATAGTGCTTCCTTTCCGTCTTTGCTTATGCCTGTTCCCGGAAGTAAACTTGGTACCAGATCAGGAACATGTATACCGTCCAAATCTTACGGCTGTTGTCTGCTTTTCCGGCACGGTGATCATCCAGCAGGCGAACCAGCTTTTCTGTATGGAAGAAATGCTGGGCATCTTCGCTTTCAAAAGCAGCACGCACTTTATTATAATAGGTATCTTCTTTCAGCCAAACCCGAATTGGAACTGGGAAGCCAAGCTTCTTCTTGGCAGCCGTTTTGGCAGTCTGCGGTGGAGTGTCCTTTTTGGCAGCCAGTCGCATTGCATATTTGGTGACATAGCTGGTGTGGGAATCGGTCACTTCTTTTCGGGTTACCCGGTAACGAGTCGGAATCTGCTCTGCCAGCTTCATGACTTCTTTATCCAAGAAGGGAACACGCAGTTCCAGCGAGTTTGCCATGCTCATTTTATCGGCTTTCAGCAGAATATCGCCGGCCATCCACATGTGGAGATCCAGATACTGCATCTTGGTGACATCGTCCTGATCTTGTACCTGATCGTAGTAAGGCTTTGTAATTGCAGTTGGATCTGGTGCAGCTGTTTTGATTTTCAGAATGGCTTTGCGGTCTTCTGGGGTAAACATATAGGCGTTTCCGATGAAGCGCTCTTCCAAGGTTTTTCCCTTTCGTACAAAGAAGTTGACACCGCGGTGTGCGGGGACTTTTTGTGCCAGATGACCAATGCCACGGCGCAGTCCCATGGGCAGTTTGTCATACATGGTGGAGTTCGGTTCGCTGTATACGTTATAGCCGCCGAAGATTTCATCGGCACCTTCTCCGGAAAGAACTACTTTCAGGGACTGTGAAGCCAGATTGCAGACAAAGTACAGGGCAATAGCAGCCGGGTCGGCAAGCGGTTCATCCATGTGATATTGAATCATAGACAGATGATCCCAGTATTCCTCTGGTTCAATGACTTTGCTGTAGTTCTTCTTTCCAATGGCTTCGGAGAATCCCTTTGCCCAGCCGATTTCATTGTAGCGTTCTTCTTTGCCGAATCCAACGGTGAAGGTCTTATCCACATCGGCAATAGCAGCTACATAGCTGGAATCCACACCGCTGGAGAGGAAGGAACCGACTTCTACATCGGCAATCTTGTGTGCCTGCACGGAATCGTGGAAGGTATCAGAGATGCGGTTTACCCAATCGTCCAGTGTTGGCTTTTCATCTGCTTGGAAGTGAATGCTCCAATAACGCTGGATGTCTAATTTTCCGTTTTCATAGGTGAAATAGTGTGCCGGCGGCAGTTTGTAAACGCCCCGGAAGAATGTTTCTGCACAAGGGGAGTACTGGAATGTCAGGTAGTTTTCCAAAGCATCCTCGTTGAGAGCTTTCTGAAAATGCGGATGGCAAAGGAAACTTTTGATTTCCGATCCAAACAAAAAACTTTCGCCCATCTGTGCATAATAAAGCGGTTTGATGCCGAAAAAGTCTCGTGCGCCAAACAGCTTTTTCTTCTTTTTGTCCCAAATGACAAAGGAAAACATGCCGCGCAGCTGGTTGAGCAGGTCAGCACCGTATTCCTGATAGCCGTAAATGAGCACTTCGGAATCGGTCTGTGTTGCAAAATGATATCCGGCTTCCACCAATTTTTTGCGGATGTCCTGATAGTTATAAATTTCTCCGTTGAATACCAGAACCAGGTTGCCGTCTTCGCTGTACAGCGGTTGGTTTCCGGATTCCGATACGTCGATGATGCTTAGTCTGCGGTGTCCTAAGGCAATGTCTGCATCGATATACTTGCCTTCTGCATCTGGCCCACGGTGTTTGATTTTATCCATCATGGCTTTTAACACCTGGTTGGAATTATCAATTTTGTTGGTAAATCCTACAAATCCGCACATAGTAATCTCCTCCTGCGTGCAAGCCGCTTGCTTTGATGCGGCTGCTTGTTCTGGGATCTACAGGGAATGCTGTAGGTCCATCTGTTGCTTCATGGGTACCGAGAAAAGTATGGATTTCAAGGAAACTTTTTCGGTACACTGGAACGGATCCTATTTATTATACTATAAAAAAACAGATTTTGCAATAAATTTGCCTGCATCTGAAAAAAAACTTGAAAATCTTTTCAAAATCCTTTATAATAGAACTCAACAAGGAAATTGCAGGTTCTGTCAAACAGAATTTTGGCAGATTGATCTGTGGGAACGGGAAGGAAACCATATGAAAAAAAAGAAAAAAACAAAAATGCGACGCATTCAGGAAAGCAATCAGCCAAAACCATTTCTTCGGTTTCGATTTCGTGTGATTGTTGCCTTTTTCGTGCTTTGCATTTTGGGCTTTTTAATCTATTATATGATTCATGCAAATTTTGATTCCAGCATTATTGTGACCAAATAGACAGCGTATACGGGATGCAAAAGAAAATGCAAAAAAAGATGAAAATTTGGCAAATTGCCTCTTGACAGGGCTTTTAAAATCATGTATAATTAAACTTGTACTGTCAGAGAGACCGGTTGATATCTTGCGGAACGCCGGCGGTGCAGTCTTAACCCAACTGCCCTCTGCCTAGTTTGAAAATGATGCGTGTTCATTTGGACTGCGCTTTTGATTTTTAAACGGATTTTTTGTTAGAGATTGAATGGAGGAAATTACTATGTCAACAACCATGCCAAAAGCTGGCGAAGTAAGCCGCAAGTGGTATATTATTGATGCAGAAGGCAAGCCTCTGGGTCGTGTTGCTGCAAAGGCTGCACACATTTTAAGAGGAAAGCATAAGCCAACATTTGCACCGCATGTGGATTGCGGCGATTTTGTAATTGTGATTAACTGCGATAAGGCAGTGCTCACTGGTAAGAAGCTGGAAAACAAGTATTTTTACTGGCACACAGGCTGGATTGGCGGCTTGAAGCAGATCCAGTACAAAGATATGATGGAAAACAATGCTGATCGTGCAATGGAAATTGCCATCAAGGGTATGCTTCCGCATAACACCCAGGGTGCAAACCAGCTGAAGCGTCTGCGTACCTACAAGGGTGCAGAGCACAAGCAGGCTGCACAGAAGCCTGAAGTTTACGAATTCTAAGAGGGAAGGGAGCATTACACACTATGTACGAATCTAAAGTAAAATATTACTATGGTACCGGCAGAAGAAAGCATTCTGTTGCTCGAGTAAGACTTTATCCGGGTAGCGGTAACATTACCATTAATGACCGTAAGATTGATGAATATTTTGGCCTGGATACACTGAAGTTGATCGTTCGTCAGCCTTTGACTTTGACTGACACTGTAGAAAAGCTGGACGTTGTCTGCACCGTTACTGGTGGCGGCGTAACCGGTCAGGCTGGTGCAATCCGTCACGGTATTGCAAGAGCTCTGCTGGAATTTGATCCGAGCCTGCGTCCTGCCCTGAAGAAGGCTGGATTCCTCACTCGTGACCCGAGAATGAAGGAAAGAAAGAAGTACGGCTTGAAGGCTGCTCGTCGTGCACCGCAGTTCTCCAAGAGATAATGTTATCCCTATTGGGATTACGCATAAAACCTCGAAAATGCTGAATTTTCGAGGTTTTTGTTTTACTTGAATATAATAGTTGAAATCAAGCAAAAATTAGGCGATAATGAATTAAAAAACGCTGAGACCGAAGTCTCAGCGTTTTTTATATTTTGTTGATTGCTTCCAGAAGCTCTTTTTATGCTTGAGAATACTTGAAAGCAAACGAAAAAATCTTGTGTCCATGACGTTTACGACAGAAAATTGACGTTTACGACAAAAGCATTGACAGGAAACAAAACTGCATGTTAAAATGTATCCATAAAATCGTCACTTTATTGGTGGATACTTTATCAATTTTAATTCATATTCAAAATTACCTGGCAGATTTTTTCATTGGAATTTTGGACTTAAAGATATATGATGTTCATAAAAATGAAATACAAAAAGCAATTGCAACTACAATTCGTGCCATTTTTTTACGTTTCGTGCCAAACCTATTGCAATTTGATTGCATATTGGTTATAATAAAAAGAAATAAAAATTGGAAAGGAGCAAAAAAACTAGAATTGCTATGCAATTCATAAATTCATATTAAAGGAGGAAAAGTTTGTATGAAAAAAACAATCAAGAAATCACTAGCAGTTCTTGCCGCGGCGTCTGTATGCAGCAGTATGCTGTTAAACTTCCCGAGCGGAACCTTTTCCATTCACTGGAATTGGCAGGCAAGTGCAGAGGAAACCGAGGGAAGCACAGAGGGCATTGCCATTGATGCAATGAATTTCCCGGATGAAACATTCCGAACCTATGTTCAGGAAAACTTTGATCCAACAGCGGATGGCATTCTTTCAGAAAGTGAACTCGAACAGGTCACAGAAATCGATGTATCATCCAAAGGAATCTCTGACCTGACGGGCGTGGGGTATTTTATCGCATTGAAAGAGCTATTCTGTCATAATAATAATTTGACTGAATTGGATGTGCGTCAAAACCTAGCCTTGCAAAGGTTAGAGTGTCACTATAACAATTTGACCGAACTAGATTTCAGTCAGAATACAGCACTGCAAATGCTAGTCTGTTACAATAATAATTTGACCAAATTGGATGTTGGCCAGAATACAGCATTGCAAACATTAGACTGTGACAATAATAATTTGACCGAACTAGATGTCAGTCGGAATACAGCACTGCAAATACTAGCCTGTTATAAGAATAATTTGACCAAATTGGATGTTGGCCAGAATACAGCGTTGCAAGCATTATACTGTGACAATAATAATTTGACCGAATTGGATGTGAGCCAGAATCCAGCATTGCAATCATTAGACTGTTACGATAATAATCTGACTGCATTGGATTTAAGTCAGAATTCAGCATTGCAAAGGTTACAGTGTCACTATAACAATTTGACCGAACTAGATGTCAGTCAGAATACAGCACTGCAAGAGCTATTCTGTTCCAATAATAATTTGACCAAATTGGATTTGAGTCAGAATACAGCGCTGCAAGAGCTACACTGTTTCGATAATAATTTGACCAAATTGGATTTGAGTCAGAATTCAGCGTTGCAAACATTATACTGTTACAGTAATAATCTGACCGAATTGGATGTGCGTCAAAATCCAGCATTGCAACTGTTAAACTGTTCCTATAATAATTTAACCGAGCTGGATGTGCGTCAAAATCCAGATCTGAAACTGCTATACTGTTCCAATAACACCTATTCCATTGCTCTGACTGGCGGCACGTTCGATCTCAGCACGCTTCCCGGAAATTTCGATGTCAGCAAAGCATCCAACTGGACAAATGCGACCGTAGACGGTAATACATTGACTGTAACCGACCTGAAAACAGATGTAACCTATACCTATGACCTTGGTAATGGGAAAACAGTAACCTTTACTTTACATCCGGCTTCCTGTACCTTAACAGAGAGTATGGTAGAGGCGATTCCGTTACAGGGCTATTCCGGCTCCGCAGTCACTCCGGATGTAACGCTCAAATATGGTGATGATATCTTGCAAAAGGATACCGATTACACCGTTTCCTATGCAGGCAATGAGCAAGTCGGTACCGCAAAGGCAATCCTTACAGGAATTGGCTCTTTTGCAGGGGAGATAACCGTACCATTTGAAATTGGCGTTGCCATTGATGCAGCGAACTTCCCGGATGAAAAATTCAGAACCTATGTGAAAGAAAAATTTGATACAACAGCGGACGGTATTCTTTCAAAAAAGGAACGAGAAGGGGTTACGCAAATCAATGTATCATACAAAAAAATTTCTGATCTGACGGGTGTGGAATATTTTACTGCATTGCAATGGCTATATTGTGAGTACAATCAATTGACGGAACTGGATGTGCGTCAGAACTCAGAACTACAAGAATTATATTGTTCCGATAATAACTTGACCGCATTGGATGTTAGTCAGAATACAGCGTTGCAAACATTATCCTGCAACAAGAATAATCTGACGGAACTGGATGTGCGTCAAAATCCAGCATTGCAAACATTAAAATGTCTCAATAATAATTTAACCGCATTGGATGTTAGTCAGAATACAGCGTTGCAAACATTATCCTGTAACAAGAATAATCTGACGGAACTGGATGTGCGTCAAAATCCAGCATTGCAAGGGTTATATTGTGGCGAGAATAATCTGACCGAATTGGATGTGCGTCAGAATCCAGCATTGCAGGCATTAGACTGTTACGACAATCAATTGACCGAATTGGATGTGCGTCAAAATCCAAAACTGGATGTATTATTCTGCGAACAGAATAATCTGACTGCATTAGATTTGAGTCAAAATACGGCATTGACAAATTTAGTTTGCTCCAAAAACACCTATTCCATTGCTTTAATTGGAGGCATCTTTGACCTTAGCACACTTCCGGAAGGCTTTGATTTGAGCAAAGCCTCCAATTGGACGAATGCGACCGTAGATGGGAATACATTGACCGTAACCAGTTTAAAAACAGATGTAACCTATACCTATGATCTTGGCAATGGAGAAACAGAAACCTTTACCTTACATCCGGCTTCCTGTACCTTAACAGAGAGTATGGTAGAGACAATTCCCATTCAGAGTCATACTGGTTCTGAAGTAATCCCAGATGTGACCGTGAAATATGGTACGCGGATCTTGCAAAAGAATACCAATTATACCATTTCTTATGCAAATAATGTAGAAATCGGTACCGCAAAAGTGACGATTACAGGAAAGGGTTCCTACACAGGTGAAATAACCGTATCATTTGAAATTGGTGTTGCCATTGATGCAAAGAACTTCCCGGATGAAAATTTCAGAACCTATGTTCAGAAAAACATTGATACGACAGCAGATGGGATTCTGTCAAAAACGGAACGGGAACGGGTTACGCAAATCAGCGTACCATTCGAAGGAATCTCTGATTTGACGGGCGTGGAATATTTTACTGCACTGAAAGAGCTATATTGTGGCGGAAATAATTTGACCAAATTGGATTTGAGTCAGAATACAGCGCTGCAAAAACTAGAATGTTTCAATAATAATCTGACCGAATTGGATTTAAGTCAGAATACAGCGCTGCAAGAGCTACTCTGTCTCAATAATAATTTGACCGAATTGGATGTGCGACAGAATACAGCATTGCAAGAGCTATCCTGTTACAATAATAATTTGACCAAATTGGATTTGAGTCAGAATACAGCGCTGCAAACATTATCCTGTTACAATAATAATTTGACCGAATTGGATTTGAGTCAGAATACAAAACTGCAAGTATTATTCTGTGAGAGTAATAATTTGACCAAATTGGATTTGAGTCAGAATACAGCGTTGCAAGCATTATGGTGTAGTAGTAATAATTTGATCGAATTGGATTTGAGTCAGAATCCAGAACTGCAATCATTATCTTGTTCCGATAATCAATTGACGGAACTGGATGTGTGTCAGAATACAGTGTTGCAAGCATTATGGTGTAACAAGAATAATCTAACCGCATTGGATTTGAGTCAAAATACGGCATTGAAAAATTTAAAGTGTAACGATAACACGTATTCGATTGCTCTAACTGGTGGCACGTTTGATCTCAGTACGCTTCCAGAAGGTTTTGATTTAAGCAAAGCATCCGATTGGAAGAACGCAACCGTAGATGGGAATACATTGACCGTAACGGATCTAAAAGCAGATGTAACCTATACCTATGACCTCGGCAATGGGAAAACAGCAACCTTTACCTTGGTTCCTGAGTCCTGTACCCTGACAGAAAGCATGGTGGAAGCAATTCCGGATCAGATTTACACTGGTTCAGAGTTGAAACCAGAAGTAACATGGAAACATGGTATGGAGGGCACAGACTATACCGTTTCCTATGAAAAGAACATTAATGCAGGGACAGCAACTGTAACCATTACCGGTCAGGAATTCTTGGAGGGAAGCATTACCATTTCGTTCACGATTTTGCCGGCAGATCTGACCGATGCGGAAATCAAACTAAAAGAAGAAAAGCTTGTTTACAATGGAACCGAACAGTCTCCGTCTATTGGAAGCATTACAGTTGGTGACATGGTACTAACAGAAGATGATTATACCATTACCGGCAATACCGCAACAGAGAGCGGCACATATATGCTGACCGTTCAAGGGAAGGGTAACTTTACAGGGAAAGCAACCGCAGAATGGTCGATTGCAAAGGCAACACCGACTGTAACACCTGTGATTCCAGATCAGAAGTATACAGAGGGTGATAATCTACCAGAACTAGGTTACAAATGCAGTATTGATGGTGCTATTACATGGATTACCAATCTGGAAAAAGGTCTGATCGAGGGAGAAAATGAACTGGAGTGGCGTTTTACACCGGATGATGCAGACAACTATGAAACAGTAACTGGTACCGCGCTAATCGTGGCGGAGACAACAACCACTACGACCACTACTACAACAACGACAACTACCACCACCACAACTATCAATACGACAACGACTACTGCCAAGCCGGTTACAAGTACAACAACCAAAACAAATGCAACTACAACTTCTACAAATCCAACTACAACCAGTACGACCAAGGCTATTGCAACAACAACTGCAACCAAACCAGTTACGACAAGTACGACTAAGGCAATTGCAACCACAATAACAACGAAATCGGTTACAACCAGCACGACTAAGACAATTGCAACCACAACTGCAACCAAACCAGTTACGACAAGTACGACTAAGGCAGTGGTAACAACAACCGCAACCAAACCAGTTACGACAAGTACGACCAAGGCAGCTGCGACCACCACAACAACCAAACCGGTTACAACCAGTACCACAAAGGCGGTTGCGACCACAACAACAACGAAACCGGTTACAACCAGCACGACCAAGGCAGCTACAACAACAACTGCAACGAAACCGGTTACAACCAGCACGACTAAGGCAATTGCAACCACAACAACAACGAAACCAGTTACAACAAGTACGACCAAGGCAGCTACAACAAGTACGACTAAGGCAATGATAACAACAACCGCAACGAAGCCGATTACAACAAGTACGACTAAGGCAATTGCAACGACAACAACAACGAAACCAGTTACAACAAGTACGACTAAGGCTGTGGCAACAACAACCGCAACGAAGCCGATTACAACCAGTACCGCAAAGGCAATTGTAACGACAACCGCAACAAAACCGGTTACAACAACCACCAAGCCAGTTACAACGATTCAAGCAACAACATCGACAAATGAAACCACTACAAAGGTAACACTGATTACTACAACAGCCCAAACCACAACACGCACCAATGTAACAACGACAACCACACAAGCAACTACTACAAGCACAACAACAAATGCTACGACCACCACCATGCAATCTACCATTACAAGTAGCACTGTAACGACTACAACCACGACGCTCCTGACCACGACTTCCAGTGTTGTTTCTACCACTACAACGCCAGTTGTGACAACTGTTCCAACAACGACAACCGGTGAAACATCTATTGTTGTTGTTCCGAAGGAAGCAGACTTCTACTTCGCAGAAGATACCACGACATTTACACCAGGCGATCTGTTTGAATCCATTACGCTCATTCAGGAAGATGGAACAGAAGTGGACATTACAGATCAGATCACGCTTCCAGAGGTTTCTCCAAGCACAGTAGAAACAGATGAACAGCATCGTGCGATTCTTCCAGTGTTCTATCAGGATGAACTGCTGGCAGAGCTTACTGTTCCAGTATACATCGGAAAAAAAGGCGATATTGATTTGGACGGCGATGTTACGCTGGCAGATGCGACCCTTGCTTTGACGTATTATTCCGAGCATGCAGTCAACAATGATTTCTACTTCACCACACAAAGTGCACAGGCACCACAGACAGAAGCAGAACAAATGCTGGAAAAATTGATGTTCTTCCTGGCAGATATTGACACGGAATCCAAGCAAGGAGCGGATACCGACAATGGAATGATTGAACTGCTGGATGCAACCAGAATCCTGACCTATTATGCAGAACAGGCAGTTGGTAATCTACCTTCCTGGAACAACTAAATTGATAAAGCCAAACCAGACAGATTTCCCTGTCTGAAATAAGAATCCATAAAAATGGAGCTACTTTCTAAGAAAGTCAGCTCCATTTTTTATTATTATAACATTACAACAATTTCTTCTGTTTCTCTTTGCAGCCATAAAGCAGCCATAAAAATTGAAACAGTCACCCTGCCAAAAAAGAAGTAGATACAAATGAAAAAGAGTCGCAGTATCATGCGACTCTTTCGATATGGGGTGGGAGATGGGATTCGAACCCACGATCTTCGGGACCACAATCCGACGCTTTAACCAGCTAAGCTACACCCACCATATATGCGTCCCTCTGCGGGACTTTTGGCGCGCCTTACTGGATTCGAACCAGTGGCTTACTGCTTAGAAGGCAGTTACTCTATCCAGCTGAGTTAAAGGCGCAAATTGGAGCGGGTGATGGGAATCGAACCCACGTAACCAGCTTGGAAGGCTGGAATTCTACCATTGAACTACACCCGCGTGTTTGTTTTTTATTTGTTCTGTCGTTCATCGACTTATATATTTTATCATATTTCGACCACTTTGTCAAGCCTTTTTCGCTTAAAAAAGCAAAAAAGAACGCTTGAAGTCAATTTGATTTCAAGCGTTCTCACTTTTATTTATAAAGTCTATTGAATTACAAGGCAGAAACCTGGATAGTACCGGAAGCATCTGCCGTCAAAGAAATGGTCTGAATCATTCCAATCCGCTCAATAATGAGGTTTGCAACAGCATCCTCTACATCCTGACGAATGACACGGCGAATATCACGAGCACCATATCGCTTACCATATGCTTTTTTGGCAATTGCCTGCAAGGCAGCCTCATCATATTGCAGCTGAATTTCCTTTTCCTCCAGCGGCGCTTTCATTTCATCCAGCATCAAGGCTGCAATTTTCTGATAGGATTCCAAAGAAAGATCTTGGAAAACAACAATTTCATCAATTCGGCTGATAAACTCCGGACGCAGGAATTCACGCAGTCCCTTGATTGCCTTTTCCTTTGAAATTTCATTTTCTGTTTTATTGAACCCAACACCGATGCTCTTATCGGTTGAACCAGCGTTGGAAGTCATACAAATCACAGTGTTTTCAAAGCTAACTGTTCTTCCCTGTGCATCATCAATTTTTCCTTCATCTAGAATCTGCATGAGAATATTCATGACATCTGGATGTGCTTTTTCAATTTCATCAAATAATATTACTGAATATGGTTTTT
>OGCO01004098.1_pt1 | contig 16079 bp, 15 predicted proteins | sample 1570171 | NCBI WGS metagenome assembly OGCO01 (sample SAMEA4370583, study PRJEB24528) | human gut metagenome | reverse complement strand
TGCCGGAAAGAGCACATCCATCGGCTGTATGCTCGGATTGGTGCCCTATGATTCCGGTGAAGTGATTTTTGAAGAACGCTATCACCTCAAGGAATGGCGGCGATATATCGGCTATGTTCCACAAGAAATTGCCGTTTATGACGAACTGACTGCCGAACAGAATGTAAAGTTTTTCTGTTCCCTGTATGGCACCAAAAACATCCAGGAGAAAGTGGAAAAAGCGCTGGACTTTGTTGGATTGATTGATGTACGCAACAAGAAATCTGGCACATTTTCAGGCGGTATGAAGCGCAGACTAAACCTCGCCTGCGGCATTGTGCACGAACCCAAACTTATCATCATGGATGAGCCAACTGTCGGCATTGACCCACAGTCCAGAAACCGCATCCTGGAAAATGTAAAAAAGCTGAATGAAGCCGGTGCCAGCATCCTGTACACCTCCCACTACATGCCGGAAATTGAAGAGATCTGTAGCAAAATGACAGTCGTGGATCACGGTGTTGTCATTACATCCGGCACCAAACAGGAAATCAGCGCTTACATGGATCAAAATATCCTGCTCACTGTGACCTGCAAAGATATTACAGCTGTCACACAGCCTGTACTGGATGCCATCCGGAACTGTTCCGGCGTTTCCAAGGTAGAAGTAAGCGGAAATGCTATCAAAATTCACTTCAACGAAAAGGAACCGGTCATTGATGCAGTGATCCAAATTGCCGCCGAGCATCAGCTGCATATTTCCGATATTTCCACCACAGCACCTTCTCTGGAAGAGATGTTCCTGGAAATAACCGGAAAAACGCTCCGAGACAGTCAGGCGTGAGGTGATAGCTGTGTTTTTTGCATTATTAAAAAAAGATTTCCGACTGGTTCTTTCCAATCCGGTTCTGCTTTCCATCGTCACGCTGCTTCCGTTGCTGATTATCTTAATCTTCGGACTCTCCATGCGCAGCTATATGGACGGAAACTTTGGAACTTTTGACGATTGTAAAGTTTTATACTATGAAGCGGAACCAACACTGGAAATTCTAGAAACATTTGATCAGGTTTCTGCGCAGATTGCAGAAAAAACCGGTGCTGTCTTTGAACAGACGGACGATTACACAGAAGCACAAAAGCAGGTAGAACGCAGTGAGGCAGTTGCCGTAATCAAACTGGAAGCCGATGGCTTTGATTACTTCCGCTCCACATTTAACGAACCGTACGGCGGAGATATCATTCGTTCCCTGTTTACGCAGCTTACCAACACTCCGACGGACAGCCCCAACTTGCAGAGCATTCAGCTGGATGTCAAGAAAACCAATTCTGATGTGTATTACACATTCATTGGCATGGTATTTGCTATTATGTTCATGGGATCGTTTGTTTCAAATTCCTATGGAAAAGATTTCTCCTCACAGACGCTGGATCGTATGTATCTTTCCAGAGCTGGAAAACTTCCGATTCTGGGCAGCAAGCTTCTGTGTGGGTTCCTTTGCGGCATTCTTCAAATGGCGATTGCACTCCCCATTGCCACTGCCATCTTCGACATTGACTGGTCGAATAACGCCTTTCTCATTCTGCTTGTCTTTACCGCTATTCTGGTCTTCAGTCTTGCTGTTGGTTCGGTGGTTGGTGTCATCATCAAAAACGAAACCCTATCGTACCTCACCTTTTGTGAAATCGTACTCTTCAGCAGCTATTTGGGCGGCGCTGTCACACCAGTTTATCTGCTGAAAAAAATCCCTGTTGTAAAGCATCTCATCAAATTAAGTCCGGTTTACTGGGCAAATGAGAGCATTACCAAACTTTACAACGGAACAGTCGATCACACAACTCGCAATTGTCTGCTTGCATTGCTGCTGCTGTCCATTGTTTTGTTGTGCGTCAACTGGATGCTCACGTCAAAGTCTGCAAAATATAAACTGCAAACACTTTTTCTGAGACGCAACAAAGGAGTATAACGCCCTATGAAAACCATTCTTTCCAATTTCTTTCGGCTTTTTCTGCGCAACAAAGGCTTTCTCAGTGCCATTACGCTGCTCCCTGTTGTGCTGTTTTTGGTGATGTCTGTTCTGCTTGCCTACAACGAAGTACATTCTGTTGCAGTCATCAATAAAACAGACCACACCGCCATAGAAGATACCATCCGAGATATGGAGGGCATTCAATTGCAGGATGTAGCAGAGGACGATATTGCTTCCTCTCTGGTCAGTGGTGTCATTGATGCAGCAGTTGTTATCGAAACCGACCCTGCAACCAATCTGGACGTTCCCTGCATCTTCAGTGCAGGCAATACAGAAGTATCTGGTGCTCTGGAACTTGCCATTGCAAATGCAGCAGACGTTCCCTCTGCATCCATTACTTCAGTCAATTCTGCAACCAAACATGCTCATAACTTAAACAGCACCGCACCGTTTATGCTGTTTAAATTTTTGGAAAGCGGCAGTATTTTTGGTGCAATGATTCTGCTGGATCGGAAACGAAAACTGAAAGATCGTATCCTGCTCAGCGGTGTCAAACCGACTGCCTATTACGGTGCCATTACCATTGTCTACCTCATCCTTTCCGCAATTGGAACTACTTTGTATTTCCTAACTGCCTGGATTCTGGATTTTGACTTTGGCATGCGGCATCCGCTGGATTATTTGCTTTTGATCAGTCTGGTTAATGCGCTTTCTGTCAGCGTCTATTTCTGTGCAACTTCTTTCGTACAGACAGAAAGCGGATTGGAAGCAGCAGCAACCTATCCGCTGGAGATTCTCTCCTTCTTCTCCGGTTTGTTCTTCCCATTTGATTATATGCCGAAGGCATTCCGGGTAATCGGTCAGTTTTCTCCGCAGCGGTGGATTACACACGCAATCGAAACCGTTCAGAAAAGCGGCTCTCTGGCAGATGCCCTCCCGGACATTGCATTGGTGCTCGCTTTTTCCGTTCTGCTCTACATAATTGGCATGTACCGAAGCAGAAAAAAAGTATTTGGTGGAGCATACAAGTCCAAAAAACAGCAGTCAGCAGCAATGTCCTGACATACAGCAGGCAAATAAGTTGACTGCCCGAAATCGAACTTGTATCAATTATAAAAAATAAAACATTGAAAGGCAGAGAATCACATGGATCAGTTTACATTTTACAAAGACAAAAACGGAAATGAAGAGTTTGAACTTGGCTTTATGCAAAACTTCATGTTCTATAACGGCGAAATGAACTGCGAAATTGCCGGCGAAAAGAAGGGCTTTGCCAACCTCGGCTCTGCATTCCGGATTCGTATGAAGATTGATACCGACAGAATGGAAAAAAGCTTACAGCGTATCTTCGACGAAAATGAAATGCTTCGTATTGTTGCTGTACAAAAAGGCAAGTATTCCTACATGCAGAAAATTGTAACCAACTACAAATTCCATCTGGATGTATTTGATGCGGAAGGCAATACCCCGGAAGAAAAATACAACAATGCCATTGCAAAAGCAACGGAAATTATGCAGCAGTATATTGACTGCTACCACAACATCAGTGCTCATCCGTTCCTCATTCGCCTGGCAGAAGATGACTATTTCTTCGTAGTTGTAACGCATCACTGGGTCGGCGACGGCGCATCCCTGGGCATTATCATGGGACAGATCTTCAAGTACTACATGAATCCGAATGCAGAAACTGTTCCATCCGGTTCCTACCTGGATTATTTGGAAGAAGAACGTACCTTCAAGTTCAGCGAAAAAGGACAGAAGGAATTGGAATTCTGGAAGAATGAATTCGATGGCTATCAGAAAATTGATCTGAGCAAGGCAACCATCGGGGAACCAGGTTCCAGCGAGGACTTGTCCTTCAGCATTGACATCAGCAAAGCTTCTAAGATTGCAGCTGTAAAAAAGACCAGTGTTTTCCAAGTTATTCTGCTTGCTTACCACGTTGGCTTGGATGTTGTAATCGGAGAAAGCGATGTTGCAATCGGCGCAACCAGTGCTTGCCGTTCCAATAAATACTTGAATACCGTTGGATTCTTCGCACATTCTGCTTTCCACAGACTCCAGTTAACGGACAGCGACAACCTGTATGAACAGCTGGGTACTTCCGTACAGAAGCATTCCAAGGCAATGTCCAACATTCATACAACGTTCGACTTCTATGACAACATGCAGTTCTGCATCTCCTATCTGCCGGGTTCCTCTTCTAAGAAGGGCGGTCTGGACTTCGAGCAGATTCCGATTCCGTCCGTTCGGGAAGTAGCAGTTTTCTACCTCTGCGCATTTGAATATCCGGACAAAATGCTGCTGGACTTCATCGGAAGCGGCAGAATCTTTACCACAAAATTCCGTTACATGCTGCGGGACGCCATTGTCAGCACACTGGAAGTAATGTACGGCAATGAAAATGCAACCGTAGCAGACGTCAAGAAATACTATGCAGAAAAGTATGGAAAATAATTCCGCAGCAGAACATTATTTCTGTTTTACCAAAACCACTCCTGCGCCGGCTGCAAGGTTGTTCTGCTTTCATTGCGCCGGCGGCAGTCCTTATGCTTATGCACCCTGGACGAAATATATTTCCGACCAAATGGAGGTCTACCCCTTTCAAATGGCAGGGCGATGCGGCAGAATCCAAGAACCGTATTCCCGCTCTCTTGAAACGGCTGCACAGGAGGCGGCTGCGGTCATTCAATCGTATGCGGATCAGAAAATCCTCTTTACCGGACACAGCATGGGCGGTGTTGTAGCTTATCACACCGCCTACCTGCTGCAAACACAATATGGCATTTCGGTTGACCGGTTGTTTTTAACAGCTTCTGCTCCGGATATGAGCCATACACTCCGAACGCTGTATGCAGATTCCATTCATGCGGAAGATGCTGCGTTCTGTGATATGCTGCTGCAATTCGGCGCCATCGACCGAAAGGTTTTAAAAGTTTCCAATTTTCAGGAACAGTTCCTGCCTATGATTCGATCCGATTTTTTGCTGCTGGAACAGTATCAGGCAGACTGCAAGCAAAAAATTGATTCTGCCATTACCGTTTACTATGGCGATCAGGATCGTCTGGTGCAGGAAGCTTCCTGCCAAAAATGGACTGCCTTCACAACCGGAGCGGTTCATATCAACCGCTGTAGCGGAAACCACTTTTTTATCAAACAGCACATGCAGGAAATTTGCGAAGCCATCAATACCTGCATTTGAAAAAGGAGAATACTATGGAACAGTTAGAAAAAATCATTTCCATCATCAAAAGAGTCGGCGAAGCCACCATTGACCCGAATCTCGTCATCACCGGAGACACCGATATTGTAGCAGATCTTCAGTTCGATTCCATCGATATGGTTTTAATTGTCGGTGAAATTGAAGAAGCATTTGGCATCTCCATTGAAAATGATATGATTCAGGAAATCCGAACTGTAAACGACCTCAACGAGAAGGTTCGTCAGCTTTCTGCCTAACCCGCAGGAATCCATCCGGATGCCGGAGATAGGAGTGTGAAATACAGATGGTCAAACGAACCGATCGATTATATGCAGTCGGCGAATTGCCGGAACTCTTTGTTTTGCCTAAAAAAATGCATGCCTGGACACTGCGCACGGAAACGCTTGGCGAACCCATTTCTGCCTTTCGGGAGGAAATTGTAGATGTTCCGCAAGCAGGAAAAGGAGAAGTCATTGTAGCCAATCTATGCGCTTCGGTCAACTATAACGGCGTATGGGCTGCACTGGGCAAACCCAAAAATGTGGTAGCCGCAAACGGAAACTATGGAGACAAAAAAGAAGACTTCCACATATGCGGCTCGGAAGCATCCGGCATCGTCTACGATGTTGGAGAAGGCGTGACCCACTTGAAGATTGGAGATCGTGTAACAGTCAGCGCGGCTCAATTTGATCCGAACTGTCCCATTGTCCAAGCAGGCGGCGATCCCGTCAATAGTCCCTCCTACCGCATCTGGGGCTATGAGGCAAACTGGGGCGGTTTTGCGCAGTTCAGCAAAGTCATGGCGATGCAATGTCATAAAATTCCGGACGGCATGAGCGACGTTGAAGCGTCTGCATTTGCCAGTGCCGGTGTTGTTGCCTATCGCATGCTGACACACTGGCAGGGCAATACCGTTAAAAAGGGTGATGTTGTCCTCATCTATGGCGGAAGCGGCGGAATTGGAAGCATTGCCATTACCATTACCAAAGCATTGGGCGGCATTCCGATTGCAGTGGTTTCCTCTGATGAACGTGGAGAACTTTGCAAACAGCTCGGCGCAAAGGGCTATATCAACCGAACCAAATTCAAGCATTGGGGCACACCAGTCGATTATCTGGATCCGGATAAGCAGCGCAAGTGGATCTATGAAGCCATGAAATTCAAAGCAGCAATCTGGAAGATTGTCGGTAAAAAGCAGTCCCCTGCCATTGTCATTGAGCATCCGGGCGCCGATACCATCCCTACCTCTGTTTTCGTATGTGATAACAATGGTATGGTGGTTCTGTGCGGCGCAACGTCTTCTTACTTTGCAAGCGTAGATCTGCGCTATCTCTGGATCGGACAGCGACGGCTACAGGGATGCCATTCAGGCGCTGAGGAAGACTTTGACAAATACTTAAAGTTTATGGCAGAATACAAAATCAAACAGCCGATCGGACACATTTTCTCCTGGTCTGAAGTGCCTCTGGCACATCAGCTGGCTTATGAAGACAAAAGCTACTATGGAAAAAACGTCATCCGTATCGTACCATAAATGGAGGATATCAATTTGAGAAGAGTGGTAATAACCGGTATGGCACCGATTTGCGCACTGGGTTCCAATCATGAAGAATTGTTCCAGAACCTTTGCGACAAAAAACGGGTCATCGAAAGAATTGATAAGAATACGCCTGCCAGAAAAAAAATTCGGGCAAGCTGGTATGTACCCTATCCCAATTTAGAGGATGATCTGTTCCGGGAAAAGCTGGCGCAGGTCAAAACAAGAGGTTCCACCAGTGCATATGCCGCAACCAAAGCCTCCCTGCTTGCCTTGCAGGATGCCGGTTTGGAACAAGCCGATGAGGATGCCGTTGTGTTCATTGGAAATGACTCCTTCAGCATGGGAGAATTCACCAACGAAATCCTGCGGTTTGAACAGGAACAAAAAATGAACATCATGGTTGTTCCGATGACCATGCAAAGTTCCATCGACTCCTGGGTAACCATTGCACTTGGCACACATGGTATGAGTTCCGTCCTCAATATGGCATGTGCTTCCGCCACAACAGCAGTCGGCTGGGGCTACGACAATATTCAGAACGGTACTTGCAGCATGGCAATCTGTGGCGGAACCACCTATATTTCCGATAAAAATCTCACCATGAATAAGGGCTTTGAATACCTGAAGTGCTCTACGACAGATCCGGATGGCATGGTTTATCCGTTCTCAGAAGAACGCAATGGATTTTTGTTCAGTGAAGGCGGTGCCTGCATGCTGATTCTGGAAGAACTGGAACATGCTCTGCGCCGGAATGCAAAAATTTATGCAGAAATCACAGGCTTTGAAAGTTCCAGTGATGCTTACGGCATCATTGCGATGCAGCCGGACGGTGCTATCATTGAACGCATGCTGCGGAAATTGATTGGTGACAAAAAGATTGACTATTACAATGCCCATGGCACTTCTACCATTCTGAATGATGAAGTAGAAGCCAAAGTGCTTCGAAACATTTTCGGTCACAAGGAACAGCAGCCTGCCATCAACTCCTCCAAGGCATTCCTTGGACACAATCTGGCTTCAAGCGGTGCGTTTGAATTGGCAATCTGCGTAGATTCCATTCAGCACAATAAAGTGCACGGCAATCTCGGCGGCACCATATTGGAAGATCTGAACTATACACTTGAAACAAGAGAACTTCCAGTCAATACGGCAGTATCTGCTTCCTTCGGATTTGGCGGATACAATTCTGCCATTCTGCTGGAACGCTACAAAGGATGAGAACCATGAACAAAACCAATTCAACCACCACTTCCCATACTGCCATTGTAACGGGTTCCGCAAAGGGAATCGGTCGCTGCATTGCCATTCAGCTTGCACAAAACGGGTTCCATGTGGTAATCAATTACCGGAACGAAGCCAAAAAGGATCTCGCAGAAGAAGCTGCTGCTGCATGCCGCAGCTATGGCGTACAGGCAGCTTGCTTTCGGGCAGATGTTTCTCAGGAAGCAGACTGCGAAGCGTTGGTAGCATTTACCAAAGAGACGTTTGGCAGCATTGACGTTCTGGTGAACAATGCCGGCATCACTGCCTATACCCTGCTGACTCGTTTAAAAGAAGCGCAGTACCGGGAACTGGTCAGCTGTAACCAGGACAGTGTCTTTTTCATGACCAAACACACTGCAAAGGTGATGAAGAAACAGTCTTATGGCAGAATCATCAACATTGCTTCTATGGCAGGCGTAAAGGGCTTTGCCGGCGGATTTGCCTATTCGGCTACGAAAGGCGCTGTCCTTGCAATGACAAAGGCAGCTGCAAAAGAACTGGCTTGCCACAACATCACAGTCAATGCAATTGCCCCCGGCATGATTGCCACCGAAATGACCAACATCGTTGATGCAAGTCAAAATGAACGAGTTGCCAAAAACATTGGCATGAAGCGCTATGGCAAGCCGGAAGAAATTGCTGGTGCTGTTGTCTATCTGGCTTCCCCGAACGCTTCCTATACAACAGGAACCGTTATTGAAATACACGGAAGTATGGAATCTTAGAGCCTGTCCCCAGTCGAAACCAATCTGTACAGAGTGCAGGACAAGTTCTTCAATAAAAAAGGAGTTATCATTATGAAAGTAGATAAGGAATTCATCAGAGAAGCCGTTGCAGACGTTATTTGCTGTGATGCAGACACCATTCAGGATACCACCAACTTTATCAGCGATCTGGAGGTGAACTCCATTCAGATGCTGGAAATTGTGGCTGCCATCGAAGACGAGTACGACATTGAAGTAAAAGCAAACGAATTCACAAAGTACGACACAATCAATAAGATTGTAGAAACCCTCGAAAAAATGTAAGCGTGCAGCACCAACAGGAGGCATTATGAGAAGAGTTGTAATTACCGGCATGGCGCCTATCTGCTCGCTTGGGTCGGATCACGAAACTGTTTTTGAAAATTTGTGCAGCAAAAAGCAGTACAAAACCAGAATCGACAAAAATACTCCGGCAAGAAAAAAGATCAAAGCAGAATGGTATGTTCCGTTTCCGGATTGCTATTCCGATGATTTGTTCCAAGAGAAGCTTGCTCCGGTAAAAGCCAGCGGTGCAAAAAGTGCCTATATTGCTGCAAAAGCAGCTTTACTGGCCATGCAGGATGCAAAACTGGAACAAGCAGATGACAATACCATGGTCATTGTTGGAACCGATTCTTTCAGCATGGAAGAATTGGTCGATCAGCTGATTCAGTTTGATACCAAACAAAAAATGTACAGCATGATGATTCCGCTTACCATTCAGAGTGCCATTGCATCCTGGGTTACCATCGTACTTGGCACCCATGGCATGAGTTCCGTCATCAATATGGCATGTGCATCCTCCACAACATCCGTTGGTATCTGCTATGAAAGCATTCTCAATGGAAAATGCGACATGGCAGTATGCGGCGGCACCTCCTATATCGGAGACCGCAATCTAACGATGTTCAAGGGATTCGAATACTTAAAGTGTTCCTCCACCAACAAAGAAGGAAATGTATATCCCTTCTCCAAGGAGAAAAACGGATTCCTGTTCAGTGAAGGGGCAGCCTGCATGCTTGTGATTGAAGAACTGGAACATGCTTTAAAGCGTGGAGCAGAAATCTATGCGGAAATCACCGGGTTTGCCTGCTCGAGTGATGCATATAATGTTGTTTCGATGTATCCGAATGGCACCATTGTGGAAAACATGCTGAAGAAGCTGGTACAGGGCAAAAAAGTGGACTACTACAACGCCCATGGAACAGCAACCATCCTCAACGATGAAGTAGAAGCTAAAATCATTCAAAATGTGTTTGGAGATGCGGACAGCCAGCCTGCTATCAATTCCTCCAAGGCGTTTCTGGGTCATACCCTCGGCGCAAGCGGTGCCATTGAACTGGCAGTATGTGCAGATTCCATCCGGCACAACAAGGTACACGGCAATCTATGCGGAACCATCTTGGAGAACCTCAACTATACACCGGAAACAAGAGAGATGCAAGTGGATTGTGCCGTTTCCTCTTCACTGGGATTCGGCGGTCATAATTCCGCAATCATGGTAGAACGCTACAGAAAGTAGACCGAGGTGAACATGAAAAAACGTGTTGTAATCACCGGCATCGGAGTTGCCACTCCGATCGGCTGTGAAAAAAAGAAATTCTGGGAAAACTTATGTTCCGGAAAAAGCAGCATTTCCGATCTGCACCTCAAAGGGCTGGAGGAATGCTACTCTCAAAAATACGGCTTACTGGATCCAGAAGAAGTCCAGCAATTGGAAGCAAATCTGCTTGCAGATGCCGAACAAAACTTATCCAAGTGTTCCAAACTGGCACTGGTTACTGCAATACAAGCCGTACAAGATGCAAATATTTCCTTTGATACGCTGGAAGAGCAGCTGCGCACCGGTGTATTCTTTGGAACCACCCAATCCGATCAGTATGCTTTCACAGAGGAGCTGGAAGACTTACAGCGGAACCGCTTTACAGCTCCGGTTCATGTTGCGAAGCACTTCCACCTGCATGGCTCCGTTTTCTTCAATGCCAACCTCTGTGCATCCGGCAACCATGCACTCGGATATGCCTGGGACGCCATCCAAAGCGGCAAACTGGACACCGTTCTGGCTGGCGGTGTAGATGTATTTTCTACCATTACATATGTTGGGTTCAATCGCTTAAAGGCGCTTTCCGTTGACAGCGTGAAACCTTTTGACCGAAACAGAAACGGCACCATTTTAAGCGAGGGTGCCGCTGTGTTCGTTTTAGAGGAACTGGAACATGCTAAAAAAAGAAATGCGCCCATCTATGGAGAAATCATCGGTTACGGCATGAGCAACGATGCCTATAATATTGTGGCACCGGATCCGACCGGAGAGGGCGTCATTCAGGCAATGGAACGAGCAATTGCCCATTCCGGCATTTCCTATCAGGATATCGACTTCGTGGCACTGCACGGTACTGGCACCGCCGCCAACGATTCCGCAGAAGCTGCTGCAATTCGCACTGTTTTCCGGGAGCATACCAAGGACGTATCGGCAACTGCTATAAAAGGCGCGCTCGGTCATCAACTGGGCGCTGCTTCTGCTGTTGCAATGGCAGTGTGTGCACTCGTTTTACAGGAGCACCTCATTCCGCCAACCATCAACGTATCCGACCCGGAAGAATTGGACTTCCAACTCGTCACACAAAAAGCAACCCCTGCAACCGTGAACACCGTCATGAACAATGCCTATGCATTTGGCGGCAGCAACTGTTGTGTGGTTCTGAAAAGGTGGTGTCCCGACCATGCATAATGTTTATCTTTACAGCGGCTGTTACACACTATCTCCAAATGCAGATATCAACTGGTATACTGAAAAATTGGGAAAGCGGGCCCTGCTTTCGGAGGATGATTTCGTCACTTATGCCGCAGATAAAAAATACAGCAAAAATGAAAAAATCGCCTGTGATTTACTGTATCCTGCCGCCAAAGCACTGGATCTAGGAAGTGCCAGCAATACAATTGCTCCGGAAGAGATTGGTATCTCCTTCGGGACTGCACAAGGCTGTATCCATTCTTTGCAGCACGCAGCTGAAAACATCAAACAAAAAGGACACAAAGGCATGATGCCAAAGGATGCAGCAAACTGTATTCTGGGCGGCGCTGCTTCAAAGGTTGCCATTCGACTGGGCATCAAGAACTTTTGCCTTACCAATTACGATGCAGAAAATGCCGGATTGGATGCCGTTTTATTTGCAAGCGACATGCTGCAAAACGATACCTGCCAATATGCTTTAGCATGCGGCGGCGATGAAGAGGGCGATGCTTATGGCGCTCTGCTGCTCGGCAGTCAGGCAGGCGGAACCTGTTTGATTTCCGGTCGGGCCAAAGGATTGGTATATGGAGAGAATTTGCAGCAGCAAATGGAATTTTTCATGCAGCAGGCGCTTACTTCCTGCGGCAAGCAGGCAGAATCGCTCGATGCTGTCATTCTTCTTTCCGACACTGCGCAGGAAGTTTGCGGTTCGGCAGCCAAGCAAATCTGCGGTTCGCAGGCGATGCAGTTTACGCATTTACGCTGTCTTTCCCGGAAACAGCTGCCTCCAGCAAAGGCATTCTTGCTATTCTATATGCCGAACAGCTGTTCCGGGGAGAAATGGTTCCTGCACGAGCGGTAATCTCCAATATTCTATTGTTGCAGCATGATGCAAACGGTACGTTCTCTTGCATGATACTGGAAAAACAATAAAAAGGGAAGCGAAAACGATGTTTATTGAAATCAAAAAAGCAAATAAGCAATATGGAAGCGGCGAAACTGCCGTAAAAGCACTGGACAATGTAGACCTTTCCATTGAAAAAGGAAAGATTTACGTAATATTAGGGCCTTCTGGTTCCGGAAAAAGTACGCTGATGAATATGCTCGGCGGCATTGATACCTTAACTTCCGGCAGCATCACCGTAGATGGCAGAAACATTTCTTCTGCCAATAAAAAGGAACTGACCCAATACCGGCAGGAAGATGTTGGATTTGTATTCCAGTTTTATAATCTGATTGCCGATCTTACAGTACAAGAAAATGTAGAGGTTGTTTCGGATATTTCTGAGCATCCGCTCAATATCGATGAAGTGCTTACAGCATTGGACATTGCGCCTTACCGCAAGCGGTTTCCAAAAGAATTATCCGGTGGTCAGCAGCAGCGTGTTGCCATTGCACGGGCATTGATTAAAAATCCGAAACTGCTGCTCTGCGACGAGCTGACCGGTGCACTGGATACCAAATCTTCTCGTTCTGTATTGACTTTTATCGAAAAAATCAACAAACAATTTGGCACAACCATTGTGATTATCACGCATAATACTTCGATTGCAGACATGGCAGATTATGTTGTAAGCATCAAGGATGGAAAGATCGACCAGCTCAAAGAAAATAAGGAAAAAATTCCTGCATCTGAACTTGCATTATAATCGGAGGCCGTCAAATGAAGTTAAACAATCGTTACAGAAGAAGTATCAAATCCAATTTATCCTTCTACCTTGCCGCCTCCCTGCTGACTATGGTTGCACTTCTGGCATTCTATATATTCTATGTGGCCGGAATTGGAATCAACAACTATGCCGATGATTTCTTTGAGAAAACCCATCTGGAAGATGCGGCATTCAGCACCAATCTTCCGATCTCGGAAGCGGATCAGACGGAACTGGAAAATCAGTATCATGTTTCTTTGGAAGCAGAACAGTTTGTCAACTGCAAGGAAGCAGACTATACGGCAAGAGTTTTTCGGGCAAACAAGAAAATTGACTTATATGAAGTCATTGAAGGTTCCGATGTTGCTTCCGATGATGATATCATTCTATCGGCTGGCTATGCGCATGCCAATAATATTTCCGTTGGCGACAGCATTCAAATCAAGGGAAAAGACTTTCATATCACTGGATTTTTCCTGCGTCCGGATTATTTGTACATGCTGGAAAACCTGAGTGACTCCTATAAAAATGTCTCCACATTCTTCCTCGGCATTGTCACCGATTCGGAATTTGACCAGTTGTTTGACAGTTCCAGTGTTACGTATAAGGTACTGTATCATGACAGCGAACAGGAAACTGCATTTCGGGAAGCGGTCAACGACTCCTACTATATGCTTTCCTATGTAGATGCCAATTCCAACTCCAGAATTGTCATGGTGCACCATCAAGCTGATATGTATTTATCCTGGGCTTGGATGATGCTTATTCTTCTGCCACTGATTACAGTAATCCTGATTAGCATTGTCATTGGACGAAAGATCAAGGCGGAACAGCGACTAATCGGTACGCTAAGTGCACTGGGCTATAAAAAGCGCACATTGATGCTGCATTACAGCTTACTTGCCATTCTGCCGGGTCTTTTCGGCGGCATATTGGTCACCATTATCAGTCTGTTTGCCGCACAGCCATACGGAGAACTGACACTGACTGACTATGAACCGCTACAGGCAACTTTCCACCTCCCCATTGGAATTGCAATTTTAGGATTGCTGATTCCAACTATCATTTATCTGTGTGCAGGCATGCTAAAGGTTCGAAAACTGTTGAAACATGATGTTGTAGAATTGCTCCATAACACAGTGGGAGAAGATACCAAAACGCATAAGTTACTCATCAATTCCAACAAAAAGATAAAGTTCAAGTTTGCACTTCGTTCCCTGATTGGCAGTCCTGGCAGAACATTGATTATTTTCCTTGGAATTTTCCTGGGTGCAATGATGGTATCACTGGGATTCCTCTTCACAGACTCCGTACATGGTGTCGGTGATGCAGCAAAAAAGGTATTTGGTGACTTCAAGTATGAATATGTTCTAAACACCATTGAAACAGAAGCACCGACCGAAGGCGAAACATTAACTGCCGTTAACTTTGAAGATCTGGATGGAAATAGCTTCACCCTACTTGGGATGGATGCTGATACAGAGTTGTGGAATCTAAAGACAACAGATGGTGATCGAGCTGACCTGAAGCAAGGATGGTACATTAGCTCCCTCTTTGCAACTATTTTTGATCTTTCAGAAGGAGACAGCTTCACATTCCGAAGTGTAACCACACTGGAAGAATACACGGTTCAGGTTGCAGGTATCATTGAGAATGGATTCAATAACTATATGGTTTCCACAAAAGAACAGGCAGCAGAAATTACTGATCTGGATCCGGAAAGCTATAATGCCGTGATTAGCCAGACAGAGCTCCACTATGATGACAGCATCGTATCCTCTGTTATCACTTCTGACACCTTAAAGGATCAAATGGATGCTATGATCGGTGAAAACAATGCCATCATCTATGCATTGCTTGTCATTGCAGCTATTATCTGCATATCTGCTCTGTATATTGCGATCAATTTGATGATCTCTGAGAACACCAACAACATTTCTATGCTCAAAGTACTGGGCTATGATAACAAAAAAATCAATGCTATGGTACTCAATCTCAATCAGATTTTGCTGATTCCTGGTATTATTCTTGGAATTGCATTCTCTTATTTCGCGCTAAATGCCTATAAGACCAGTTATGCGACTGTTGTACATGCCATTATCCCAATTCAATTTAACTTTGTTTCTGTGCTCATTACAGCCGGATTTGTATGCCTTTGCTATTATGTTTCCCTCTTCTTCCTAAAGAAAAAGGTACATAAGATCAATATGGCAGAAAGTCTCATGAGCAACCGAGAATAAGAGAAATCAATATTATGTCAAATAGAAATACCGCCTTATAAAAGGCGGTATTTTTGTCTCTTTTTCTTTTTTCAGTCTCATACTATTTGCAATATTAAAAGCACGCACAGGCAAGACAATGCCCTATTTATAGCGCCCTCTCAGTGACTATAGAGAACGAAAAGAAGAAGCGAGTATGGCTTCTATTTTTTGAATTGCTTCTTCTTTACGATTATCCTTGATAATCTGAACAATCATTGCAAGAATTACTCGGAATTGTTCATTTGTCATTTCTTCCACGAGCTTCTTCTTTTGGGCATTTTCGACCTTATTTGTGTTGCTACAGTTTTCTGTAGTTAGCTGATCTGAATTTGCAGTGTTCACTAGTTCCTGTGCAATCAAATGACTGTTAGGCAATGTAGCGTCTTCTGACCTACCCAGTATGTAATCTGTCGTTACAGCATAAAAATCCGCAAGCTTTTGTAAGGCAACTATTCCAAGATCACGTTTTCCATATTCATATTTGATGTATGTTGTATAGGGTATTCCAGAACAATCAGCAACATACTTTTTACTATAATTTTTCGATTCACGTAGATGTATAATACGTTTTTTTAGTTCCATGATTTCACCTCCTCTATATAATTATAACATAATTAGATAAATTCGTCTATATCATCATAAACTATATTTTTATTCAATTACACTTTTTAACGTCTAATATATAGAAAAGGAAGCCGTGTACCAATTAAAGTACACGGCTTTTCTTTTTTAAGACAACGT
>OGCO01004089.1_pt1 | contig 16101 bp, 12 predicted proteins | sample 1570171 | NCBI WGS metagenome assembly OGCO01 (sample SAMEA4370583, study PRJEB24528) | human gut metagenome | reverse complement strand
TGTAGGTGATCATGCTGGCAAAGGTAAACAGCAGGAAAAACGCCAGCTTGGTGGTGCCCGTCAGCTTATGGACGACACTTTCCCGCGGGAGATAATTCAGCACCGTTTTAGCGGCCATTTTCTCGCACCTCCCTGTCCTGCGCGATGAAGCGCTCCACAAATTCCTGCGCGGGCTCGATGCCGCAGCGGTTGGCCAGCGTATAAAGGCTGGTCTCCTTCAGCGCGGCCCGTTCGATGAGGGCCGGGTCGCACAGAACGCCTGCCGCGCTCCGGTCCGCAATCAGCTCACCATCGCAGAAGACGAGGGCACGCTGGGTGTATTCGAGCATCAGGTGCATGTCGTGGGTGATCATGACCACCGTGACGCCCTGCGCGTTCAGGCCGCGCAAAAACTCCATGATGTCGGTATAGTGGCGGAAATCCTGCCCGGCGGTCGGCTCGTCCAGCAAAATCAGCTCCGGGTCCAGCGCCAGCACACTGGCGATGGTCACCCGCTTTTTCTGGCCGAAGCTCAGCGCCGACACCGGCCAGTTGCGGAAGGGATACAGACCGCAGATTTTCAGCGTCTGCTCGACCTTTTCCCGGATCTGCGCTTCCGTCAGGCCGGAGCGCTGCAAACCCAGCGCCACTTCGTCGTAGATCATGGTCTTGGAGATCATCTGGTTCGGGTTCTGCATCACGTAGCCGATGTGCTTGGCGCGGCTGCGGATGTTCTCCCCTGCCAGCGGGTTTCCGTTCAGGAAGATCTCACCCGCATCCGGCGTCTCGAAGCCGCAGATGAGCTTGGACAGCGTGGATTTGCCCGCGCCGTTCCGGCCCACGATGCTGACCATCTCGCCCTTGCCGATGGTGAAGCCGACATGCTTCAGGGTTGGCTGGCCCTTCTGGTAGCCAAAGCTCAGATCCCGCACTTCCAGCAGGGGGACCGGGGCCGCCGCCGGTTCCGGCTGCGGGTAGGCGGTGAACCACTGCTTCAGTGCCGCCGTATCGGCCTCGTTCAGCACAAGGCTGTCCACATGGGCAGGGCGCTTTTCCGGCGTGATGGCCACGCCCGCATACCGCAGCGCCGTAAGGTAGAGCGGCTCGCGGATACCGTTTTCGGCCAGCAGCGAAGTGGAAAGCAGTTCATCCGGGCGCAAGTCGGCCAGAATCTTCCCCTCGTTGACGAGGACGATGCGGTCCACATTCCGCCAGAGCACATCTTCCAGCCGGTGCTCGATGATGAGCACGGTGGTGTCGGTCTTTTGCTGGATTTCGTCGATCAGCTCAATGGCCTGTTTGCCGGTAGCGGGGTCGAGGTTGGCCAGCGGCTCATCGAAGAGGAGGATCCTGACCTGATCTACCATGACGCCCGCAAGGCCGACCCGCTGCTTCTGCCCGCCGGAAAGCTCGTGGGGCGCATAGCCGAGGTGGTTCTCAATGCCCACCAGCTTGGCGGCGCGGCGGGTGACGGCGTGCATCTCGTCCTGCGGCATACAGCTGTTTTCCAGCGCAAAGGCGATATCCTCGCCCACCGTCAGGCCGATGAACTGGCCGTCCGGGTCCTGCAGGACGGTGCCCACATGGGCCGACAGCTCAAAGATGCTGCTGTGGGGGGCGTCCACGCCGTCCACGGTCAGGGTGCCGGTGCACTCGCCGGGGTTTGCGAAGGGGTTCAGCCCGTTGATGCAGCCCGCCAGCGTGCTTTTGCCGCTGCCGGAGGGGCCCGCAATGAGCACCCGCTCACCGGGGTAGATGTCCAGATCGATGCCGGTCAGCGTCGGGCGCTTCTGGGCGCGGTACTGGAACGAAAAATTCTGGAACGATATAATGGGTTCTCTGCGTTCTGCCATGGGTACGTTACCTCAGCTGTTCAAACAAAAAGCCCTTCCTCCGGGATGGCCGAAGGAAAGGCTGCGGGTTCCATCCAAAAATCACTCCTGATCGAGCGAGCCCTTCTTGGCGATGGTCTTGGTATAGGCCAGCACCAGCAGACCGCCCACCACCACTGCGGTGATGATGTTGGAGATAGCGGCGAACGCACCCTGCGCGAAGACCTTCTTGACCGGCTCGGCGTAGATCAGGATGTCCAGCACAGGGGCAACCACGACCCATGCCAGCAGGTGTGCCACGATGTTGGCGGCGGTGAAGGCTGCCATCTGCTTCTTGCCGAACTCGCCTTCCTGCAGGTCCAGCTTCTTGGCGAACAGGCCGACCACAACGCCTACGAAGGCCGATGCGATGACCCAGCTCCACCACGGACTGCCGCCCCAAGACAGATCGATCAGGGTGTGGCCGATGAAGCCGATCAGGCCGCCCGCCACGGGGCCGTACATGGCAGCCAGCAGGGCCAGAACGGCGTACTGCAGACTGATGTTGGTGTTGGGCACCGGGCTGGGAATCGCCACGAAGCGGCCCAGAACAAAGAACAATGCGGCGCCGATACCGACGGCGACCACCGTTTTGATGCTGCTGTTATTGTTTTTCATTTTCTTTCGCTCCTCTTTCTTGTCCGCGCAATGCGGCGGGTTTTACAAGACATTGTAAGTATACGACGGGCCGCGAAGCCTTGTCAATGGACAAACGGCTTTTTTTGCTGAAAAGCCGCGATCTTTAACGTTCCCCGCCGGAGCTTTCCGGCTCCGGCACCAGCTTGCAGACCAGCTTCACCATCACCGGCGTCAGCGGCAGCCAGACCAGCGTGCACGCCGCATTGAACAGGGTGTGGGCGTTGGCGATCTGCCGCGCAATGATCCCCAGCTCCGGCCCCTTGGGGGAAACAGCCTCCACGAGCTTTGTCATCCACGGCAGGGCCAGCAGACAGACCACGCTCCCCGACAAATTGAAGCAGCAGTGGGCAGCGGCGGTGCGCTTGGCATCCTGCGGCTGGCCGAGCGCCGCAAGGATGGCGGTGATGGTGGTGCCGATGTTGTCCCCCAGCAGGATGGGCAGAGCCCCCGCCAGCCCCAGCACGCTGTGGATGCCGTCCGGCCCGGCCTGTTGGGCTGCCCGCTGGAGTACCGCGATGGTGGCCGAACTGCTCTGCACCACCAGCGTCATCCCTGTGCCCAGCGCAAGGCCCAGCAGCGGGGCCCGGCGCACCTCGGCCATCCACCGCAGAAACACCGGGCTGACCGCCAGCGGAGCCATGGCACCGGACATGACTTCGATGCCGTCGAACAGCAGCCCGAAGCCGAACACCGCCAGCCCCAGCTGCCGGGTCGGCTCCCGCCGGGCCAGCGACCAGACCAGCACCCCGATGAACAGCAGGGGGAACACCCAGTCCTCCAGCCGGAAGGCCACCAGCTGCGCCGTCATGGTGGTGCCCACATTGGACCCGAACACCACGGCCACCGCTTGTGGCAGCCCCATCAGCCCGGCGCTGACGAAGCCGATGACCATTACGGTGGTGGCCGAGCTGCTCTGTAAAATGCTGGTGACAGCCAGCCCCGCCAGCGCCCCGGTCAGGGGCGTGCGGGTGACCCGGCGCAGGAAGCCCCGCAGCCGCTCCCCCGCCGCTTGCTGCAAAGCCCGGCTCATGGTCGTCATGCCGTACAAAAACAGCGCCAGCCCACCGGCCAGCCCAAACAAACTGCGGACCCAATCTTCCATGTGCGATCCCCTTTCCCAGTCGGATAACACAAAAATACTCGCCTTCCGGCGGGAAAGCGAGTACATTTTGGGTCTAATTTACGGATCGGTGCGGACGCAGCGCAGCGCATACCGCGCCTGACCGCCGGTGGTGCAGGTGAAGAGGGTCAAGTCCCAGTCGTCGCCGGAGGACTTGACGGTCATCTTCTCGATTTGGGTCGGCTGCAGGACCTCCCCCGCGCTGACCTCGTAGTGCCACGTTTTGCCGTCCATGTCCACGAACAGCACCTCGGTGCCGACGGCCAAGTGCTTGATGGGGCTGAAATGGCGGGCGTAATTGTGGCCCGCCACCACCAGATCGTCGGCGGCAAGGGAGCCGGCATACCGCCCCGGCGCGATCTTCAGGCCGGGATAGCTCCACTGCTTCATCACCGGCAGTGCCAGCCCGATGGACGGGATGGAGACATAGCCGATGTAATCGTAGCCGTCAATAAAGGTGACGGTCATGCCGTCCGCTTCTTCCTCGGCGGGCTCTTCGGCGGTGGCCGACGCCGCTTCGCTCTCGCCGGGCAGGAGGATCTTGGGCTGCTCAAGGGTCTCTTCCAACTGGTTCAGCACGGCATCCGCCGCCTTCTCGGCGCGGGCATTGTCCCACTGGTTGTAGCCGAAGAGGCCCGCAGCCCCCAGCAGCGCCAGCACGCCCAGCGCAATAAAGAGGGTACCCAGCTTACTTTTCATCCTTGCGGGTCCCCTTCTTGAGCCTGATCCCCGCCGCTACCAGCACCACACCGGTCACTGCCAGCACCGGGATCGGCCAATTCAACTGGCCGGTCTGGGGCAGACCGTGGGCGCCCATGACATAGCCGTTGGGGTTGTCCGGGCTGGGGGCTTCCGGGTTCCGGTAGATCTTCTCACCGTGGGCGCCGAGAACCCAGCCGTCCGGGTTGTCCGGGCCGGGAGCCGCCGGGGTATTCGGGTTCTCCTCCTCCGGCTTGTCGGGGGTATCGGGGGTGTCCGGGGTGTCGGGCGTGTCGGGAGGTTCGGGGGTCTTCTTGGCCGCAGTGCCGACCTTGGGCAGGGCGTCCACATCGTAGACGTAGCTGCCGTTCTCCTGAATAGGGACCGACACAAGGAACGGGTTGATGACGTTGTAATTCTCCGCCGCCGTGGTCTGAACGACCAGATACAGGCCCACCTCAAGGTCGCCGAACTCGGCTGCGCCGAAGTCGCTGATCTCCACGGTAGTGGACTCGGCAGTGGCGGCGATCTTCTCGGCAAGCCGGCCCGCCAGCTCCCCCTCCGACAGATCCCCCAGCTCCACGCCGCAGTCCTCGAAGCCGTTGGTGTACACGAAGCTCAGGTTGGCGTTGTCCTTTTGGACCTTGGCCACGCGGTACAGGGTCAGCGTGCCGCCGCCCACCGCCTCGGATGTTTCGCTGTCATAGAGCGACACCTTGATGGAACCGGTGCGGCTCAGATCGACCACTTCGAGGGCAAAGGCCGGAGCCGCGCACCACACCAACAGGGTCAGCGCCGCAAGCACAGCGGCCAGCCGTTTACGGATGCTCTTCATGATGGTTCTCCTCTCGCTGATTTTTGCGTTTGCGCAGATGCGGCACGGCCAGCATGACCACCAGCATCACCAGCAGCATGGGCACAGCCAGTGCCGGGGCCACGATAATGGGCTCGATGCGGAGCGCGTCCGCCGTTACGCGGATGTGTTTCTGGTTTTCCGCGTTCTCGATCCGCTTGCCGCGCACCAGAAGGCGGTGGGTGTTGATGCCGTAGGGGGTGCAGGTCATCAGGGTGACGTAATCCTTGCCCTCCACCGGCTGCAAAAGATCGGTCTCGGTGGGCAGGACGATGGAGATCTGATCGACCTCATAGGTCAGCACCCGGTCCAGCACCGTGATGGTGAAGGTGTCGCCCACTTCCAGCTCATCCAGATTGGTGAAGAGCTTGGCGCTGGGCAGCCCGCGGTGGGCCGAGATGACGGCGTGGGTGCCCGCGCCGCCCACCGGAAGGCTGCTGCCCTCCAGATGGCCCGCCGCCACCTGCAAAACGCCGTCGCTGGTGCCGTGGTAGATGGGCAGCTCCACGCCGATCTTGGAGATGGTGATGTACCCCATGATGCCGGTACCGGAGACGTCGAGGGTGTCGGTGTAGCCGCTCACCTCTTCGGGCCGGTAAAAGGCATCGGGCGTTTCGGCCAGCCGCCGGTTGTAGTCGTCGGCGGCGTCAAAATAGGCCTGATAGTCCACGTCCGACAGGTTTTCAACCTCTTCCGAGTAGCTCGCCACAGCGCGCGACTGGTTTTTCTGGTTGATATAGTCACTGACGGTCGGATATAACATCACGGATAGACCCACGAGAAAGATCAATATTAAAATGATGGTGCTGCGATTCTTTTTCATGGGCTACTCCCTAATGTTATAAGGATATGTTCGGGGCAGATGCCCTCTTATTTCGGGGGAGCGGCCGGCTCCCGGTTGGTTTTACTTGTTTTCCATCCGCTTCTTCGCGATGAGCAGCACGGCCGCTGCAACCATCAGCCCGCCGCCGATCAGATAGAAGATCGTGGTGCCGATGCCGCCGGTGCCGGGCAGGGTGGTGCCAGCTTTATTTTCGACCCAAACACCGCCATTTTCATAAGTATCTCCGGTCATCGATGCGCTCAAATCTACATCTTGAATGGTAAAGCTCTTGCGCTCCGTCAATTTGTTGTATCCCTTGGGAGCTTTATCTTCCTGCAAATAATAGGTGCCACTTGCAAGTCCCTTAATGGTAACTTTACCTGCATCGAACTGCGTAACAGTCGTATTGTCTGCATCCGAAGATGTTGCCAACCGATACTCGCTATCGTTAATCTTGACGAGCTTGATTGCCGTTTCTGTAGTCTGATCTGCATACAGCGAGAATGTTGCGCCCGTCAATAACTTCTTTTCGCTGTTAGTTTTGACTACATCAAACTTATACACATAAGTTTTCGTCTTATCATGGGTAGACTCGCTGTCATTACCGTACTTCAGGTAAGTTTCATTTTCATTTCCTGCTGTACCAATTACAGCGTCCTTATTTACCGTCGCTGTATACGTTACTACTAAACTTGTACCTTCTTCCAGAATGCTGTCTTCAAAGTCCAGTTCAAACGCATGATCTGTTGCGCTTACTTTCTTGTAGTCAGTGTTCTCCGTCAACTTTGTGCTGCTGTCGGCCTTTTTCTTATTGACCACAATACTCGTCGTGTCCAATGTCAAGCCGTTCGTCATGGTATCATGCAGTTTATAATTGGTAGCGCCCTTCTTGACTTCAATCGTAGTCATAAACTTCACGACACTACCAATTGCAGCCGTATTGCTCTTGTCATATTGACCGTCGGACTTTTCCACCTTTTTGGTGACCGTCGGAACTTCATTTTTTTCTTTGATTTCTGCAACATAATTACCACTGTTGTACTTCGTCGTGCCCAAACTGCACAAAGCACCCACACTAGTATCCACCAGATAATAACCAAGGTCTAGCGCATTCATGGTTACAGAAGTATCCGAGGTTCCTGTTGTAGCGGTCTGTGTTGCCTCAATCTTATTCGTTTTTGCATAAGTCAATGCTTTTTGTGCAAAGGTTGCCGCCTCTGTAGTATCTCCACCAAATTTTACATCTTTAATATGGCCGTTGGCGTCCAACTCAATATAAGTTGCACCATCCCCGCCTGTTGCAAAAAAGTTCTTCCATGCAGACACAACAGTATAAGAATACGACTCCGCACTGCTACCTACTGCCGGCTGATAGGTTAAATCAAACATCTTATAAGCCTTGTAGGTAGTATTCGGAAGTGCATTGTTAATCACAATGCTGCCCTTTTCAGTTGTTGCCGCGGAAGTGGTGCCGCCCTCCGCAAACGCTGGAACTGCCATCGCCAGCACGAGAGCCAGCGCGGCAAACAATGCCACGAATCTCTTCATGTGTTTCATTTTCATCGTCTCCTTGTGAAATAAACCCATTTCCAATTTGCTTCTTTTTTGCTTCTAAGCAATCCCAAAATCTGTGCTTCTTGTGGTGATCTGTGCTCCGCCCGCAGGGGCGGGAGGGTCACTCGCCCCTCCTTTCCTGTCTGCGTTTCCTGCGGTATCCACCCACCAGCGCGGCACCCATCAGCACCGCACCGGCGGTGGTGTACGGGGCCGTACCGGTGGAACCGGTCGCCGGGAGTTCGTAGCCGGGGGCGTTCTTGCGGTTGGTCACAGTGATGGTGGCACCGGGCACTGCCGGGTTTTCAACATCGCTGGAGTAGCTCACCGTGTAACCACCCACAGTGTCCTCGACAACGTAATACTGGGCATCGGGGTTAAGGCCAGTGAAGGTATACTTCCAGTTGCCATCGGCATCCGGTTTTACCTTTTCACGGGCTATTTCCTGCTTTGTACCCTTTTCATAAAGGATCAGCGTAATCTCAGTCGGCAGATTCTCCGTCAGCGGGTTACCATCCGAATCCTGCCACAGCTTTACCACTTCCAGCGAAGTCGTGCGCTTCTGGTTGGTAATGGTAACCTTATCGCCATTTTCCAGCCGCGTATTATCATTTCTGCCATCTACTGTTGCATACATCACATGATATGCTGCATTCGGGTCTTCCTGAATGACATAATAGTAACCTTCTTGCAAGTCGGTAAATGTATAACTCCAGCTATTAGTCTTCGACAGCTCCGCTGTCTCAACAAAGCTCTCGTCTTTCCCCTCTGGCCAAGTATTATCTTTTGCATAGCGGTAGAGATGAACTATCACACTCGACGGCTTAGCCGCATCCGTCATAGCCTTTCCATTTTCGTCAAGCCACTGTTTTTCTACAGAAACCTGCGAAGAAGCATTCTCGACTTGAAGGGAAGTATCCGCATCATACTTTGCATAGATGATAGAGTCTTTTTCCTGCTGTGTCATCTCACGAACAAGACCATCCGTTCCAGCCGCCATCTTATAAACGGCCTCGGTATCCGTCTGGCCGTTTGGCATCATGATAAAGTAGTAAGCTTTATCACTCTTGACATAGCCGCTCGGTGCTTTGGTCTCAACCAGTTTATACAGCTTTCCTTCTTCAACCTGGGCATTGCCTTTGCCTGCCATCGTGTCAAAGATCAACTTACCGTTGCTGTCCGTTACAAGCCCTGTTGTGTTGATTGTCCAGCTGGAACCACCATACTGATACAGATCGAATTTCGCGCCTTCCAGCGTTTTGTTCGTCAAGCCTTTCTGCACCTTCAGCAGTGTCAGCGTACTTTCGCCTTCCTGATGCGCAGTACCACTGCCGGTGATTTTCTGATATCGAACATCCGATGCATACTTTACTTTTCCGAACAGTTCAACCGAGTTCTTGAGTGTGAACTCTTTTTCATTTGCTTTCGTCTTACTAGTATCGATCGTATACTTGTAAGTCAGCTTGTACACTTTCGGGTTATTGGCTTCGTACCGGACCTTGAAAGTCATGGAGTACTCTGTACCCGTACCACTCGGTGCCGATGTATCTTCAAAACTGATAAGCTTCTCCATCGCATCATTTCCGCTGGCATCCGTCAGCTTGACCGAGTCGCGGTCCAGCGTTGCAGTCACATCCTTCGGCACAGTAAAGTGGTCGATCAGTTCCAGATCACTGTCACGCGGCAGCAGCTGCTTCGCATCCTTATTAATCGTAACAGTATAGGTCACTTCATTGATATTATCATTTTCTGCGTTCTTTTTCTGCGAACCGGTCTTATCAACATACTCTTCGTAACGAGTGATCTTGGTGACTGTGTTCGCCGGATGTCCTGCACCCCACCATGCTTCATTGAGATAAGGTTTTTCCGTATTACGGGCATCGTCCCAGAAGGAATCCGTGATCTTGACCTTGAAGAGGATCATAATCCCCTTGTATTTTGCCAGGTCAAAGTCATCCATATCCTTCAGGTTGAATGTCACCGTCTGGCCGTTTTCCTCCACCGAAACATACTTGCCGCCCGTCAAGTCATCTACCTCTCCTCCCCACGGAGCCGGTTTCTTGGTAAGTACCGTCAACGAGCTCTGACCTGCATCATCATTCGCGCTATTGCCCAGACCAACGATGTAATCGCCCGTAAAGGCCACTCCACCCGGCAGTTTATCTGTTACCTCAAATGTACTGCCCGAAGCATTTTCCAAGAACAGCTTATACCAGAACACACGGTTCCCATCTTCGTCTTTACCCAGTTCTCCATAAGACAGATTTGCATTTGCACTGAACCAGTGTGCATCCTTACCAGAGAACTTCTTCAGACTTTGCTCTTTGTCCGGCTCTTTTTCTTTGGTGTAAGTATACTCACCAGACGTTGTGTCTTTTCCATTTGTCAGACTATTGCTAATTGTCCAATGCTTAAAATCGTTCATCTTTGTCGGGTCATCGATATAGGTCGTATATGGACTATATTGCTTGCACAGATTGATTTGATACAGCTTATAGTTAGAACCCGACCAATCTACCGTGACTTCGAACGAACGGACTTTTGCATTTTCATCCGTAATGATTTGGCCATGATCATCGTAGTAAGTGAATGCAAATGTTACGCCTTTTTCTACTGTTTTGTCATAGCTTTGTTCACCCAAGCCATCGGTCATATAGGCCGTTATCCCCGTTTTCAGTTGCTTATCTAGCTTACCCAAAATCGCATAATTCTGGCCTTCCAATGTTGTTCCATCCGCATTGACCGGCTCAGCAAACGTATCTACCAGCGTAAATTTCTTCGCTTTGTAGTCTTTGTTGCTCTCGTCCATAAGGTACGTTGCCCACCAGTTCAGTGTGATCTGCTTTGCATCTTCAGTAGTATTCAACTTTCCACCGTTACCGGTAGGTCTCTTGCCGAACCAGTTGCCTCGCGAACCACCACCTGCCGGAACATCGGGCACTTCATCTACTTTACTTCCACCAGTGCCGGTTCCTGTACCGTCAGGACCCCAAAGCTCAGCTCTGTTTTTGTCTCCCGGATTACCAGTCGTCACGTAGGTGAATTTATAAAACTCCTCGTCATCCGGTTGCTTACTAAAGGTATACTCAAAGCGATTCTTTCCATTTGCTGTCGTAATCGTGTCGTAAGCCGTTGTGATATTATCTTCCGTCTTGCCGCTGGTTACTCCAATATTGCCTACGATCTTCGCATTCGTATTTGTTAGAATGTCTTTTACAGTATAACCATTCAGATGTTTCTTATTCTGGTTCCGGATAACCACTTCCCAAATGATTTGTTCAGTCTTGTTGTTATACGTTCCCTTCTTCCAAAGGATGCTGCTATATGTGTTTTCAAACTTATCCTTATCCGTTTTATCGTCATATTGGACCGTTGCATCATTCCGGAAATAACCAACAAGTTTTCCATCCTTCGACGTGTCTTTGTCCAAACGGTACTTATAGGTCAACGTATATTTTTGGCCGGCCTTCAATTCCGGAAGATTCTTGATCACAAAATTCTGGCTTTCCGATTTATTATCGATTACAAAAGCTTCATACTCCGTTAAATCGATCGTTCCATCCGGACCAGTAAGCACAAACGAACCCTTATCATAAGTTCCCTTGAGTGCATTCTTCTTATTAATGACATCCAGGATATCAACCGTATCCAACGTGCCCTTATCCGTTGTCACTTCAATGGTAAAGCGGAGGAACGATCCGTCCTTGTCCTCCTCCACGAAATCGCTGCCAGTCTTTTCAATCTTCGCATCCGACGGCGTACCGAATTTTTTTGATTCCCGCGAAGTCTTGTTCTTGCCATCGTATTCAACCTTTGCGTTGTTTGTAAGCCGTCCAGAAAGTTTCTGATTGGTACACTTGTCTTTGTCCAGACGACACTTATACTTTAAGGTATAAGATTCTCCTGCACTCAGCTTCGGCAGACCTACAATCTTAAAGCTCTGCTTTTGTTCGCCGTTGGCTTCGATCGTATTGTCTACGTCAAATGTATACTTACTTAAATCAATTGTACTACCGTCCGATTTCTTTAACTCAAAAGAGGTTCTATCGTAGTTACCTCTTAAATCATTCCACGAATCGAAGGCATCCGAGATATCAACTGTCGTAAAGGTGCCCTTCGTTGTAGACACTACAACTTCATACTCGATATAAGGACCTTTATCATCCCTCAGAATCTGATTGCCGTTGACAGCCTTTTTATCGATCGCTGCATCCGATTCTTTCCGGATCGTGATCGTGTTGTTCGTACCAGGGAACGTAATTGTTTTCTCGTCATCCGAACCTCTCAGGGAAGCCTCCGCTTCTAGTTCGAAGTGCGCATCAAACGCCTTATCAAGATCAAGTGCTTTTTCATCCCAGGTAATTTTCACAAGTCCACTCTGGTCTACACTGAACTTGCCAAGCACCTCGCCTGTTGAAGGATCCGTAATATTCTGACCATTCAGAGAATCAAACAGTCCTAAATTCTCAAACTGATAATATGCGTATTTTTGGAATTTTCCTTCGCTATCAACAAAGTCCCCATCTGTTGCCTTAAAATCAATTTTGAATTTGACCTTGTCGCCAACTTTCACCTTGTAGTCCTGCGGCATATCAATAAAATAACCATCCGGACCTACGACCTGAACCTTGACCGTCAGCTTTCCGTCACCTTTCTGACAAACACTTTCCAAATTGACTGCTTTGTCTTTATCAAAGGTATCGCCCGTCTGCACCGCCACTGCACCCATTTCATCTGCCGGCTGCACTGCGATCTCATCGTCATGGCTGCCGTCGCGGTCGTCGGCCTCGCCCACATAGTCGCCGTAAGCCTGATCCACGAGGATGGTGCTGGTGACATCGGTGAAGGGAACGGTCACTTCCGCGACAGCGCCCTCGACGGCACCAGAAATAACGGTCAGCGAATCGTCGCCTACCGTCTCCACGATGCCGATGGTCTCGTCGTCGGCAGTTCCGTTTTTATTATAGGTGACCACATCGCCGGGGATGGCTTCGTAAGCCGCATCTTCGCCCTCGGTGAGGTAGGCAAAGCCCATGGCATCCATATCGGCGCGCAGCGCCTCCAAGCCCAAGCGCTGCGGGATCTCCGTCTTAGGGATGCCCGCATAATGCTGGCAGAACGCGATGAACGCGACGTCCCAATCGGCGTAGGGGTTGCCGTAGAACGCACCGTAGCGGGTGTAATGGTGGACGTCGATGATGTCGCCCAGTGCCTCGTCGGTCTGGAAGTTCTTTTCGCTTTCCTTGTAGCCAAGCTGCTCCTTTGCCACGGTCAGCAGGGCCTCGTTCCAGTTATCGCTCAGGCCGACGCTGTATTTTTCCCAGTCGTCGTCGGTCTCCACGTCGGCGCTGTAGTCCGCAAGGCACTCCAGCGTGTGCGTGTGTTCGGGGATGGTGCAGGTCAGCACCTTCTCATAGCACGCCTCGGTGTGGTGATGGAGCACCGGCTCGGAAACGGCCTCGCTGCTGCTGTCCTCAGCCACAGACGTGGCGGTGTTGGTATCTTCCAGCGCCGCAATGCCGTCCTCCGCTGCCGTACCGTCCGAGAGCACTTCGCCCTCTTCGTAGCCGCAGACCAGCTTTTCCTCGGTCTCCGTCTCAGTGGTGTAGCAGTCGTCCGTGTGGGTGTGCTCCTCATAGCCGCAGAGGAAGTCCCCCGTATCGGGATCGACCGGGCAGGTAACATCGTGGGTATGTTCTTCTTGGCCGCAGGTCAGTTCCTTGTGCTCAACAAGCACGGTCTCGTAGCAGTCCGCCGTGTGGTGGTGCACTTCCGGTTCGGTCTCTTCCGGCTCCGGCTCTTCCGGCTCGGCTTCCGGTTTTTCCGTGGTCGGCTCCGAGTCCACGGAAAAGGCGGAGTCCGGGTCTTCCGGCTCGCCTTCCTCGTAACCGCAGACCAGCTCCTCGGTATAACAGTCGTCGGTGTGGACGTGCTCCTCCATGCCGCAGCTATATTCGTTGTCGGTGGTCAGCGCCGTGCCCACTTGATGCAGCCGCCAGCTGACCGAGAGTGATGTCAGCATCGCAAGCACCAGCAGCATCGCCGTATAGCGCCGCGCTCTCACGCGCTGCGCCCGCAGCTTCTGCATGATCTCATTGAACTGATTCCCCATCATGGCACCTCCTTAGTGCACCCATGAAAGACGTGACAAGGGCCATACCCTCAAGAACACCTTGCCGACGATCTGGCTTTTGTCCACGCAGCCGATGACGGTGCTTCGGCTGTCGATGGAAGTTGAACGATGGTCGCCCATCACGAAATAGCGATTTTCCGGCACCTGATACGGGAACTTGAGGTCGCACTCGCCCAGCGCGAGTTCATCGACGTAAGGCTCCTCCAAAGCCTCCCCGTTCACCGTAACAACGCCGCTCCGGTCGATGGAAATCACATCCCCCGGCCCGCCGATGATCCGCTTGAGCAGAAGTTTATTCTGCCAATAAAAACCGCACAGATCGCCGGTTTTCATATCATCGGTCTTGAGCAGCAGCAGGACATCCCCGCTCTGCAAGGTCGGGTTCATGCTGTCGCCCGACACCTGCAGCACCGGCAGGAGGATGGTCGCCAGCAGCACCGCCGCCGCAGCCACCACCACCAGCGCGTAGACCGTGCTTTTCAGCACCCGCACGTAGCGGTTCCGGTATTCCAGACGCTGCCGTTCCTTGTCCACTTCCTCCATGGAGGGGATCGTGGCCAGTTTCACGTGTCGTCCCTTCATTCTGCGTCCGCACCTCCGTTATCCGCAGACTGCGGTGGTTCACTGGGCAGGGGCGGATTCATTGCCTTCACCGATTCCAGATACGCATCGGCAGCGGCCTGAGCCGCTTCGAACACCTGATGCAGCGCCAGCGACGCTTCCGCGATGGAACCGGCATGTTCCAGCCGCAGGGTGCGGTCGTCCAGCTGCTTCTGGAGCGCCGCGTTCTGCTGTTCCAGCTCTTCTTCGTGCTGCTTGAGTGCGTAGATGATCTCGATCAATTCGGTGCGGCTCATCCGCCGCAGTTCACGTTCCGCCATGTAGTTTATCTCCCTAACGGATGATTGTCATAATTACCCATTTACTACGATTGATTATAGCATCGCTCTTCTATTTTCGCAACGGGTTTCGTGAAATATATCATTGATTTCCGGCGTCTGAAAGCCCGATTTTCGCCGCTTTCGGCGCAAAAAAGCGCATCCGCTTTTTTGCGGATGCGCTTTTCAGACATTTCAGGAAATTTCGTTTAGTTTTTGCCGGTCAGCTTGAAGTTGTTCAGAGCCTCAATGGTGGTGACGATGACCCTGACGTTGTTGATGATGGAGCTGCCAGCGGAGAAAACGCGGGCGATGTAGTTGAACAGGGAGCCGACATTCATGAAGATCAGCCAGCCCTGCGTGTCGGTGATGGAGCCGCCGTTCAGGTAGACCATCTCGTTCTCGTCGATCGCAGCGTAACCGGCGGGCAGTTTGATCTCATTGTTCATCATAATAAGGAATCCTCGCTTTCAAAATTTTAAGATAACTTCAGGCAAAAGCTGACCGTTTCAGCCGTGCAGCGCTACCAGCGTGAACACAAGAATGGTCGTGCCAACGATCAGGACTTCTCCCATATGTTCTTCGATCTTAAAGGTCTTGGAGGGTTTCGTCTCCTCTGGCTGTGCAGCCGCTGTGGAAGAAGAACTGCCGTCCGCGACCGTCCAGTGAGCGTAGAGCGTCTGACCTTCCTCTTTGAAGTTGTACTTGCTCGCCTTGATCGCGGTGCCGCCCACGATATCCTCATACCACCCATCAAAGGTGTAGCCCTCCATGGTAGGCGTCGGCAGACTGGACGCGCGGTAAACGTCGCCGTACTTGTAAACGTACACCTGCGTCGGCACACCGATACCGCCCTGCGGTTCCAGATAGATGGTGTGATATTTTTCTGCGGCAAACGCCAGCGGGGTCATGCAGCAGAACACTGCCAGCGTTACGACCCCCAGCATCAGCCTCTTCAGAAATTTCTTCATGTTGCGGCCTCACTTTCCAAACGTTCCGTGAACGCCACACCCTTCCCGGATATGACGTCTCTATATAGGTTATACGATAAACGGCCCGTTTTGTCAATTGCTTCCTGTGAAATTTCGCAATTGTTTTGTCGTTTGTGGAAAAAGGGTCCGGTTTCAGGATTCGGTCTCAAAAAATTCCTTGACCAGTTTGACCACCGTGCCGGAAAGCAGCAGCAGCGCGATAAGGTTCGGGATGCTCATCAGGCCGTTGAAGGTATCGGCGATGTTCCACAGCAAGCCGAGGTCCACCGTCGCGCCCAGAATGGCCACGAAAGAGTAGACCACGAGGAAGGGCCGCACGACCTTATCCGTCTTGCAGAGGAACTCGATGCAGCGGGAGCCGTACAGGCCCCAGCCGATGATGGTGGAGAATGCGAAGCAGCACAGCGCCACCGCCGTAAAGATGGACGACCAGCCGCCGTAGGTGGAGGTGAATCCGGCGATGGTCAGCTCGGCACCGGCGGCAGAGCCGTAGTTCACCGGCACCCCGCTGCACAGGATGACCAGCGCGGTCAGGGTGCAGATGACGATGGTATCGGCAA
>OGCO01004088.1_pt1 | contig 16103 bp, 10 predicted proteins | sample 1570171 | NCBI WGS metagenome assembly OGCO01 (sample SAMEA4370583, study PRJEB24528) | human gut metagenome | reverse complement strand
GCGGCGTGTTCTTTACATGCGAGCTGGCCAAGCGGCTGACGGTGCCTGTATCCATGGATTTCATGTCTGTTTCCAGCTATGGCAGCGGCACCGAGTCCTCCGGCGTGGTGCGGATCGTAAAGGATCTGGACGAATCCATTGCGGGAAAGAACGTGCTGATCGTGGAGGACATCATCGATTCTGGCCGGACCCTGGCCTATCTGATCGAGATCTTAAAGCAGAGGAACCCGGAGTCCATTCATCTGTGTACGCTGCTGGATAAGCCGGAGCGCCGTGTGAAGAAGCAGGTGAAGGTGGATTATACCTGCTTTGAGATCCCCGACGAGTTTGTGGTGGGCTTTGGCCTGGATTATGACCAGAAATACCGGAATCTTCCGTATATCGGCGTTGTAGAATTTCAGTAAGGAGGCAGCCAGTTGAAACAGAACCAGCAGTTTCGTGGAATGGGACTGATCCTGCTTGTGATGGCGCTGATCTTTTTTGCGTCCACACTGAGCCAGCAGGGAAACCTGTTCAGCGATGAGATGACATACCAGGAGTTCATGACGTCTGTGGAAAACGGTGCGATCGAGACAGCCCTGATCCGCCAGAACGCCCAGACGCCCACCGGCGTCGTAATGACGATCCTGACAAATGGAGAACGCGGAAAGATCGCCGTGTCTGATGTGATGGAGGTCCAGCAGCTTTTCCGGGAAAAGGGGATCGACTATCTGGTGGATGATGTTCCCAAAGACAATTATCTGATGACCATTATCCTTCCCATCGGTCTTTCCGCTGTGGTGATCATGTTCCTGATGATGTACATGAACGCCCGGATCGGAGGAGGCGGCGGAAACAGCAAGATGATGAACTTTGGAAAAAGCCGGGCAAAAATGAGCCGCACCAATTCGGTGGATTTTTCCAAGGTTGCTGGTCTTGAGGAAGAAAAAGAAGATTTAGAGGAAATTGTGGATTTCCTGAAAAATCCGAAAAAATATACAGATGTGGGAGCCAGGATCCCCAAGGGCGTGATCTTAGTGGGCCCTCCGGGAACTGGTAAGACCCTCTTAGCCAAGGCTGTGGCCGGGGAGGCAGGCGTTCCCTTCTTCTCCATCTCCGGCTCTGACTTTGTGGAGATGTTTGTGGGCGTAGGCGCATCCCGTGTCCGCGATCTGTTTGAGGACGCCAAGAAGAACGCCCCCTGTATCGTGTTCATCGACGAGATCGACGCTGTGGCCAGACGCCGCGGCACCGGTATGGGCGGCGGTCACGACGAGCGGGAGCAGACCTTAAACCAGCTTCTGGTGGAAATGGACGGCTTCGGTGTCAACGAGGGGATCATCGTCATGGCGGCCACCAACCGGGTCGATATCCTGGATCCGGCGATCCTGCGTCCCGGCCGTTTTGACCGGAAGGTGGGTGTTGGAAAGCCCGATATCCGCGGCCGGGAGGAGATCCTTCAGGTCCATGCAGCGGAAAAGCCCCTGGGCGATGATGTGGACTTAAAGCGGGTGGCCCAGACCACCGCAGGCTTTACCGGAGCGGATCTGGAGAACCTGTTAAACGAGGCGGCCATCCTGTCGGCCAAGGGAGGGCGCCGTTTCATCCGCCAGGCGGATATCGACCAGGCCTTTGTAAAGGTAGGGATCGGAGCGGAGAAGAAGAGCAAGGTGATCTCTGAAAAGGAAAAGAAGATCACTGCCTACCATGAGGCGGGCCACGGGATCCTGTTCCACGTGCTGCCGGATGTGGGCCCTGTCCATACCATTTCCATCATCCCTACGGGAATGGGCGCAGCCGGCTATACCATGCCTCTGCCGGAAAAGGATGAGATGTTCAACACAAAAGGAAAGATGCTCCAGAATATCATGGTATCCCTGGGCGGACGGATCGCGGAGGAGCTGATCTTCGGCGATGTGACCACCGGGGCGTCCCAGGATATCAAGCAGGCCACCGCCATTGCCCGGGCCATGGTGACTGAGTACGGTATGTCTGAGAAGGTGGGAATGATCAATTACGGCGGCGATGAGAATGAGGTGTTCATCGGCCGGGATCTGGCCCATGCCAGAAGCTACGGCGAGAGTGTGGCTACGGCCATTGACAGCGAGGTAAAGCGGATCATCGACGAATGCTATGAAAAAGCAAAGAAGATCATCCTGGAACATGAGAATGTGCTTCATAAGTGCTGTGAACTTCTGCTGGAAAAGGAAAAGATCAGCCAGGACGAGTTTGAGGCGCTTTTTGAATAGGCATACTTAAGAAAATAAAGTAAAACGGCGTTTGTACAAAAGAAACACAGGCAGACGCCGTTTTATTTTATCTAATATAAAATTTGAACAAAACATTGAAGGCCAAAGTAAATACTGCTAATTTTTTTTTTGAAATAAATTCATGTTTGTGCACACTTATACGGAAACGTATGCTATATTACTACTCGTACCCCCCCCAATACATTATATAGTTTTTGCTATACCCCATAAGAGACATAATACCTTTTCCGGAAAAAGGCCAGCGATTCCCCGCTGGCCTTTTTTCTGTCCGGAAGCAGGGAAAGGCCGGGCATGAAAAATAGTCCGTGCAATTCCCGGGGAAATCCTGTATAATAATAAACAGAAGAAAAATAAGACAACATAGGAGACAGAGAGGAGAAGCTGTTTTTATGGAAAAAGCGGCTCTGTTTTGCGATGAGACTGCGGAATACCGGTGTCCGGAGGAACCAGATCCCGGCGACCTTGTGACCCTGCGGTTTCGGACAGCAAAAAATAACGCGGATCATGTTTCTATGATCATATGTGGAAGCGGCCAGCGGATCGAGCTTTATAAGGCAGAGAGCCGGGGGCGGTTCGATTTTTATGAGACTGTGATCTCGGTGGGAAAAACGGCCCTCCGTTTTTATTTTGAGATAAAAAAAGGCAGAGAGACCTGTCTTTACAACCGGCTGGGAGTAACGAAGGATATACAGAGACAGCAGATGTTTGCCATTACTCCTGGCTTTCATGTGCCGGACTGGGCCAAGGGCGCTCTCATGTACCAGATCTTCATTGACCGGTTCTGCAACGGCGATCCGGATAATGATGTGGTTTCAGACGAGTATATTTACATTGGCTTCCCGGTGATGAAGATCGACGACTGGAGAGAGGATCTGTCAGTGCTGGATGTGGACCGGTTTTACGGCGGTGACCTCCAGGGGATCTGGGACAAGCTGGATTACCTCCAGGACATGAAGGTGGAGGTGCTGTATCTGAATCCGATCTTCGTGTCGCCCTCCAACCACAAATATGACACCCAGGACTATGAGCATGTGGATCCCCATTATGGGGTGATCGTAAAGGAGGCCGAGGGCCTGGCCGACGAGTATGACAGCGACAACGGCCACTCGGAAAAATATGCGGTCCGGACCACGGATATGGAAAATCTGGAGGCCAGCGACGCCTTTTTTGCCCGTTTTATGGAAGAGGTCCATAAGCGGGGCATGCGGGTGATCCTGGACGGCGTGTTCAACCACTGCGGCTCCTTTAATAAGTGGCTGGACCGGGAGAAGATATATGCCGGAAGATCCGGCTATGAGCCGGGAGCCTATCTGGATCCGGAGAGCCCCTACCGGAAGTTTTTTAAGTTTTCGGATGAGAACGGATGGCCCGACAATGGCTCCTATGAGGGCTGGTGGGACCATAATACCCTTCCAAAGCTTAATTATGAGGGCTCGGAGGTGTTATATCAATATGTTCTGGATATTGCGAAGAAGTGGCTGTCGCCGCCATATAACATTGACGGTTGGCGGCTGGACGTAGCGGCAGATCTGGGACACTCACCGGAAATGAACCATCAGTTCTGGCGGGATTTCCGGAAGGTGGTGAAGGAGACGAACCCGGACGCGCTGATCCTGGCAGAGCATTATGGAGACGGCTCCTCCTGGCTCGGAGGCGACCAGTGGGATACGATCATGAATTACGATGCCTTCATGGAGCCTCTTTCCTGGTTCTTAACAGGGCTTGAAAAGCACAGCGACCGGGCCGACGGCCATCTGTACCAGAACAGCCAGGCGTTTATGTGTACCATGCTTTACAATATGAGCTGGATGCAGACGCCGTCCATGATGGCGGCCATGAACGAGCTTTCCAATCACGATCACTCCCGTTTCCTTACCAGGACCAACCGACAGGTGGGGCGGCTGGATTACCGGGGGAAGGCGGCGGCCTCAGAGGGGATCAATCTCGGGATCTTCCGGGCGGCGGTGGTGGTCCAGATGACCTGGCCTGGGGCGCCGACGATCTATTACGGCGATGAGGCCGGTGTCTGCGGATGGACGGATCCGGACAGCCGGCGGACATACCCCTGGGGCCAGGAGGATCTGGAGCTGATGGAATTCCACCGGTATCTGGCGGGGATCCGAAACTGGAACCGGGCCTTCCGGACGGGCTCCTTTAAGCCGCTGCTGGCAGAGAATGGCATGATCGCCTACGGCAGATTCCAGGAAAATGAGCGGGGCGTGGTGCTGGTCAACAGTGAGAGCTTTACCCAGAGGGCTCAGATCCCTGTATGGGAGGCAGAGGCGACCGGAGATTCCATGGACCGGATCATGGAATCCAGCGTGGAGCGGTACAATGTGGGACGTCTCCCGTACCCGGTCAGGGACGGGATCCTGACCGTTGAGATCGGTCCCTTCTGTGCCATGATCTTTGAGGAAAAAGTGCTTGATTTTTAATTGATTTTGTGATATCATTTTGACTTGTCAGAATGATATGGGCGGGTTCCCGAGTGGCCAAAGGGGACAGACTGTAAATCTGCTGCAACTTGCTTCGGTGGTTCGAATCCACCTCTGCCCATTATCATATATGCCGGCGTGGCGGAACTGGCAGACGCGCAGGACTTAAAATCCTGTTGTAGCGATACAGTACCGGTTCGATTCCGGTCGCCGGCATTAAGAGGTCTCAAGTGTTGAAGTTCGTTCAGCATCTGGGGCTTTTTATTTTTGTGTTGAGATAAGAAAAATCCGCCAGCCCACATATCCTGTGGACGGCGGATTTTTTTCTGTGATCTTATTGTTTTTTGACCGGAGCCTGATATCTTGCGGTTGATTCACGTTCGATCAGTGTCGCACGGAGCTGTGTGCGGCAGATTGGAATGTGATGTACCAGGGAGTTTAAAATGACATAAGCACATTTTCCGAGTTCACTGCGTTCCTGCCGGATAGTGGTAAGCGGTGGCTCTAGCATGGAGGAGATCGGAATGTCATCGAATCCGACCACGCTGATATCTTCCGGCACGCGGAAACCGCGGAGCTTGCATTCCGTGATAACACCGGATGCGATCAGGTCATTGCCGCAGATGATCGCAGTAGCACCCGCACCCAAAAAAGTAGGAACGTGATACTTTGCACTGTCTGCCACATAATAGCCGTAAACGGTCAGGTCTTCATTGATCTCAAGACCATGTGCTTTCATGCTGTTATAGTAGGCTTCCTGACGCTGCTCGGATACCATGGAGTGCAGGGAACCATTTAAAAAGGCAATTTTTTTGTGACCGAGTGTGTAGAGATGGTCAACTGCCGCATCGATTCCCTCATAGTTGTCCGTTCCAATGTAAGCAACATTCGGATTCTTCTTAATATAATTGTCGAAGAGAACAGTCGGCATGGTGGTTTGTTCTAACTGTTTCATCCATTCGTCGTGAAGGGCGAAGCCGACGAGAAAGGCTCCACAGAAACCATTCTTTAACATATAGGTGTCATATTTTTCTGCGAGCTGGAATGCCGGTGTGACCGGAATGACTGTCACATCCCAGTTGTGGCGGAACGCATTCTGTTTGAATCCCAGGACAATTTCATAACCAAACTGTGTGGCAGCTTCATAGTCCATATTTTCAATGAAAATCGCAAGCTTGCGGTTTTCTACTTTTTTTGATCGTTTGGTCGCATATCCCATTTCCACTGCGGTATCTAAGACCATCTGTCTTAATTCATCACTGATATCGCTTGCTCCGTTCAAACCTTTGGAGACAGTGCTGACGGATACACCCAGACGATTTGCTATATCTTTGATCGTAGCCAAGTCTTTATCCTCTTTGTTATAATTATTCGATACTTCCCTTATTATATAGAATCGAATTTCTGTTTTCAAGCAGTCTGCTCAGAGATTTCAAAAAAGTTTCGAAACAAAACGAGAAAAACTTGTCATTTTACACAAAAAAACAAATATAAAAACGTGAAAAATAGCAAAATCGATATTAATATTTGCAAATTCGTTGACAAAAACGTTTCAATAAACTAAAATTACCTCAGATACGAAAATTCACGAAACAATTCGTATAGGTTTTGAATGCGGGATCATTCCAACAGAACGGGAGGAAATGAATTGGGATCAAAAGAATTGACCAGAGGAGCAGGAGTCCTGCTGGCAATCACAAGCTTACCATCTTCATATGGAATAGGAACATTAGGGGAAGCTGCATTCCAATTTGTTGATTTACTTGTCGATCTCAAGCAGAGGTACTGGCAGGTGCTTCCGATCGGTCCTACCAGTTTTGGAAACAGTCCGTATCAGTCCTACTCCGCATTTGCCGGAAACCCATATCTCATTGATCTGGATGATCTGGTGAAGGATGGATTGTTACAGGAGACGGAGATCCGCAGTTTTAACTGGGGAACGGATGATGCAGATATTGATTATGCAACCATCTATGAGAACCGTTACAAGATTTTGCGAATGGCTTTTTCGAGATTTTCTGCGAAGAGTGAAGACTTCCTTGTTTTTACAGAAAAAAGCGACAGATGGCTGTCTGATTATTCTCTTTATACCGCATTGAAACGGCATTTTGGAGATATAGAATGGCAGAGCTGGGACGTGCCGCTCAGGGACAGAGATCAGGAGGCAGTGAAAGAGTATCAGGAAATATTACATAATGACATCATGTTTTGCAAATTTTGCCAGTACGAGTTTTTTAAGCAGTGGATGCAGCTGAAGCAGTACGCAAATAGCCGTGGAGTCCAGATCATCGGTGATATGCCATTGTATGTGGCGTCAGACAGCGTGGATGTATGGGCGCACCGTGAGATGTTTTTACTTGAACCGGATGGAAGACCGAATGTGGTCGCAGGGGCAGCACCCGATGCATTTTCCGAGAGCGGTCAGGTATGGGGCAGTCCGGTATATGACTGGAACGTCATGGAAGAGGATGGCTTTGCATGGTGGAAGGCAAGAATGCTTGAGAACATGGAATTATTTGATGTGATCCGGTTAGACCATTTTTCCGGTCTGGTCCGTTATTACACCGTTTCTGCAGATGCAGAAGACGGAAGAAATGGCAAGTGGAGCAAAGGACCTGGCAGGAAACTGACAGATGCCATGACAGAGGTTCTGGGTGATACGCGGGTGATCGTGGAAGACATCGGACCAAAGGGCGGGCTTCCGGGAGTGAAAAAGTTAAAGACCAAAACCGGATGGCCGGGCATTAAGATTTTGATGTTTGCCTTTGATGATGACACCGCGAATGAGCATCTCCCACATAACTATCAGGACACGAACATGGTCGTATATGCAGGAACTCACGACAACGAAACGATCGTTGGTTATTTCCGGGATAAGTCAGATTACGAACTGGCATATCTGTATGAGTATCTGAACATTCATTATAAAGAAGAAATACCGGATGCACTGATCCGGGCAGCCTATGCAAGTATCGCAGATGTGGCCATTATCCAGATGCAGGATCTGATGAAGCTTGGAAATGAAGCCAGAATGAACGCACCTTCCACGGTGGGACGCAACTGGCGCTGGCGTATCGGAAAAGATACTTTGAGCGAAGAACGGAGAGCATGGATACGGACTCTGGCAACCGTATATCGCAGATAACAAATACGCTATAAGATGCATAAGCATTTTATATAGAAGTCTTATTCTAAAAAAGGAGAGGAATCAAATGAAAAAGAAAGCAATCTCATTATTACTTGTTGCAGCTATGACAGCTACAATGACAGCAGGCTGCGGCGACAAACAGGAAGCAGCAGACAACACAACTGCAGGAAACGATGCGGCACCTTCTACAGAAGCAGCAGCATCTGATGATGCAGCAACAGAAGAAGAGGAAGCATGGAGCGGTACATTGACTGTATGGAGCCCACAGGAAGATCAGGATACAGGCTGGTTACAGAAAGAATGTGACGCATTCAATGCGGCTCATCCAAACTGGGATGTCACATTTGAGTATGGTGTATGTGCAGAGGGTGATGCAAAAGCTACTGTCACAACAGACGTTGAGGGATCTGCAGATGTCTATATGCTGGCAAACGATAACATCCCTGATTTAGTAGCAGCAAACGCACTTGCTGAGCTCGGCGGATCTTATCTTGATTATGTAACAAGCACAAACTCCGATTCCATTACAGCATCTGTTACATACAATGATGCAGTAGTAGCATTCCCATTTACATCTAATACATGGTTCATGTACTATGATAAGAGTGTATTCTCTGATGAGGATATCAAGAGCTTTGACACAATGTTGGAGAAAGGAAAAGTTGCCTTCCCATTATCTGATTCCTGGTACATTCAGGCATTCTATGTTGGAAATGGCTGTTCATTATTCGGAGATGGTACAGACGCAGCAGCAGGTATCGACTTCGATGGAGAAAAGGCAGCAGCTGTTACAGATTACTTAGTTGATGTAGTTGCAAATCCTAACTTTATCAATGATGCAGACGGAGCTGGTCTTGCAGGTTTACGTGACGGAAGCGTAAACGCTGTATTCTCCGGTACATGGAATGCAGAAGCTGTAAAAGAAGCACTTGGTGACAACATGGGTGTTGCAGCACTTCCATCATTTAACTTAAACGGAACAGACTGCCAGATGAAATCCTTCATCGGATCTAAAGCAATCGGTGTAAACCCAAATGCTGAGAACATGCAGGTTGCTATGGCATTGGCAGCTTACCTTGCAGGTGAGGACGCTCAGAAAGATCACTACGATATGAGAAACATCCTTCCTACAAACACAAACATTGCAGTTGATGATGAGATCGCAGCAGCAGTTGCAGACGCAATGATCAACACATCTATCATGCAGCCATTAGTACCTGAGATGAGTAACTACTGGTCACCAGCTGAGAACATGGGTAAAGCACTTGTAGCTGGCGAGGTCACACATGATAACGCTGCAGAAAAGACAGCAGATATGAATACAGCAATGAACACAGACGCAGCACAGTAAAAAGAATACAGAAGATTCTTACATGCAAAATACAAACCTCGGGGCGCATGAGCGCTCTGAGGATTGTTTGATACTAAGGAATCCATTTTTATTTTAAGGAGGCCCATAACGTGATACAGGCTGGAAAAAGAAAAAAAGAGTTTGCGGATCCATATACCGTGACCGGTGCGGTTACAAAAGGAAACATCATTACAAAGCTTTCCCTGCTTATTATGGGCTTGGGTAATATCGCACACAGACAGATCGCAAAGGGACTGATGTTTCTGGTTGTTGAGATTGGATATATATGGTTTATGATCCAATCCGGAATTTATAATTTATCCATGTTTCCATCATTGGGATGGAGAGAGCAGGAAAAAGTCTGGAATGAAAAGAAAAGTATCTATGAGTACACTGCCGGTGATCAGTCATCCCTGATCCTGTTGTATGGAGTTGCAACGATTTATATTACATTGATGTTTATCGTTGTGTGGAGAGAGGCAGTAAAAAGCTCTTATAAATCAGAAGTGCTTGCAAAATCAGGAAAGCACCTGAACACCTTTAAAGAAGACTTCAAGAGTTTGTTTGATCAAAATTTACATAAATTATTACTTGCAGCGCCGATCATGGGAGTATTGATCTTTACGATCCTTCCACTGATCTATAATATTTCCATGGCATTTACCAATTACAGCAAGGTAAATGATCATCTGGTATTATTTGACTGGGTTGGGCTTGCAAACTTTGCAAAAATCTTAAATTTGAACGACAGTATCGGTAAGCAGTTCTATTCCGTACTGACATGGACGATCACCTGGGCGATTTTTGCAACAGCATTAAACTATATTTTCGGTATGATCCTTGCAATCGTGATCAACCGTAAAGAGACACATTTTAAGGGATTCTGGAGATTCTGCTTTGTATTATCCATCGCAGTACCTCAGTTTGTTTCCCTGCTGATCATGAGAAGTATGTTACAGCCTACAGGTATCGTGAACACTTTATTATTAAAATATGGTCTGATTGATACGGCGCTTCCATTTTTCTCAAGTGCGACATGGGCCAGAGTGACAGTTATCGTTATCAACCTGTGGGTAGGTATCCCATATACGTTACTTCAGGTAACAGGTATTTTACAGAACATTCCGGGTGAATTATATGAGGCAGCGAAGATTGATGGAGCTAATGCAATCCAGATATTCTTCAAGATCACATTGCCATATATGTTATTTGTCATGACACCATACCTCATTACACAGTTTACCGGAAATATCAATAACTTCAACGTTATCTACCTGCTGTCCGGCGGTAATCCGACACCGGTGGATGCAACAGCCGGTAAGACAGATCTGCTTGTTACATGGCTGTACAAACTGACCGTTGATAAGAACTACTACAACTTAGGTGCAGTAATTGGTATTATGACGTTCATTGTCCTTGCGATCGTTGCGCTGGTAACATATCGTAATACCGCATCCTACAAAGATGAGGAGGGATTCATGTAATGAGTAAAAAACAAGTGACATCTGGCACAAAAGCAAAGAAAACAATTGTGAATATTATTATCCATATTTTTCTGGCAATCCTGTCATTCATCTGGGTGCTGCCGATTTTCTGGGTAGTCCTGACAAGTTTCCGCGGTGAGAAAGGTTCTTACGTAACCACTTTCTTCCCGAAGACTTATACGATCAACAACTATGTGAAATTATTCACAGATACAAGTATTTTGAACTTCCCGAAAATGTTTGTGAATACTTTTATCATTGCGATTTTTACATGTATCATTTCAACCATTTTTGTACTTTCAGTATCTTATACAATGTCAAGAATGCGTTTTAACATGAGAAAACCATTTATGAATGTGGCAATGATCCTCGGATTGTTCCCATCCTTTATGTCCATGATCGCTGTTTACTATATTTTAAAGGCTCTTGGACTGGCAGAGGGATCTATGATCCGTATCGCTTTGATCATCGTATTCTCAGCAGGATCCGGTGTTGGATTCTATGTTGCAAAAGGTTTCTTTGACACGATCCCGAAGGCGCTGGACGAGGCTGCGATCATCGATGGGGCAACAAGATGGCAGGTATTTACCCAAATTACCGCGCCGCTCAGTAAACCAATTATTGTTTATACCATTTTGACATCCTTCATGGGACCGTGGGTAGACTTCATTTTTGCAAAGGTTATCTGCCGTGCTGATGCACAGTACTACACCGTATCTATCGGTCTTTGGAAGATGCTTGAAAAAGAATACATTGACAGCTGGTATACCTGTTTTGCCGCAGGCGCAGTTGTGGTATCCATTCCGATTGCAATTCTGTTCTTACTGACACAGAAATTCTATGTAGATGGAATGAGTGGAGCTGTAAAGGGTTAACCCGGGCAGCGGATAAGCTTTGGCTGTGTGTGGGACTGTTGTATGAGAGTGAAAATCTTGATACAGCAGTCCCTTTTTATGTAAATAGAAAAGTGTTACAGAATATGGGAAAGGTAAGGTATGGGAATGAAAAAGCGTTTGATAGGAGCCCTGATAGCAGGAATGATGTTGATACAGACGGCCGCTTGTGGGAATAATGCCGGCACACCGGCAGACAGCGTGGATAGCACAGAGTCAGTACCGGAGAGTGGGACGGAGACAGATACAGAAAGCGAAGGGAATGAAGTTACTGCATTGTCTTTGATGCAGCAGGTCAATACGGCGGAAGAGAATGTGATTGATGACAATTACCGAACTTATTATGAAGTGTTTGTTTACAGTTTTTATGACAGTGACGGAGATGGAATCGGTGATCTGAAAGGACTGACGGAAAATCTCGATTATATAAATGACGGTGATCCTGCGACGGACACGGATCTGGGATGCAATGGTATCTGGCTGATGCCGGTCATGCCGTCCACAACGTATCATAAATATGATGTGACGGATTATGAAGCGATTGATCCGGAGTACGGGACGATGGACGATTTTACGACACTTGTAGATGAATGCCACAAGCGAGGAATCAATGTGATCATTGATTTTGTCATGAACCACACATCTTCACAGCATGAGTGGTTTCAGACTGCATACCAATATTTGCAGGGTCTTCCGAAAGGTGCAGAACCAGATGCGTCAGAGTGCCCTTATGTAGATTATTATAATTTTTCCAAAGAAAAACTGGGCGGTTATTATCCGGTGGAGGGAACAGACTGGTACTATGAGGCACAGTTCTGGAGCGAGATGCCGGATCTCAACTGGGATAATGAGATGTTAAAGACAGAGTTTGAACAGATCGTACAGTTCTGGCTGGATCTCGGAGTGGATGGTTTCCGTCTGGATGCAGTAAAGGAATTCTATTCGGGCGCAGATGAAAAAAATATTGCAGTCCTGACCTGGTTTAATGATATGGTGAAATCCAAAAAAGAGGATGCATATCTGGTCGGAGAGGCATGGAATGATTACAATGTCTATGCGAAATATTATCAGAGTGGCATGGACAGTTTCTTTGATTTTACTTTTGCGGATAAGGACGGTATCATCGCAGACACAGTAAAGGGAATCAATGGCGCTTCCGCTTACGGAAAGAGTCTTGTCAATACGCAGGAGCTTTACGGCAGCTACAGTGATACTTACATTGACGCACCGTTTTACACCAATCATGATATGGCGCGGAGCGCAGGTTATTATTCCGGCGATTACAGTGAAGCGCAGACAAAGCTTGGAAATGCAATGAATCTTCTGATGTCGGGAAGTGCATTTTTGTATTATGGGGAGGAGCTTGGAATGAAAGGCTCCGGAAAAGATGAAAATAAGCGTGCTCCGATGTACTGGTCGACGGATGCCGATGCTACGGGTATGTGTGACGGACCAAAGGATATGGACGATATTAAGATGAAGTATGGCAGTTTAGAGGAGCAGGAAAACGATGGTAATTCCATTTATAACTTTGTGAAACAGACGATCGCATTGCGGAATGAGTATCCGGTGATCGCCAGAGGAAAGGTCGCATTTGATGAGGGGATTTCGGATGATACGGTATGCGTGATCCGGAAAACCTGTGATGAGGGACAATTGACGCTGGTGTTCAATACTTCAGAGAAGGCACAGACGGTCGATTTTGGGAAATCAGCTCTCGGAGCAACGGAAGACAGGAAATATCCATTGCAGATCGCAGGGGAGCTTCTGACAGGAACGGAAGCTGCCGTTCTGGATGAAGAACAGCTTACCATACCTGCGTATTCGGTCGTGATCTTAGAGTAAAAAAGAATACTTTTCCGGATAACAGAAATCCCCGGTATGAGACGGTCTATCGGGGATTTTTACTTGAATCTGTGCTTTTTTGGTATATAATAGTAATATCAAAGACGGAAAATACAGGTGTTGTGGAAATGCGTGTGTTTAAGAGAAAATCTGGAGGAACAATAGATGAAGCGGAAAGTAAGAACAAGAAAGCTGGGGATCAAATTTAAAATACTGATCCCGGTATGTGTATGTGTACTCGTTGTCTGTGTGGTTATGGGAGTAAATTCTTACAAACATATCCAAGACGGCATGGTTGAGATGGGCGTTCAGGAGGCAGACATGGCGGCAGATCTGACACTTCGTATGTTAGATGGCGACGAGGTGGAGCAGATCGTTCCGGGGGCAGAAGAAAGCGATGCATATAAAGGAGTCCTGGCAGCCTTAAAAAATATGAAGGACAGCTGTGGGATTGCATATCTGTATACTTTATATACCGATGGGACAAATGTTTATTACGGAGTAGATGTGGAAGCAACCGAAGATGTAAGTTATCTCGGGGATCCTTTTGCTGACTCTTATGAGGAGTTAAAATCTGTATTTGAAGGACAGGAATATGTGCAGGATTATATTGATGAGACGGAGGATGGAGACCTGATCACAGTCTACAAGCCAATCACAAACAGCGCAGGAAAAGTGGTGGCAGTTCTGGGGTGTGATTATGATGCATCTGATATTACTGCCCGGCTTGAGGCATCACTTGTGGGAGTGGTCAAGATTGGTGCGGTCTGCATTGTCCTGGCAGTAGCGGCTCTCAGCATCATTATTTCAACGATCACGAGAGGTCTTCAGAAAGTGGACGACAAGATTTATGAGATCGTGCATAATGAGGGAGATCTGACGCAGAAGCTGGACATCCACAGTGGAGATGAGATGGAACTCATTGCAGGGAATGTCAATGCTTTATTGGAATACATACGGGGAATCATGTTGAAGATCTCCGACAATTCAGAACATTTAAATGGTTCGTCACAAAAGATTGCACAAAACCTTGCAGCAGCAGAGGTGAATATCACAGACGTTTCCGCAACTATGGAGGAAATGAGTGCGGCAATGGAGGAGACAAACGCTTCACTGGAGCAGATCAGCACCTCAGTGGGACAGGTTTATGCATCCATTGAAAACATGGCAGCACGTGCAGAGCATGGAAAAGAGTCTTCCGGTGAAATGAACGGACGGGCAGACAGTGTCCGCACAGAAGCCTCAAGCAAACAGCAGGAGGTTGCAACGCAGGTGGCCGACATGGCACAGAAATTGAATGAGAAGATCGAGCAGTCCCAAGCGGTGCAGGAGATAGCACAGCTTACGGCAAATATTATCGAGATCACCGATCAGACCAATCTGTTGGCATTAAATGCGAGCATTGAGGCGGCAAGGGCAGGAGAGGCAGGAAAAGGATTTGCAGTCGTGGCAGATGAGATCGGAAAACTTGCTGCCAATTCGGCAGAAGCTGCAGAACAGATACAAAAAGTGAGCGCAGCGGTAGTTGAGGCTGTGAATGGTCTGGCACAAGAGGCAGAAAATATGGTCGAATTTGCGGGAATAACTGCTATGGATGGTTATCAGCAGTTAGTGGAAATGAGTGAGTTTTACAGCAAAGATGCAGGTGATATGAATGCCATTATGGAAGATTTCACAAGTGCTGCCGGCGAATTGCAGAAAGCCATGGATGAGATCAAAGAATCGACTACAGCAGTCAGTGCTGCTGTCGAAGAGAGCGCAAAGGGCATTGTAAATGTGGCAGAAATGTCCACAGATCTTACAGGAAGTGTGGGAGATATCCAGAAAGCGGCTGATCATAACAATGAGATCGCAGATCTGCTTGATACTGAGGTGAAACGGTTTAAGCTGGAGTAACGGAGATTGTAAATCATAATTGAAATAAAAAATCGTGCGAACAGAAACGTATCATGTTTGCACGATTTTTTTATCAATAGGTGTTCAGTTCATAACATAATGAAAGAAATCAACAGCATTCCCTTTGTTATCAGTTGCGTATGCAATGCCGAAGCAGACCGTTCCGGTGTAGTAACCGTAGTCAGAAAGCCATTGGTTGTCGTTCAGTTCCAGACCGCAAGGGAGTGTCTCACCGGTTTCGGAATCTGTTGCATAGACGATCATATCTTTGTACTGTTCTAATTCATCCGCTGTTAAATAATCCGTAAGAGGCATAAGACTTCCGGCATCAGCGTATTGCTGGAATACAAATTCCGGTGCAAAAAGAACGTCGGCATCACCGACAGAAAGTTTTAAAGTCAGTTTCTGGTTACTATAGTAGTTTGTGGAGTAATTATCGTCATCAGAAAAAGTGATGGAGGTATCTACGGTAACTTCTTCTTTCTTTGTAAAGCCTTCCTGTTCAAAAAATTCATCTGTGGAAGAAACGCTTTCTTCATAAGGATTCAGGGTATTTACCATCACTATATCTAAAACACTTTCCCTATAGGCAGCATAATGTACGATCATAGAAATGACAAACGCCACAAGGCAGATGGCAGCAATGATGTGCCAGCGGTAATAGTCCCAGATATATTGCACCTTTGCTTTGCGGGAAAGGTCTTTGAATGCAGTTTTCTTTTCCATAGGAAAACCTCCGTAATTCTGTGGGTAGTGTCAAAAACTACCCATTTTATTGTTCTAAAATTCTTTTAAAACCTTG
>OGCO01004085.1_pt1 | contig 16116 bp, 14 predicted proteins | sample 1570171 | NCBI WGS metagenome assembly OGCO01 (sample SAMEA4370583, study PRJEB24528) | human gut metagenome | reverse complement strand
GATCGGAAAGCCAAGGGCCGCGACCCGATTTCTGCGAAGCTGGTCGCCAACATGATCGTCGCCGCTGGCGCTGACCGCGTCCTGACGATGGACCTGCACGCAGCGCAGATCCAGGGCTTCTTCGATATCCCGGTCGATAACATGCTGGGCAACCCGATTTTTGTCAAGTACTATGCCAATAAGTTTGACGAAGCGGTCTATAACCATGACGATTTCGTCGTCGTTTCGCCGGACGTCGGCTCTGTCGCTCGGGCGCGTGCCTTTGCGGCAAAGCTGCATATGGGCCTGGCCATCGTCGATAAGCGCCGCCAGAAGGCCAACTTCTGCGAGGTCATGAACATCATCGGCGATGTCAGCGGCAAGACCTGCATCCTCTTTGACGATATGGTCGATACCGCCGGTTCCCTGTGCAACGCGGCAGCGGCCCTGCAGGACAATGGCGCGAAGGCCGTCTTTGCCTGCGCTTCCCACGGCGTCCTCTCTGGCCCGGCAATCCAGCGCGTTCAGGATAGCTGCATCGAAGAGCTGATGCTGCTCAACACCATCCCGCTGCCCGCAGGCGGCGCAGGCCCGAAGATCCGCCAGCTGGATGTTTCGCCGCTGTTTGCGAAGGCAATCACGCGGATCTATCAGGAGACGTCGATTTCCAGTCTGTTCTAAGCATGCTGTTTCGAAAATCTTCCGTAGACTATATGCTGGTAGGCCTGGGAAATCCCGGGCCTACCTATGCGCATACCCGGCATAATGTCGGCTTCCGCTGCATCGACACGCTGGCAGCGGCCGAGCATGTGACGGTGGACCGCCTCAAGCACAAGGCGCTGACATGCCTCACAACGATCGCGGAGCGCCGGGTCCTGCTCGTCAAGCCGATGACGTATATGAATCTCTCCGGGCAGGCCGTGCGGCCGCTGGCGGATTACTACAAGATCCCGCCGGAGCGGATCATTGTCATGTTCGACGATATTTCCCTGCCGGTCGGCCGCCTGCGGGTGCGGGCGGAGGGCAGCACCGGGGGGCACAATGGCATCAAATCCATTGTGCAGGAGTTGCAGAGCCAGGCGTTCCCCCGGGTCAAGGTGGGGGTTGGGCAAAAGCCGCATCCGGACTACGACCTGGCCGATTGGGTCCTCTCAACATTTTCCGCGCAGGAGGAGAAGGCGCTGGTGCCGGTCATCACCTGGGCGGGGCAGGCTGCGCTGGAGATCATGCAGCATGGCTGTCAGGCGGCGGCAAATCTTTTTAATGGGAAAACACAATAAGCGCTGCGGCGCAAAAGAACGAACGGAAAGGGAGCCGGCTCCCTTTCCGCGTTGTTATGTTAACGGGAAGGGAGGTCTGCGCGGTGGATCTATTGTTAGAGGTTTTAAACGGGCTGCCGGAATATCAGAGCCTGGTGGATTGCTGCCGGAGGAATCAAACGGTGGCTGTGACCGGCGCGGCGCAGATCAACCGGTCACACCTGATCGCGGCGTTGGCCCGGCAGCTGGACCGGCCGGTTGTCATCGTCTGCCAGGATGATATGGCGGCGGCCCGGACGGCGGCAGAGCTGCAGGCGTTTTTAGGAGGCCCGGTGGAAACGCTGCCGACCCGGGACCTAACCCTCTATGATGCGACGGTCGTCTCCCGGCAGTGGGAGCAGCAGCGGCTGCGGCTTTTGTACGCGCTGGCGCAGGGACGCGTCCCGGTGCTGGTGGCAAGTCTGGACGCGCTGCTGCTGCGCACGCTCCCGCGGCAGACGCTCTTTTCCGCGTCCGTGACGCTTCGGGTCGGTGCGGAATACAGCATGCCGGAGCTGATCGAACGCCTGACCCGCGCGGGCTATTCCCGCGCAAGTCTGGTCGAGGGCGTGGGACAGTTCGCGCTGCGCGGCGGCATTCTGGACGTGTATTCGCCTGCGCAGGAAAAGCCGCTGCGCGCGGAGTTTTTCGGCGACGAGCTCGACACCATGGGCTATTTTGACCCCATCACCCAGCGGCGCACGGAAAACGTGGAAGAGGCCGTCCTCCTGCCCGTGGCGGAGACGGAGGCGCACCTGCACCCGCAGGGCACGGCGGGCCTGTGTGAGGACCTGCGCGCGATCATCGCGCGCCAGCAGCGCCGGAAAACGCCCAATCAGGCGCTGATCGAAACGCTGCAGAAGGACTGCGAGGCGCTTGAAAACGAGACGCTTTTCGCCAGCGCTGACCGATACATGGCGCTGATTTACCCGGAATTTACGACTGCCGCGTCGTATCTGCCGCAGGAGGCCATCGTCGCCTTCTGCGACCACGGCAATCTCCAGCGCGGGGAAAAGGATCGTGCGGAGGAGTTCGGCCTTCTGCTCGATTCGTTTTTGACCTCCGGCACGCTGTTTGGCGAGCTGTGCGATTATTACGGCTCGATCGAGGATCTGGCCGCGCAGCTGCGCGGCCGGGCGGTCGTCTACTGCGACGGCTTCCTCGCGGCCCGGTATCCCGAGAGCCTGCCGCCCAAAAAGCTCCTGTCGTTCACGGCCCGGCAGCTGCCGGGCTACGGCGGCAGTCTGGAGACGGCGGCGTCGGACCTGAAAAATTACACGGCCAACCAATATGGCTCGATCGTCCTGTGCGGCGGCCAGCGGCGCGGCGAAATTCTGAAAGACCTTCTGGCGCAGAACGGGCTGAACGCGCTTCTGGCGTTCCCGCTCACGAAGCTGCCGCAGCCGGGGCAGATCCTGCTCGCGCCGGGCTCGCTTCCTGCGGGGCTTGAATACCCGACGCTGAAATTTGCCATCTTAACAGAGGGGCAGATCGCCGTCCGGCAGGAGCGGAAGAAAACGCGCGCCCAGAAAAAGGCCACGAACCGCAAAAAGCTCGATTCGTTCACCGACCTCACGCCCGGGGACCTCGTCGTCCACGAGCACCACGGCATCGGCCGCTACGTCGGCATGGAGCAGCTGAAGGTCGGCGGCGTGACGAAGGATTACGTCAAGATCGCCTATCAGGGCACGGACTGCCTGTACGTCCCGGCCACGCAGCTCGATCTTGTCAGCAAGTATATCGGCGCCGGCGAGGATACGCCCGTGCGCCTCAACAAGCTCGGCGGCGACCAGTGGCAGAAGACGAAGGCCAAGGCCAAGGCCGCGGCCAAGGATCTGGCCGCGGGCCTCATCAAGCTCTACGCCGAGAGAAAGCGGCTGCCGGGCTTCGCCTTCGCGGCGGATTCGCCGTGGCAGCAGGAATTTGAGGAGAGCTTTGAATACGCCGAGACCGACGATCAGCTGCGCTGCATCGACGAGATCAAGCGCGATATGGAGTCGCCGTCGCCCATGGACCGGCTGCTCTGCGGCGATGTCGGCTTCGGCAAGACGGAGGTCGCCCTGCGGGCGGCCATGAAGTGCATCCTCGACGGCAAGCAGGTCGCCATCCTCGTGCCCACCACGGTCCTTGCCCAGCAGCATTATCTCACGGCCATGCGCCGCTTTGCGACGTTCCCGGTCACGATCGACGTGCTCTCCCGCTTCCGCACGCCCGCGCAGATCAAAAAGACGCTCTTTGACCTGCAGTCCGGCAAGATCGACCTCATCGTCGGCACGCACAAGCTGCTGCAGAAGGAGATCCATTTCAAGGACCTGGGCCTTCTCATCGTCGATGAGGAGCAGCGCTTCGGCGTGACGCACAAGGAGCGGCTGAAGGAACTTTCCCGCGGCGTGGACGTCTTAACCTTATCCGCAACGCCCATCCCGCGCACGCTCAATATGGCCCTGTCCGGCCTTCGCGACATGTCCACCATCGAGCAGCCGCCGCAGGACCGCTATCCCGTGCAGACCTTCGTCCTTGAGCATCAGGACGGCATTCTGGACGAGGCCATGCGGCGCGAGCTTGCGCGCGGCGGGCAGGTCTATTACCTGCACAACCGGGTCGAGTCGATCGACCAGTGCGCCGCGAAGATCAAGCAGCGCATTCCGGAGGCCGAGGTCGCCGTCGCCCACGGCAAGATGAACGAGGAGCAGCTCGGCGACGTCATGCAGTCGATGTCAAACGGCGAAATTCAAATTCTCGTCTGCACGACCATCATTGAAACCGGAGTGGATGTCCCCAACGTCAACACCATGATTATTGAGGACGCCGATCGGTTTGGCTTGTCGCAGCTGTATCAGCTTCGGGGACGGGTCGGCAGATCCAATCGGCGTGGATATGCCTACTTTACGTTCCGCCGGGAAAAGGTGCTGACGGAAGTCGCCAGCAAGCGACTTTCTGCCATGCGGGAATTCACCCAGTTCGGAAGCGGCTTTCACATTGCCATGCGGGATTTGGAAATTCGAGGTGCCGGCAGTATTCTGGGCGGCAGACAGCACGGACATATGGAAGCAGTCGGTTATGATATGTACCTAAAGCTGCTGTCCGAAGCCATTGCAGAAGAACGGGGAGAACCGATTCAGAAAACGTCGGAGTGTGTGGTAGACCTTCAGATCGATGCGCATATTCCGGAACGGTATATTGAGAGCCTGGCACAGCGGCTGGATATTTATCGGAAAATCGCTGCCATTCAGTCCGAAGAGGATCGACTGGATATCATGGATGAGCTAATCGACCGGTATGGAGATCCGCCGCAGGCAGTCATTGGCTTGCTGTCTGTTTCTATGCTGCGAAATTGTGCCGCACAGTTGGGCATTACCGAAATTACCCAGCGCAACGGCAGACTGCTGTTTTATACGGAACATCCCACACAGGAAGAAATTCTGGCGCTTTCTGCGGCATTCCGTGGGCGTGTGCTGTTTAACAGCATTGGAAAGCCTTATATTGGCGTTCAGCTGCAAGCGGGCGAAGATCCACTTGAACTGATGCGAAAAACCGTACAAATCATGCAGCAGGCCGCTGCGGAAGCGGTACCTTCCGACACAAATCCTGTGAAATAACGCGGTAATCCACAAGATTCCAACAATTGATTTAGTCAAATTGTACATAGACAGCAGCCGGGAAGTGTGTTATAATAAAATCATCAATCGATACTTGTCGAACTCGTTCGAGCGGGATCCGGCATCGATTTCTAGGAGGAGATCGCAATGAGTTGGAAGAAATTTTTTGCAGCAGCGGCAGCCGCTGCCATAGCAGCCAGTGCTGTGGCATCTATCGGCGTTTCTGCGGCAACCACCACCATTACATATAGAGGCATGACCACAGGCGCATTCGGGACAAGAGACAATGTCGCAACGGATCCCGCCTACATGCGATATAACATTTTGAATACATTCGACGGCAACAACTTTCAGGATATTGATTCCCAGTATGAGGTATCTGATTACATTGCCGTAACTTTTACCATTAAAGGGCTGGACTTTTCGAAGGAAGATTCCTATTACGCTGTTTTAAACGGTGCAGTGGGCGGATATTCCAGATGGGATAATGCAGAATCTTCTGCGGAAAAAGTGAAACTGGATCAGAACGGTACATATACCGTAAAGCTTTCCTTCCCGAATCCGGCGATTTCCATTGATGCACTGGTCATTGATACCAACATCAATGTGTTCGACTATAACCAGCGTGGAAACGTTTCCAGAAGCGGTGTGGAAATGACCATTGATGAAATTACATCTATGGAACCGGAAGTTACTACCACGACTACAGAAACCACCACGACCATGAAAGAGACGACTACAACGACCACGACCATTGCTGTTCCGATTCCTTCCAGCAGTGCCAGTGCTGTGGATTCCAATGCAATCAATACACAGACCGGAGACGGTGCAGTGGCAGCCGTTGTACTGGGCGCAGTAGCAGCTGCTTCCCTGGGTGTTGGTGCCTTTACCATCACCAGAAGAAAGAAGTAATTCTATCGGGAATAGCATCCAATTGAATCGGACGTAAATGAAAAACAGGAATTTCTGCGTTTTTTGCGGAAATTCCTGTTTTTGCTTGCAATTGGGAAAATTGTATGATATAATGAAACTATCTTATGATGATGTTTGTGCAAAAGATGAATAATTCATAACGGCATGCTGGCTCGGCGTTTGAAAAACTGTCGGTCAGCACATTTCGAAAGGAGTTTTTACAATGGGTTTGATTCGAGCAGCGGTTGGTTCTGTTGGCGGAACACTGGCAGATTCGTGGTTGGATTATATTGCGGCGGACAATATGACAGAAACCACCATTATGACACGTGGCGTCCAGGTGAGCAATCGGCGCGGCAGCAATAAGAAGGGCAATGCAGATGTCATCTCCAACGGTTCCAAGATCGTAGTTGGCCCGAAGCAGATGATGATTCTGATGGATGGCGGAAGAATCGTGGACTACACCGCAGAGGAAGGCTACTATGAAGTCTATCTTTCCTCGTCTCCATCTCTGTTCAACGGCGAATTGAAAGCTTCTGTACGGGAAACCTTTGAACGCTTTAAGTTCGGCGGACAGCCCGGAAAGTCCCAGCAGGTCTATTTCCTGAACTTGCAGGAGATTCGTGGCATTAAGTTTGGAACACGGAATGCCCTGCAATATTTCGATAATTTCTACAATGCAGAACTGTTTGTACGGTGTCATGGTACTTTCTCGGTGAAGATTACCGATCCGCTGAAATTCTTTATGGAAAGCGTGCCGCACAATGCACAGCGCTTGGATTTTGCGGAGATCAATGCACAGTATACCTCTGAGTTCCTGACAGCATTGCAGTCTGCAATCGGTCAGATGTCAGTGGATGGCGTGCGGATTTCCAGTCTGCCGGCAAAGAGTATGGAACTTGCCAAGTACATGAGCAATGTGCTGGACGATGATTGGAACCAGAACAGAGGCATGGAAATTGCATCAGTCGGCATTGCGAGCGTCAGCTATGACGATGAAAGCAAACAGCTCATCAATATGCGGAACCAGGGCGCGATGCTTTCTGATGCGACCATTCGGGAAGGATACGTACAGGGCGCTGTTGCAAAGGGCCTGCAAAGCGCAGGTGCCAATACAGCCGGCGCCGGTCAGGCATACATGGCAATGGGTATGGGCATGCAGGGCGCAGGCGGCTTTATGCAGGCAGCTTCTGCCACCAATGCGGCACAGATGCAGCAGCAAGCAGCAGCTGCCGCTGCCGCCGCTGCTGTACCGGCTCCATCTGCTCCGGCGGCAGGTGGTTGGACTTGTTCGTGCGGAACGGTCAACCAGGGCAATTTCTGTACCAACTGCGGCAACAAAAAGCCGGCTCCGGCAGCCGGCTGGACTTGTTCGTGCGGAACGGTCAACCAGGGCAATTTCTGCACCAACTGCGGCAGCAAGAAGCCGGCAGCAGACTGGACCTGTTCCTGCGGAACGGTGAATCAGGGTAATTTCTGTACCAACTGCGGTCAGAAGCGCGGCTAAACCATCAACCATTGAGAAAGGGAGCCTATGGAAACCGTACAATATAAATGCCCCTATTGCGGCGGCGAGCTGAAATTAAATCCTGATACGGGTTCGTTTTCCTGCGAATACTGTCAGAGTGATTTTGACGAACAGCAGATGCAGGCGCTTTATGGCGATCAAAATGAACAGGCTATGCAGCAGGCGGATCCGGAAGTCGATACCTTGCAGAATGACCAGGAGGCAGCCGATTTTGCGGCGCATACGAAGCTGTATGAATGCCCGTCCTGCGGGGCGCAGGTCATTGCAGAAGATACCACATCGGCAACGTTTTGCTATTACTGCCATTCTCCGGTTATTTTGGCTGGACGGCTGTCCGGAGATTACTGCCCTTCCCAGGTGATTCCGTTTACGGTCAGCCGGGAAGCTGCAGTGACAACGATGAAGCAGTGGTGCAAAAAGCGCTGGTTTCTGCCCAGCGATTTTAAGCGGCAGCAGCAGCTGGAGAAAATGACCGGCGTGTATGCGCCATTCTGGCTGGCAGACTGTGAAACCCGGACGGATTATCATGCCATCGGAAAAAAGACCCGAAGCTGGAAGAGCGGAGACTATGAGATTACGGAAACCAAAGAATATGCAGTGCATCGAGATGTTTCCATTCCGTTTGTCGGAATTCCGGCAGACGGTGCGAAGAAAATGGAAGACGAGATGATGGACGCCTTGGAACCGTATGATTATCAGGCACTGCGTCCGTTCCAGATGCAGTATTTGAGCGGCTTTATGGCAGAAAAGTACGACATTGTATTCAATGATGTTTTCCCTCGGATTCAAAAGCGAGTGAACCAGGGCTGTAAGGGCATCATTGCGGAAACGACCAGACAGTATTCTTCTGTTTCGGTAAAAAGCTGCAACACACAGTATCAGAAGGTGCAAAACCGATATGTCTTAATGCCAGTTTGGTTCATGACATACCTGCATCGGGGGAAGCGGTATAGTTTTGCACTGAACGGACAGACCGGAAAGCTGGTGGGCACACCGCCGCTGAGCTATGCAAAGCTATTGGGCTGCTGTGCAGGTTTGATGGCGTTGGTGGCTTTGATTGGAATGCTAGGGGGGTATCTGCTGCGATGAAAACTTGGAAAAAATGGATGGCAGGGATGCTCTGTGCTACTTCTGCTGTATGGATTGGCATTACTGCACATACAATGGCTGCCAGTGCGGAATGTTCGGATCCGGATGTTTGTGCGGTTTATGACGATGCCGTGGTGCTCACTGCGGAAGAAGAGCAAGAACTGGATGACCGGATTCGGGAGACAGCGGAAAAGATTGATATGAATGTAGCCGTCTTTCTTTCTGGTACCCGGGTTGATCGGGCAGATACACGGGACACCGCCGCAGATTATTACATAGAGTTGTTTGGGGAAAAAAGTGACGGCGTGTTCTATTATATGGATTTGTCGGGGGATGGGGACACCTCGTATGCCCCATATGACTACATCTATACAAGAGGCTGGGCGCAGTTCTATTATACCAACAGCGAAAGCAACAATCGGGTAGATGAGATCTTTTCTGCGCTGGATCCGTATTTGGAGCGTGGGCAAGAAGATCCATATGAAGCAGTATTGGCGTTCTGCGATGAGCTGGAATATTATTATGGAGAAGGAATTCCCGACCATTATTATGTGCGGCAGACAGATAAAGAGGGTACCGATGAAGAGTACATGTATGTGCAGGATGGAGAGATCGTCTATGCTGCAAAGCCGCCGTTTCGGGCGGATATTTGGGTACCGCTTTCTATTTTAGCAGGTGTTCTTGTTGCATGCTTTACCTTCTTTGCCGTGAAGAAGCGTTACCGCTTTAAATTCTCTTCTCCTGGCACGCATTATGTAGATCGAGAAAAGGTTCACTTTTTGCAGCAATCGGATGTTTTCCTGCGGCAATATCAAACTAGAACAAAAATTGTGCATGAATCCAGCTCCGGCGGAGGCGGCGGAGGTGGCGGCACCAGTTCCGGCGGCGGAGGTGGCGGCGGCCATAGCCGATAAGATCAAAATAAGCACAATGGGATGTTATATGCTTTGTAGAAAAAGGGCTTTGAGCAATTCGAAGCCCTCTTTTTGTGTGAAAGGAAGAATGGCGTGAAACAAGTGGAAATTTTTACAGATGGTGCATGCAGCGGTAATCCGGGGCCAGGCGGCTGGGGTGCAATTTTGCGATATGGTACTGCGCAGAAGGAACTGTCCGGCGGGGAAGCGGAAACCACCAACAACCGCATGGAGTTATCGGGTGTTATTGCAGCGCTGTCTGCGTTAAAGGAGCCGTGCGTGGTGGAGTTGACGACGGACAGCAAATATGTCGTAGACAGCATCACAAAGGGTTGGGTGTATGGCTGGCAAAAGAAAAATTGGATCAAATCCGATCGAAAACCAGCGCTGAATGTGGATCTATGGAAGCAGCTTCTGCCGCTGTTGGAACGGCATCAGGTGCACTTTCATTGGGTGAAAGGGCATGCCGGACATCCGGAAAATGAACGCTGTGATGCGCTGGCTGTCATGCAGCGGGATCTGCACAGCGGACGATAGCAGCAGGCAGTAAAATAGACCGAAATGGCATCGGTGTTTCCTTAGGGTAACAAAAGTTGCATTTTTGCAGAAATTGCGGTATAATATAGATATTCAATCGGAAATAGATTATTTGCTTGAAGGTTTTGCAGACGGCTTGACAAATCGGTCAAGGCTTCAAGGAAATCCTGAAAGGAAAGGGTTATAATATGGAAAAGCGATTCATTTATGCAGACAATGCGGCAACCACAAAAGTAGCACCGGAAGTGCTGGAGGTGATGCTGCCCTATCTACAGAATCAATATGGAAATCCGTCCAGCATTTATAAACTGGGTCGGGATGCACAGAGAGACGTTGAGTTCGCCAGAGGACAAGTTGCAGCAGCGCTGGGCGCACAGCCGAATGAAATTTTCTTCACAAGCTGCGGTTCAGAATCCGACAACTGGGCGATTAAAGGATACATGGAACGGGCTGCCAAGCGTGGCAAGAAGCATTTGATTACTTCTGTGTTTGAGCATCATGCTGTTTTGCACACCTGCCAGGATCTGGAAAAGAAAGGCTTTACCGTAACGTATCTGCCGGTCGGCACAGATGGCTTGGTAAATCCGCAGGATGTACGGGATGCCATTCGGGAAGATACTGCAATGGTTACCATTATGTATGCCAACAACGAAATCGGTACCATTCAGCCAATTGCAGAGATTGGTGCAATTTGTAAGGAAAAAGGCGTTGTATTCCATACGGATGCTGTTCAGGCAGTCGGTCATGTGGAAATTGACGTAAAAGCACAGAATATTGATATGCTGTCACTGTCCGGACATAAGATTCATGCACAGAAGGGCATTGGCGCTCTGTATGTGCGGAAGGGCCTTGTTTTGCCGAATCTGATTCATGGCGGCGGACAGGAACGTGGCCGCCGTGCAGGTACCGAGAATGTACCGGCAATTATGGGCCTTGGAAAAGCCATTACTATGGCAACACAGAACATTGCAGAACGTGCAGAAAAAATTACAGCGATGCGGAATCGGTTGATTGACGGCATCCTGCAACTGCCGAAAACACGGTTAAATGGTGACCGGGAAAAACGTTTGCCGGGCAACCTCAACATTTCCATTGAAGGCATTGAAGGCGAGAGTCTGCTGCTGATGCTGGACTTAAATGGAATTTGTGCTTCCTCCGGTTCCGCTTGCACCTCTGGATCGCTGGATCCGTCTCATGTGCTGCTGGCTTTGGGATTAAAGCACGAAGTTGCACACGGTTCTTTGCGGATGTCCATTGATGAAACACTGACCGATGAGGATGTGGACTACATCTTGGAAGTGATTCCGAAGGTGGTAAAGCGCCTGCGGGATATGTCTCCGCTGTGGGAACGGATGTGCAAAGAAGAAGCAAATGCAACAGCGTAAACGGTTACGCTTAAGAAGATCAATGGGAGGAATTTACTATGCTGTATAGTGAAAAGGTATTGGATCATTTTACAAACCCTCGGAATGTAGGCGAAATTGAGGATGCAAATGCAGTCGGCGAAGTCGGCAATGCAAAGTGCGGCGACATCATGAAGATCTACATGAAGATTCAGGATAATGTTATTCAGGATGTTAAGTTCAAGACATTTGGCTGCGGTGCCGCAGTGGCAACCTCTTCCATGGCAACTGAAATGATCAAGGGAAAGAGCGTGGATGATGCGCTGGGGCTGACCAACAAAGCTGTTATGGAAGCTTTGGACGGACTGCCGGCAGTAAAGGTGCACTGTTCTGTTCTGGCAGAACAGGCAATCAAGTCCGCTCTGTCTGATTATTATACCAGACAGGGAATTGATCCGAAGCCGATTGTTGGCGAAATCGGAGAATGCGAAGCATGCCACTAAGTCAATAGAGCGTTTAAAAGCTGGTGCAGATGGGTTCTGCACCAGCTTTTCTTGTGCAAAGTGCTAAAAATGCAGGAAGGACGCAGGAAACGGACGTTTTATTTGCGTAAAATGTAATTTTTTTGCAGGAACCTCTTGATTTTTTCGGGAAACGGTGTTATAATATTGACATATGATGCAGCAAAAGACCGGAACCCTCCGGTCTTTCGCTTATGTTAGGGACTTTTTCATTCTTTGTGCAGCGCTAAAATAGCCTGCACGGGAAGAACCCCCACCAGGAAAAGGAGCAGGACAAAGCATGAAATTGAAACAATATGGCAGTACCGAGCAGGCAATCTGTCAGATGGTGCAGCCGATTGCGGACTCGCTGGGCTTTACCATTTGGGATGTGCGCTTTGAAAAGGAAGGCGCCAGCTGGTACCTTCGGATTTTCATTGACCATCCGGACGGCATTGACATCGAGGATTGCGAAGCCATGACCCGACCGGTCAATGAGATCTTGGATCAGACAGACCCCATTTCACAGGCTTATGTGCTGGAGGTCGGTTCTGCTGGATTGGAGCGGGAACTCAACCGCACCTGGCATTTTGATGCCAGCCTCGGAGAACTGGTACGTGCCCGTGCCATTCGGCCAATTGACGGAGAACGGGAGTGGATTGGTGTCCTGCATGCCTGGGAAAAGGAGCAGATCACCTTGGAAATCGAAGGAACGCTGCGGACGCTTCCGCTGGCGGATTTGGCATTTGTAAAGCGATACGAAGAATTTGAATTTTAAGCTGCATTGGTTTGACATGCAGGGCTTAGAAATTTGGATCAATCAAAAAATGGAGGCATACTTACGACATGGACAACGGATTTTTTGAAGCGCTGGCTGCACTGGGCAGCGAGAACGGCGTAGATACCACTGTATTGGTAGAAAAAGTCAAAACAGCAATGCTGAAAGCAGCAAGAAAGTCCTACCCGGACAGCGAAGAAAACATTCGGGTAGAAATTGACCCCGCCACCAAGCGGTTTGAGATGTATTTGAAGCAGACCGTCGTGGACGATGAACCGTGGGATGACAACGAAGTCAACATTGATGTGGCAAAAACCATTGATCCGACTGCTTATGTGGGCGGAACCATTGAACGGCGTTTGGACATCAATAAATTCGGCAGAGCCGCTGCCCTGTCTGCGAAGCAGTCCATTAAGGGCGATCTGCGGGAAATCAACCGGGAAAAGATCCTGAACCAGTTCCAGGATAAGGAGAACGACTGCATCACAGCAATGGTCACGCAGGTAGAACCGGGCGGTACCGCTACCCTGCTGTATGATAAGACAGAACTGTATCTCTTCCGTGGGGAGCAGATTCCGGGCGAAGTGCTGACCGAAGGTAAGATGATTAAAGTTTATATCACCAACATTGCCAATAAGCAGAAGAAGCCAATTATTAAGATTTCAAGAGTACGCAAGGAATTGGTAAAGCGGCTGTTTGAATTGGAAGTACCAGAAATTTACGATGGAACGGTGGAAATTCGTGCCATTTCCAGAGAGGCTGGTTCCAGAACCAAGATTGCGGTCTGGTCCAAGGATCCGAACGTAGATGCAGTGGGTGCATGTATCGGCCCGAAGCGTGCCAGAATTTCTGCCATTGTCAATGAGCTGAACGGTGAAAAAATTGACATCATTCCGTACAGCGAAAAGCCGGAGGAATTCATTGCACGGGCTTTGGCACCTGCGACTGCTATCCGTGTTACCATTACGGATGAGGAAGAAAAGATTTGCAGCGTGATCGTACCCAATCACCAGTTGTCACTGGCAATTGGAAACCGGGGTCAGAATGCCAAGCTGGCTGCGAAACTGACCGGATATAAGATTGATATTAAGCCGGAAACAGAAGGCGCAGACTCCGAACAGCCGGAGGAAGCACCGCTTGCCGCTGCTGCATCGGAAGAGCCGATTGCTGCTGCACCTGTAGAAGCAGCAGAACCTGTTGCAGCACCAGCTGCTGCACCGGAAGAATCCGCTGCACCGCTTGAAGAACAAGAGGAGCAAAACGCATGAAAACCAAAAAGATTCCCATGCGCATGTGCGTTGGATGCGGAGAGATGAAGCCGAAGAAGGAACTCATTCGGGTACTTCGCACACCGGAGGGTGAATTTTTACTGGATACAACGGGCAAAAAGGCGGGACGTGGCGCATACTTATGTAAGAACATGGCTTGCCTGGATGCTGCCAAAAAAGCGAGAAAATTAGAGCGGTCGTTTTCCTGCCGGATTGCGCCCGCCGTTTACGAGGAGTTAGAGCATGCATTGCAATCAGAACTTCATGAACTTATTGACCATCTGCCGGAAGGCAGGGAAGGTGATTCCGGGCTTTGATTCCGTAAAGGAATGCCTGGAGCAGCATACGGCAAAGGTCGTGCTGATCAGTGCGGATCTTTCTCCCAAAACAGCAAAGGAAGTGGCATTTTTCTGTCAGCGGTATCAGGTACCGCTTCAGGAAACCGACCTGACAATGGATCAGATCCGTCAGGCAATTGGCCGCAAAACCGGTGTGCTGGCGATTTGTGATGCGGGCTTTGCCCGTGGACTTTGCAGCCGCATGGAACCGGAACATCCCATTCTGTAATTGCAGGATTCTGCATGGAAATAGATTGTGGGCACTTTCCACGGAAAATGCCCGATATGGAAAATGGTTATTGTGAGTATAGGAGGGTTTGCCTATGATGAAAAAATTAAAAATCAATGATGTTGCAAAGGATTTGCACTTGACGACCCAGGAGCTGATTGCGTTCTATGAAACCCGCAGCTCAGACGGACAGAAGAAAAAATCCGGCAGCAGCCTGACACCGGAAGAAGTCAACTTAGCGCTGGAGTATTTTACCCAGCAGCATCAGGTTCCCAATTTTGATGCCTATTTTGCCAGCCGGAATACTCCTCGGCCTGCGCCGGAACCGGCACAAAAAGAAAAACCTGTAAAGAAAGAAAAGTCGGTGAAGCAGGAAAAGCCAGCCAACTCCTCCAATGGCAAGCAGGAAGCGAAGCCTGCACAAAAACCTGTCCAACAACAATCTGTTGCCGCACCGAAGCAGGAGGCAAAGCCTGCGCAGAAGCCGGAAGCAAAATCAGTGCAGAAGCCAGAAACAAAACCTGCACCGAAGCAGGAAGCGAAGCCTGCACCCAAACAGGAAGCAAAATCTGCCCCCAAGCAGAAGGAACAGCCGGCAGTTCAGCCGAAGCAAAGCAAACCGGAAGCGTCAAAGCCGCAGGCTGCCGCACCGGAACAAAAAACAGTAACGGAGAAGGATCCTATGGCAGAGACGAAAAAGAAAGCGCCGGAACAGAAAGCGGCAGAAAAAACAGAACAGCGGAATAAGAAACCGCAGAAGCAGACGCCAAAGGCACAGAAGCACGGAGAACGGCTGCATGTGGAAGTTACCATGGCTTCTGCGGACAGCGTAAAAACAGAAAAGCGCCGGACAGTAGATACCAGAGGTTCTTATGTAGATTTGGATAAGTACAATCAGCGGTATGAGCAGATTGCACCGGCTAATAAATATAAGGATAATTATATATTTACTATATATGAATTGCATGAGAATGAGCGTAGATGGAAGCATGCTAAGGTTGTTGCTCAGAATGCGTCTGTTGTAGTGGTGCCTGAATATAATCGTGCGCATATTCAAAAAAGCTATTGGAGTTTGAGGAATGTTCCTTTTGTACTTCCAAACAAGCCTTTAGTTCATCCTAGGACAAAGAATATTCCATCATGTGAACAATCTGCGATTGAGAAATTAGAAAGCTTGAAAAAAGAAGGGAAAAAAGTTATTCTGTATATGGGTGGAATAGGGCTGGAGCGTCCTTTGGAGCAATTGATAGAAGCTGTTTTAATGATTAGAGACCGTTTTGAATTTGCAATTTTGGGGCGGCAGAGTCTGTATTTAGATTATCTATTGCAAAAATATCCGAATGGATTTACTTATTTGGGTAGTGCTACAGTACCTGATCATCTTACAATTGCTAGTTATGCAGATATTGGAGTATTAATTTATGTCCCTGATTTACACGGATTGAATGCATTATATTGTGCGCCTAACAAGATTTTTGAGTATACGGGTTTCGGAATGCCTGTTATTACTAATGACATTCCCGGATTAAATTATTATATAGACAAGTATCATTGCGGTGTCACTTTTGACATGAACAGCAAAGATAATATAATCAATGCAATAAATCAATGTAGTGCGAATTATGAATTGTATTCTAAGGGGGCAAAAAAATTGTATGATGATATTGATATCAGTAAGTTGATATCAAAAATATTGTTATTATTCAAACAAAAAAGTCATTGATATGATACCGAAGACGATACATTATTGTTGGTTTGGTAGAGGGCAAAAGTCTGCAGTTATAGAAAAGTATATTGCATCATG
>OGCO01004084.1_pt1 | contig 16122 bp, 9 predicted proteins | sample 1570171 | NCBI WGS metagenome assembly OGCO01 (sample SAMEA4370583, study PRJEB24528) | human gut metagenome | reverse complement strand
ATGCGGATTTACAGAAAACACTTAAAATTGATTCAAGCCAAGTAGAAGAAGCCAGATCTCAATTAGAGGCTTTAAAAGAGGCGGACGGAGATATTCCGATCACTGTGAAATTGGATGATAGTCAATTCAAAGAGCTTTCAAGTAAAGATCAAAATATTGATGTAACTGTAGATGATTCGGCATTAGATAATCTTAAATCAAAGCTAGATTCATTAGATGAAACCAAAGATGTAACTGTAAATGTTACTGCAACAGGTGATGTTGATAAGATTCAACAACTTGGTTCTTCCATTAAAAAGGTAGAAAGCAAAGATGCTCAAGTTAATGCTTCTGTTGGTGGATCTCCAGATCAAGTGCAAGCTTTGGCTGATTCCATCAAAAAAGTTAATAGTAAAAGCGTCGATGTGACTGCTACTGTAAATGGCACACCGGATGTAAATGATTTATTCTCTGCTATTGCTAAGCTATATGGAAAAACCGTTACTGTATCTGCAGTTGTTCTTGGTACGGATTCGGTAAACGCATTGGCTACTGCTATTGATAGTGTACATAGCAAAACCGTTACTGTCACTTCAATTACAAACAATATTGTAAATAACTCTACCAATACTATTAAGCCTGCTGCTGATGGAACTATGTTATCAATGAGCCATGCTAGAGCACTTGCGCAAGGAAGTCTTAGTGATTTCCCGGCTTATGGTGATGGTCGTGTTACCATTCCAGAAGATCAAAAAGCATTGGTAAATGAGCAAATTATTAATGGTCATTCTGAATCCATTGTTCATAATGGCATTTGGTCTATGATTCCTGGTGGCGCACATATTGCGAATCTTAAAAAGGGAGATATGATATTCTCCGCCGCACAAACAGAAGCCTTGCTAAAATATGGTGCTATACCTGGTCATGCTAGAGCCTATGCACAAGGAAGCCTTAGTGACCTATCTCCACTTGCAAATGCTTTCAGCACTGGATTTTCTGGAACTGGACGAAACCCTTGGAATAAACTCAATTCATCTAGTTCAGGCAGTTCATCTTCTGGTAGCTCATCTTCTGGCGGTTCTTCAAGTGGTGGCAGCACCGCCGCATACAGGGCTAACACTAACTCTGTAAATGCAAATACATCCGCTACAGATTCTAACACAAAATCAGCAAAAGAATCTAAGAGTACAATTGATTTCGTAAAAATCAAGTTAGACAGACTTGCAAATACTTTTGAATATGCAGCAAACCAAATTACTGACTACGTATCTTCTGCCTTTAAAACTGCTGTGTTAAAGAAACAGATGAAGATTATTGATAAGCAGCTTACTGCAAATCAAGAAGCATATGATACTTATATGAAGAAAGCTAATTCTGTTGGACTTAGCGAAGAATATAAAAAGTTAGTAAAAAATGGTGCGCTTAAAATCGAGGATATTGATACTTCTACAGATTCCGGAAAGAAACTGTCAGAAAATATCAAAGACTTCCAGAGTTATTATGAGTCTGCCATTGAATGCAAAAATACAATTCAAGAATTAAATAATAATCTGCTTGAATTATATGATACTCTGGCGAATATGCCGATTGAAAAAGCTGAGAAAGCAATCGACAAATTAAAATCTAAATATGAATCATTAGATAATGTTTATGGTGCTATTACTGGTGGTGAATCTACTCTTGGTCATTTACAGGATCAGATTAAAAAAGATAATCCGACACTTGCAAATGCTCAGAAAAATTTGGACAAGGCTACGACTGCCAGAAACAAAACAAAGTCAACACGTTCAAAAGCAAGCAAGAATTTAAAATCTGCAACAACTGATGCCGAAAAAACTGGCACAAATCTTATCAATGCGAATAAGAAACAGACCTCTTCCATCGCGAAAAAATTGAAAAAAGCTGCGAAATCTACAACAGATAAGGCGACATATAATACAATAGCACGTGCGATTCGTGAAGGAAAGTCAATTAGCACAAAAGGCTTAAAAGGCGAAGCACTGAAATATGCTAAATCATATAATAAATCTCTGAAACAGGGAAATACTATTGCATCTAAAGTGAAAGCTGGAAAAACAGTCAGTACGTCTGGTATGACAAGTACCTTGAAAGCTAAAGCCAAGGAATATAATACGGATGCAAAAGAAAAGAACGAAGCACAGAAAGAATATGATAAAGCCAAAAAAGCAGACGAAAAGGCATTGAAAAAGCTGAATACTGCGCAAGATACTAAGAATAAAGCATATTCAGGTTCTACAAAAGAGCAACAGATTCTTGCTACTACAAATGGTAAGAAAGCTTATGTTTATCAAAATATGCTTCTTACACAGGAAACAAGAAATCTTAAAGAACAGAACAAACAGCGTCAGTCAGCCTTGAAACAGGTAAATAAAAACTATAATGATGCGCTGAAAAATTCTAACTCTGCCAATGCAAGTAAAAAATCAGCACAGAAGAAACTGCTTTCAGATAAATCAGTTACTTCCAAATTGACCAAGGCACAGAAAGCGGCACTTGAAGCTGGTAAGAAAGTAAGTACTTCCGGAATCTCTGATCCTAAAGTTTTGAAAAAAATTGAGGCTTATAATAAAAAGGTTGCCAATGCGACTGATTTGAGTAAGAAGCTTAAAATTCAAGAGAATGCTTTGGCTGATGCTACAAAAGAAGCGGCTAATGCCGAAGCCGAATACGCACAGTCAATCGTAGAGAATGCAAAAAAGAAACTTGATAATATTGCCGCTTACTATGATTCATTTATGTCTCAATGGGAAAACAGAAATTCCATGATTGAAACATATATGGATAGAATGCAAACACAAGGGTATAACCTGAGTACAAAATTCTATGAAGCACAGATTCAACAGGAACAATCTATTGTCGATAATCTCTCTGAGAAATATAAGGCAATGAAACGTAATTTTGAAGCTGCCGTACAGAATGGAGACATTACAAAAGGCACTCAAGAATATTACGAAATGAAAGATTCTGTTGACCAAGTGGCAAACAGCCTTGCCGAAGCTGAAAATAAAGTTTTTGAACTGCAAGCTTCTATTCGTGACCTCAAATGGGAACAGTTTGACCAATTACAGGATTCTATCAGTAGAATCACCAGTGAGTCAGACTTCCTAATTGACCTTATGAGTCACAAAGATATGTTCGATGATGATGGTAAGATGACTGAACAGGGACTTGCCACTCTCGGATTACATGGTGTTAATTATAATACCTACATGGCACAAGCTGATAAGTATAAGGAAGAAATGCTGCGAATCAGCGAGGAACTTGCAAAAGATCCGTATAACCAGAAACTCATTGACCGTAAAAATGAGCTGGTAGATGCACAGCAAAAATCTATTCTTTCTGCTGAGAATGAAAAAGATGCCATGAAGGATCTGATTAAAGATGGTATCGAAAATGAGTTAGATTCTCTTCAAGACTTGATTGACAAGTATCTTGACGCAATCCAGGCACAGAAAGACCTCTATGATTATCAGAAGAAAATTCGTGAAAAAACAGAGGAAATCGCATCTCTCCAGAAACAGCTTGCTTCATTACAGGGCGATAACTCAGAAGAAAACAAAGCTAAACTGCAAGAGTTAAAAAATAGTCTTAAAGATGCACAAGAGGACTTGGAAGATACACAGTATGAGAAATTTATTTCGGATCAGAAGGAATTACTTGATAATCTTAAAAATGAGTATGAAGAAATTCTTAATAAGCGACTGGATAATATTGATGGTCTGCTTTCCGATATGATCTCAGAAATAAATAGTAATGCATCTCAAATTTCAGACACACTGAAAACAGAAGCCGCAAGTGTTGGTTATGATCTGTCTACTGAAATGCAGAATGTATGGAATGCTACAAATGGCGTGAATGGCGTAATCGCCGCATATGATAGTAACTTCTCTTCCACTATGACTGGAGTTAGTTCTGCAATTGATAACATTTACAAGAGACAGCAAGAAATGATTAACGCCATTGATTCTATGGCTGGGAAATTAGTTCAAAAAGTACAGGAAGAAACGGAAGATCCTGTGACTGGTGAACTCGAAGAAGTAGAGCAAAAACCTGATAAAAATAAAGTTGCAGAAGGAAATCCTACACCAGACCCGCCAAAAGTCAGTGATAAGGATTCTATTAAGGACGCTGTGTTGGTTGATCCTGACGAACCAAAGAAGAAACCAAACAAAACAAAAACAGGTAACAATAAAGCTGAAGTAGGTGACAAGGTTACTTATGCTTCTGGTGTATATCATGCCGCTTCCGATGGGTCTGGCAGAACTGGTAATTATTACCTTGGTAAAAAGGTTAAGATTACTCGTATTAATAAGGGTTCTAAATATCCTTATTGTATTGATGCCTCAGATGGCACTGAACTTGGTTGGGTAAAACTTAGTCAGCTTAAAGGATATGCTTCTGGATCAAAGAGTATTCCAAGTGACCAATATGGTTGGACTCAGGAACTTGGAACAGAGTCTCTTATCCGCAAAAGGGATGGTGCTATTGTCACACCGTTTGAACGTGGTGACATGGTTCTTGATGCTGATGCGACAAAGAATCTCTGGGATATGATGAATGATCCATCAGGATTTATCAATGGAACTATTGACGATGGACTCTCCTCTCCTATTTCTTCAATGGGTGTAGGTTCTAACACTGTAAATAACTTCGATAATATTACATTCGATTTGCCTAATGTGGCGGACTCTAAGCAGTTTATGAACGAAATGATTAATGATAGAAAGTTTGAACAGTTGATAAGAACTATGACCGTTGATAGAATGTCAGGAAAAAGTTCTGTATCAAAATATAAATTTAGAAAGTAAGTTAATTGGAGCTATATGTTTTTAACATGTAGCTCCTTTTATGTAAAAAGGTGAAATAATGCGAAAAAATGATGAATGGAAAATGCGAAAAATTCAGAATCAAGAAAAGCAAATTGCCACTTTAGAAGAAGAAATCAAAATATTAAAATCTCATATTTCCAAAGATGGCGCAACTGATCCTGATGAAGTCATTGATTTTAAACAGAAAATGAAATTGTGGAATGAGTTAATGGAAGAAACCAATAAACTTTCCGACGATTATCACGCATTGATTGATGAAATGAAGGAAATGCGAAAAATATCCATTAAGGCAATATATGGTGGAGGTCTTAGATATAAGATTGTCCGATTGCTTATGAAATAAAACAATATTAGGTGGTGAAATAATGAAAACAACAGATTTTGAATATGATGGAATGCTTGCAAGCGATTATGGTTTTATGGTCTGTTCTTTTGATGATGGTGGTACAGACACTATTGAATATGGTTCATCCATTAACTTTGATACTATATCAATGAGAAATGGGAAAAAATTTTCTCTTATAAACTCAGGATATGATGATGCTGCTGATTTTACTTTTCAGATATGTAAAGATCCATCTGTATTCAATGATAGTGAAATGTATTTTACCATTGAAGAGCAACGAAAAGTATACAGATGGCTAAATAGAAACGACGGCTATCATGAATTGAAAATATTTACAGATGATTTTGGCGCAATTGTTTTTAATGGAAGTTTTAATATAAGTGCAATTACTTTAAACACAGAAGTTGTCGGATTTGAGTTATCTTTCCAGATGGAAGCTCCGTATGCAACACAAAATCGTAAAGTTATACGGAAAAAATTTAATAGACACGGTTCATTTACGTTTATAGATGAGTCAGATGATATTGGTTACATTTATCCACAATTACAAATTACCTGTAAAAGTGATGGAGATTTAAAAATCCATAACTCTGTAGAAGATCGAACAACTATTATTAAAAATTGTAAATCCGGAGAAATCATTACATTTGATGAAAACTTAAACATATACACTTCTCTCCCATCACACAAAATATACAACGATTTCAATTTTGTATTCTTTCGCGTTGCAAATACATACAAAAATAATAGAAATATAATTACTGTAAATTTTGCTTGTGATATTGTGCTTGAATATTATCCAATCGTGAAAGGGGTAGGACTTTAAATGAATGTGCATAAACTAAATTTTGATACCTCTGGTAATGTAGAGGATATAACTTTTGTTTTAGCGACAAAAAATGGCGATAAAATCAGTAATATTACTAACGTCACTGACATTGTTACAAAACATGCTATGAATAGTTATTCTGAATTTTCTTTCAATGCTCATAAGGAATTAAACAGAAATACTTTAAGATGTTGGAATGACATAAAAGATTTCAAGCTGATGTGGATTCCTGAGTGGGATATGTGGTTTGAAACATATGTAGAAATTGACGAAGAAAACGAAGATATAAAAAAGGTAGCTGGTAAATCTTTAGGCGAAGCTGAATTATCTCAGATAATGCTTTATAATATTGAGATCAATACAGAAGCAGATATTTCCAGAGATGATTATAAAATCCCAACAACATTTTATAATCCAGATCATCCGGAGGCTTCATTAGTAAACAGACTTACTGAGAAAGCCCCGCATTACAGATTCGCCCACATTGATATAAGTCTGATGAATATTCAGAGGACTTTTACTTTTGATAAGAAGTCAATATATGATGCACTGAAAGAAGTCGCAGAAGAATTAAATTGTCTTTTTGTCTTTGGTTGTGGCAGCGATGCCAATGGAAAACCAGAAAGAACAATTTCTGTGTACGATCTTGAAGCTAACTGTAAAGACTGTGGACATAGAGATACCTTTGTAGATAAATGTCCAAAATGCGGAAGCACAAATGTAACAAATGGATATGGTGAATATACGAACGTATTCATTTCAAGGGATAACTTAGTAGAGGAAGTCACTTATACTACTGATGCTGATTCTGTGAAGAACTGTTTTAAACTTACTGCCGGAGATGATTTGATGACTGCTGCCATTCGTTCCTGTAATCCGAATGGTAGTGATTATATTTATTATTTCAGTGATGCGGTACGTTCAGATATGTCCGAACAATTACAGGAAAAATTATCTGCATATGACAAGTTATACGAAGAATATCAGAAAACACATAATTTCGATATAGATTCTTCTTTTGTAAATAACTACAATGCCATTGTCACAAAGTATATTAAATATGATGATTCTTTAAAAAAGATTGAATCTCCTATTACTGGCTATCCAAAATTGATGCGGACATATTTCGATACAATTGATATGGTTCAGTTCCTTAAAAATAAGCTGATGCCAAATATCACAAAGCCGGACAATAGTGCAAAATCTCAAGGTGAATATCTTATGGAAAATCTTCCATCAAGTGCCGCCACAACGTCATTAAAGAATCTGTCTGTTTCAACTGCAAATAATATCATGATTTCTCTTGCACAATCTATTGTCAAGGGTTCTTTTAAAATTACAGTAACAGAAACGACTCTTTCAAATGATGTTTGGAGAGGAAAATTCAACCTTAAAAGTTATTCTGATGAAGATGATACTTACACTTCTTCTCCTGTTTCAATTGGTATCAATGAAAATTATGAAGAATATGTAAGACAGAGAATCGAAAAGATACTCAATAAGAGTGATGATAATTATTATGATATTGTAGGACTTTTCAAACAGGATTTAACTGTTTTCAAATCAGAACTTAAGAAATACTGCCTTGACAGCCTGAATACATTTCAGAAATGCTGCCAGTCCTGTATTGATATAATGGTGCAACAAGGGGTGGCTTCGGATTCTTCTACTGCTACTACTTCCAATGCTATTAATGCAAAGGCGATATACGAAAGCTTATATGTCCCGTATTACAACAAGCTTAATGCCATTCAGGATGAAATCTTAGTTCGTGAAGATGAGGTATATACTGTTGAAGGAAAATACAACAACCAGAACGAATTAATACAGGATGGTGTGCAAATAGAAATTGAAAGAATCATAGGCGACGTTCAAGATACTTTGAATTTCCAAAAATTTATCAGAGATGAACTAAATAAAGAATTTTGTGCATTTCTCAGAATGGATGAATACTCAAATGACAATTACATCTCTGATGGTTTGGACAATACAGAACTCTTTCAGAACGCATTTGATTTTATCAATGTTGCGACAAAAGAACTGTATAAATCTGCTACTTTGCAGCACTCTATCACTGGTACGTTAAAAAACTTCCTGAGAATGCGCGAATTTGCACCAATTGTAAACTCATTTAAAAACGGTAACTGGATCACAATACAGATTGACGACGAAATCTACAAATTAAGAATTATTGAGTATACTATTGATTTTGCTTCGTCTCAAAATATTGATGTTACATTTTCTGATGTTATTTCAGCGAAAGATATTGCATCTGATATAAAAAGTATCTTGGATCAAGCTTCTAATATGGCGACTTCATATGGAAGTATTGTGCGACAATCCGACATGAACTCAAATTTCTCAAAGAAAATGTCTGACATGATCTTAAAAGGTCTGGATATGACAAACACCAAGATTGTAAGCAGTGCCGATAATCAGGATATTACGTGGGATGAACATGGTTTATTATGCCGGGAATTTAATGATATCTTGAATGACTATAATCCATGCCAGTTAAAAATAATAAATCATGGTCTATATATAACAAATGACGGTTGGAAAACCGCCAAGGCTGGTGTAGGTCAGTTTTATTATTTTGATCCAAAAGATAAAGTATATAAAGAAGGTTACGGCATAATAGCTGATACCCTTGTAGGCAATCTTATCCTCTCATCACAAGTGGGAATCTACAATGAAGAAAAGTCTATTGAAATGGACAAAAACGGAATTATAGTAACCACCAACACATATAACAAAAATGTGTTCACCATTAAAAAAGAAATAACAGATGATGAAGGAAACATAACCTATGAACGCCAGCTTTATATAGACGATAACGGAAATATTGTTCTTGGTGGTGGAGCTTCTATCTCATGGGACAATGTAATTGGCACTGACAAGGATGGAAAATCCAATTCTATGAGTAAGTTATTCGAGACTTTGAATGACACACTTAATGAGAAATATAATTATCTTTTAAACCAGAATGATAAAAAGGCTGAAACATGGTATCAATCCGGCGATCCTTCTGTAGACTGGACTACTGATGAGTTAAAAGCCAGACACAAGGGAGATCTTTGGTATAACACAAATGACCAGAAAACATATATTTTCACTGGAGAATCATGGGAGCTTACCAAGACTACGCCGCCAGATGATGTCTTTGATAAGATTGACGGTAAAGCACAGATTTTTGTTGCACAGCCGAAGTCGCCTTATGCAGTAGGTGACTTGTGGTTCAATAGTGCCACATCTGATATTATGACTTGTGTAAAAGCAAGAAATACTATAGGTGAGTTTGATTCTACTGAATGGGAAAAGAGAAATAAATATACAGATGATTCAAGCCTTACTGATTTCATCAATAACACCTATACTACTGATATTGGAAACATCCAAGATCAGATTGATGGTAAGATTGAGACGTTCAGACAGGAAACAGATCCATCAAAAGACTGGGCAACTGAAGAGGACAAAAAGAAACATATAGGTGATTTGTGGTATAATACCGCCACCAATGAAACATTTATGTACAATGGAACTGGTTGGAGTCCGGTTGCTGGCACTGTTCCGGATGAAGTATGGGGCAAAATTGATAGCAAATGCCAGATATTTACCGCACAGCCTAAACCGCCATACAACAAGGGTGATCTTTGGTTTGTTGGCAGTTCCGGAGATATTCTCACTTGTACTACTGCAAGAAAAGACGGTGAGTCATATGTCGAAACAGACTGGACAAAACAGAATAAGTATACTGACGATACTACTGCCAATACTATAAAAAATGGTATTTTGAAGAGTACCTATATTGATAGCCAATGGGTAATCGCCCCAAATATCAAAGGCGGTCAGCTTCTTATTTCAAATAAAAGTGGCACAATTTCCGCACAAATTACAAGTGAAGGTAAGCTCATCGCAAAGGAAGGTGAGTTTTCCGGGAAGATTGTTTCGACTTCTGGTGAAATCGGCGGATTTAATATTGATAATTATTCTCTTTGGTCGGGACAGAATATGCTTGGCGGTTCTGGTGTATATATTTCACCAAAATACGGAATAAGCTGTAATAGCTCTTTTCAAGTTACTACTGGTGGAAAATTAACTGCTACTGATGCAGATATTACAGGTGATATTGTTGCCTTAAATATTACCGCTAAACAAGATTATTCCATTTATTATACAGATGTGAGTGGAAAACCATCTGACTCTCAAAAGATAATCAAAGCGTTTACATGGGGTGCTGGTTCTAAAGAAATTGGATTCGGACTCAATATGGAAAGCAGCGATCCGAGTGATATACTTGGAATGATGCTTTATCAAAATACGTCTCAAAGTAGTAAGCGTATTTTCTTGTATGCAGATGATGTTACTGTTGAAGGACAGAGCATTTTCTGGAAAGAGGCAAATTTCTATGGATCTGTGTATCTCAAGAATTATGCAAATTATTCTGCAAACCTTATGATCGAAACTGAGGGCGGAACTATTCCATATAGAAATATGAAATGGAATCCAAGTGATAAAAATGGCACTTCTACAGGAACTTATTTTTCATTTAACGGATATGGTCATAATCACACATTACTACCAAACAGTAACGGAACGCTTGCTATAGGTATTGGCGATTTATCTCCTACATCTAATTCTCCTATATGGTGTTTACTTCCATATAGAATAACTACGTCTACAACGTCTTATAATAATCAGCCGGATATTACGGATATATCAAGGGCTTCTAATGGAGCAATAAATCTTGGTTATTATGGATATGATGAAAATGGTAGGAAAGTCGATTATCGTTTTGATTGTGTTTACGCAAAATCCATCAACATTGGTGGAAAAACATATACGTCGATTACTGGCGGAGAAAAAGGCGAAAAAGGCGATCCAGGAAAAGCAGCTACAATTACAATCGGATCTGTACAAAGTGGTTCATATGCGGATGTAACAAATGTTGGAACAAGTAATGCTGCAAAATTAGATTTTGTACTTCCAAAGGGCGAAAAAGGTGATCCAGGAGATGCATCAAATGGTGGAAATGTAAATTCTCATTTATTCATGAAAAATATGAATGGATATAAATGTTATTCAACAGGTGGTGCGGCTGTAGCTGGAATGTATTGTAATAGTTCTAATGTAATGTTTTTATGTGATAACAGTTATGATACAATTTTAAGAGGTAGTTCTTGCAGATTAAAAAGCACCAGTGGATCGGCAATAACATCAGATATTCGACAAAAAAAGGATTTTAAATCTCTTTCACTGTATGAAGATTTTTATATGGATATTGACACTGTTGCTTATAAGTACAAAAATGGAAAATCAGGAAGATATCATGTAGGTGTAAAAGCACAACAAATTTTAGAGGCTTTAAATAATAACCATTTATCATCTATGGATTTTGGTGGATATATTGAATATAAAGTTGAAAAAGACGAGTATGAAGGTGAAAAATTTGTTCCAGATTATGATATAGAATGTGGAATTATTTATAACGAATTTATTGCTTTAAATACCCATATGACGCAAAAAGCACATCGTCGCATTGATGAACTTGAAAGTGAAATCAAGAAACTGAAACAAATAATTAATTCATTACAGGGAGTCGCGTAGAACGTGGCTCTCTTTTATCATAGAAAGGAAACATTATGAAGTATAAGAATATTGAAATTGTAAACATTGTAAACTTTTTAAATAGTATTTCTGAAAAGAAACTTCCACAAAAAATCAGCTATGCAATTATGCGTAACACAAGTAATTTCCAGAAAGAATGTAATTACTATGAACAGGCATTGAAAAAAATATTAGAAAGCTATAAGGATTTCTTTGTAAAAAAATCGGACGATGAATTAGTGATGACTTCTATTGGTGTACCGTTAGTAGATGATAAACACATGGAAGAATATACAGAAGAAATCCAGGAACTTCTTGACATTGAAGTTGAAATACAAATTTACAAAATTGATAGTAAAGATTTCGACTATGAAGATCCTAACGGAAAATATGATGTATTAACAGTCAAAGAATTATTACAGTTGACCAATTTATTCTGTAAGGAAGATAAACAAAATAATGACTCAGAGGGAATATCAGAAAAAGATACAGATTGAACGGCATAAAAATCAGCAAGCGAAAATGCGACAAAACATACGCAACATTCGCAGCAAACGTAAAAAGCCACACAAACTGAATCTGTCATACTCCAAGTTCGTTTTACTTGGAATGATTATGTGTTTTCAAATTGTACTCTTCTGTGAGTATGCAATTATTACATTGGCAGATGCAAGTGCCATGTATGCACTTATTGGAATCCCTGTCGCTTTAGCCCCGATTATTTGGGGATATTATAGCAAATCAAAAGCTGAAAATACTTCCGGTGGCATTGTTTATGATATGGCAATGCGAAACGTAGAAGATAATTCAGAAGAAGATTCTGATGGTGCAGTTGGATAAAAGGAGATTTTTATTATGAATATTTTAGATGGAATTAAAAATTTTTTAAATCTGATAAATGACAACTGGACTTCTATTATTGTAATCATAGGTCTATGTGTAGTTATTAAAAATAAAGCCAGTGATTATTTTAAGAAATCAGATGATGAAAAAATTGCAATTGCAAAGGATCAATTGAAAAATATCATTCTGCAAAAAATCACAGAGGCGGAAAAAGATTATGCAGAATGGTCTAAGGCTGGAAGTATTAAGCGTTCACAGGTAATTGAAGAAATTTACAAAGAATATCCTGTTTTACAGAAAGTTGTCAACCAGGAAGAACTTGTAAAATATATTGATGAACTGATTGATTCTGCATTACCAGAGTTGCGTAAAATCTGGGAACAGAGTAATATTACTACTTCTACAACTGAAACAGTAACAAAATAATTGATTAATAAATGGGTAGTGCTTTTGATGCACTGCCCTATTTTTGAATAGGAGGTATTTTTATGTCTGTTATTCTTACAGCTACTCAAAAAGAAGTAATCAGAAAGATTATTTATGCAGTAGAAACGGGTGGTCAAGTATACGGGAATGTTCGTTATGATGATTTCACAGAAGCTTATGCAAACTCTTCTATTGAACATGCAATTACCATTGGCGGTGGTGCTTGGTATGCAACGGAAGCTCAACGATTATTAAAACTGATCCGTACTAAAAATCCTACAGTATTCAAAAAATTAGATACTGCCGGAATAGGTATTGACCTTGATACAAAAAATTGGACTACATATAAAGTTCAAAAAGGATCAGATAAGGCAAAATGTATTCAAAAAATCATTGGTTCTGCAACAGGTATAAAATGCCAGGATTTATTGATTGATGAACAAATGCAAGCATATGTAGATGAAGTTTCTGCATTGGGTGTTACAGATATACAAGCACTTTTGATGTGTGCAAATTTCAGACATCAGGGCGGTTTATCTGCAGTCAAACGTATTCTTGCAAAGACACAAAAGCCATATACGTTAAACAATGTTTATAAGGCATGTCAATCCGACACTGGAAATCAGGTGGGAGCTTATAAATTACGACAGAAAATGGTTTATGAGTCTCTAAAAAAATATATTACAGATAAAGGAAATAATACTAATATGATAACAAAAGCAATCAACGCCGTTATTAATATTGCTTTAGCAGAGGTTGGTTATTTAGAAAAAGCAACAAATGCAAATCTTGATGACAAAACTGCAAATGCTGGAAGTAATAATTATACTAAATATTGGCGCGACATTTATCCAGCATATCAGGGACAGCCTTGGTGTGCTTGTTTTGTTACTTGGGTGTTTGTTATAGCATTCGGAAAAGCTATGGCTCAAAAATTGCTTAAACATTATCCATATGTATATTGCCCTACTATGGCAGATTTATTTACTTTAAATGCAAATCCAAAAGTGGGCGACATTGTAATTTTTAAACATAATGGTGTTTTCACACATACTGGAATTGTAATAAAAGTTTCCGGAGATCAATTCTGGACAGTCGAAGGAAATACAAGCGGTGGATCAACTATTATTGCAAATGGCGGTGGAGTATGTAAGAAAACATATTTCAATAGCAACTTACCAGGAACAAAATTTATTACTCCTGATTATTCTAAGGTTCAAGAAATAAAAAATGGAGGAAATGATACACCAAGTATTTCTGCTTCAAGTATATTAAAAATGGGTAGTAATGGTTCAGCAGTAAAAACATTACAAAAGAATTTGAATACCTTAATTAAAGCTAAATTAACTGTTGATGGTGAATTTGGCACTGCCACATACAATGCTGTTATCAAATTTCAGACGAAATATAAACTGACTGCAGATGGGATTGTTGGTGAAAATACCCAGAAGAAAATTAACTCATTACTCAAAAAGAAGAATAGTTCCACTGCTACTATTCATTCAACTAAAAGTGTTGTCGGGGAAGTTACAGCAAATGAATTAAATGTACGTTCATGGTATGGAATAGATTCTTCCACAGGTAAAAAATACCCTACTATTGTTTCTTACCCGAAATTAAAAAAGACAAATCGTGTAAGCATTCTTGCTACATATAAGGTCAACGGTGAAACATGGTATAAAATTGCCATCAATAATGCTGCCACAAAGAATAAAGATGTAATTGGCTTTGTTTGTGGAAAATGCGCTGATGGAACATATGTGAAAATAGTATAACGTAGTTTGGGAGATACACTCTCCCACTACGGAAAAGAGGAAACATAAATGTTAGATTATTTAGAATATTTGAATGTTCCAACCAAAGTTACACTTGCTATGGTGGCTGTATTTTTTTGTGTGCAACTTATTGGTGGGTTTCTTGATATGAAGGGAAAAGTTGTCCCAGAGTATCTGAATTTAAAAGCATATTTTGCGCGTAAGAAAAAGGAACATGAAGTTTTACATCAAATGCCAGCAGCATTAGAGAATGTAAAACAAACCTTAGATAATTTCAATCAACATTACAGTTCTGATAATATCAGTCGTCGTGATAAATGGATTGAAAATGTAAATAAATGTCTTGAAAATAATGATAAATGCATCAAAGAATTAAATCAGAAACTTGATAAAAACAACGAAGATACTCTTACTCTTCTTATAGAAAGTAAGCGAAGTACAATCATTTCGTTCGCATCAAAAGTAATTGATCGTAATAGTCAAGTAACCAAGGAACAATTTAATCGCATCTTTCGTTTGTATAAAGAATATGAAGATATAATTTCAGAAAACAATTTAACAAATGGAGAAGTTGATATTGCATATCGCATTATTACTGAGTCATATGAGGAACATATGCGAGATCATACTTTTGTTGAAGATGTTCTTGGATATAATGCGTAAAAATAATAAGGGCAATAATATATAACTCTTCTATACGTGTTGCCCTTATAGCAAAATATTACAAAAGGAATTTGTACAATAATGAAAGAAAATATAGGAAAATGTTATAAATTTGAAACGAATTGTATTGAAGAATACTCAAAAATAATCGGAGTAACAAATGGATATTACGATGTAGAGATTTATTCTATGGGCGGACTGTCTATTTTCAAAGCTAAGCGCATGGAATATTTCCTAGATAAATTCTGGGAAGGTACGCATTTTGAAGAAATATCAAATGATGTTTATGAAGATATTGCACATATTTTTAATAATGTAAAAATCGGCAAATACGATTTTGCATAACTCACAATACTGTATTAAAGGAGGCTGAATATGGACATTTTTATTACAGTAGATAAGCAAAAAATGCGATGTGATAATTACATCAGAAATTTTGTGGCTGGTACACAAGAGTTTATTTTATTCAATTTTTTGCTTACAGAAGAATGGGACGATTTAGTTGTATATGCACAATTTAATCAAGGGGCTAATTCATATAATGTGTATTTAGACTCTGATAATAGAGCTTATCTTCCTCCAGAAATAGGCGAAGGCATTTGCAGCTTAGTTCTAAGAGGAACAAAAGGAAATACTGTTGCTGTAACTGAACCATTAGAGTTAAAAATAGCACAAAATCCCATTAAAGGCGGGCTTTCTTCTACTGGTGTTACACTTACTCTCTATGAACAACTTGTAAATAAAGTAGACGGTTTATTACAAGATGACAGCCTTATTGTAAATACTACTGAAAAGGTTCTCCAG
>OGCO01004075.1_pt1 | contig 16151 bp, 20 predicted proteins | sample 1570171 | NCBI WGS metagenome assembly OGCO01 (sample SAMEA4370583, study PRJEB24528) | human gut metagenome | reverse complement strand
TCGCTGGGTACATCACACGCACCGTCAATTTGCACAACTCACGTACTATATTTTTTGTGCAATATTACGACTTGAAAAATTTAAAAATGTGATGTATAATAAATATATCAAATAAAGAAAGGGGCAAGCAAAAGGCTTGCTGATGGTGGTAGATATGTTTGAAATGACAAGTGAAAGAATTGAAAAGGTTAGAGAAATTTTAGCAACTGGAAAAAGAGTGTGGTTAGAGTTAGAGGATTCTAAAGTTTATGAGTGTGTGTTTGCAAAAGGTATTAAATTTGAATTGAAAAAAAGAGGCGCAAGTTGTATTTATTATATCGGCGAAAATGTAAAGAAATGCTGGCACAATTAAAAGGAGGTGTAAATATGGTAGTAAAAGGTTATTATATTTGGATTCGTAAAGATGGCTTATTTGATACACGTTTTTTACCTACAACGGATTTTAGTAAAATCGAAAAATATATTACTGCTTATTGTCTCGAATATTTTGGTCATTGCGAAGGAGAAAAAACATTTTCAAATAACGAAAAAGAGGGTCTATTTGATTTGATGTTAGAATTAAATAACCTATAAAAAGAGGGGCGCGCGCCCCTCTTTAAATTACACTAAACTTGCTATCGCATTTGTAATAATAACTGCGTTAGTGTCGTGATAAACTGTTCCGCTAGCCTTTTTTGTAGCAACGGTCACACCATAACCGCCCTCGCTTGAACGCGTTCTAGTAAATCTAATATTATACGTTCCACCAGCGAAAGGAATGTTGATGACGTGTTGTTCGTTGTTTAAAATTGGCGAAAAGTCCGTTGTAATAAGCATTGCGCCTATGGCTTCATCGGCATCGCCTTTCACGTTAACTAAAAGTAAACCGCTCCCCGTACTATCAAGTCCATCGATTGAAATCCATTTATTACTTGTTTCTGTCAATGGAATGTGCATTCTTGCACCATCGTTTACAAGGATATCTTCGGACATTTTAGTGAGTTTTGTTTTGTTTTCGTTCACTTTTGTTTCCAACGTTTTTACAGATTCCGACAACTGTACAACGGTTTTCTGCATTGTGTCAACGTCTTTTTTTGCCTGCGTTACGTCTGTTGTCAATCCTGCAACGTTAGTAGTAAGTGACGACGTGTTTTCCTGCAAACCACTTATCGCGTTATTAGCACTTTCAATCTGTACCTTAAGTGCGTCAAGTTCTGTTTCTGAAATGCTCGCTTTGCTGTCAATTTGCTTCAAAAGCGAATCAATAGCCACCATTGCACCATTCCAATCTAAAAGCCACGCTGGTTTGTCCGTTGCAATAAAAATAGGCAGTCCATAATTATCTGTGCCGTTGCTGGCGTTAACCTTTCCAATCTGCACGCCAACAACACTTTTCATATTTTTTTCACTCATATTTAAGCCTCCTTATTTAGTCGCTTGTGCCGTTGCTGTATAAGCACGCAATACAACTTTATTATTTCCAGAAATTGATACGTTCAACGTTTTTGAATCTACAACACCGCTATAACTAACAGCCACCGTATAAGATTCTGTTGTGTTATTAGGCGTCAAAATTGTTTTTGTTTCAACTCCAAAAGTACCCGAACTTTCTGCGTTAGTTTCGTTGGAAATGAAAACAGGTGCTAATGACATTTTTGCCATGTTGCTACTGGAATAATCGGCATATACAACTACTGAAATATTTTTAAGAGTGTAATCTTCGGTTAAATCTTTAACCGTTGCAGGAAGAATACCACTTTCATTCAAACAATGCACCACGTTAGCGCGTGTTTTTAACGGCTGTACATCCTGCTCCAAGTTTGAAAGCCTTGACGTTGTCAAATCAATCGCCCTTGAATTTTGCTGGATGTCGTCTGTATTTTTGTTTACCATATGTGTCAAAGAACTCAAACCGCCCTCAATAGGTGGTATAGTATTGTTTGTTATATTTTTCAAGCTTGAATTAAGTTCTGTCAACTTTTGCGTTGTCTGCTGGTTAATAATATCCTGCGCATTTTTATTGGCATTTACAATTTTTGTTAAAGAATCCAGTCCACCTTTAATAGGTGGGATAACATTATTTGTAAGGTTATCCAGTTCGGTGTTTATAGTGTTTATAGCCTCCTGCAATTGTAATACTAATCTGTTTTGTGCCTGTAAGTCATTGATAACCGTGTTATATTCACTTTCAAGTTTATTTGTTTTTCCTTCCAAAGTAACGACGCGGTTAGTCAAAGCGGTATTGTATGCCTGGATTTCTTCGATTATATTATTTATTTTAGCAATATTGGCATTTGCCGTTGCAATCAAATTTTTGTTTGCTTCTTCACTTGTTGAAATCTCTTTGATAACGGTGTCAAGTTCCGTCATTGCGCCGTTCCAATCCACAAGCCACGATGGCTTGTCGGTGCCAATAAAAATAGGCAATCCATAGTTAGGAGTGCTATTTGTTGCGTTAAAATCCATAATTTTATACCTCCATTTTATAAATTATTTATTGAATCTGCGTAATAATTTACGCGCAATTCATACACCACTAAATTGTCATTTGAAACATAACTTTCATGGCTCAAATCTGTGTAAGATAGCGAGTTTGCTGTGCAATCACCAAAATTAAAAGTATTATCTTTACCATTGTCAGCAAGTCCAATTTTAACATGCCTTGAATAGGCAACTTGCTTTTCGTTGTTGCACGTAAAGTCTGTTACATCAAATTCCTCTGCTTCTCCTGTTGTTAAGTCGTTAACAATATTTATCTGTTCTTTCTTTCCTTTTCTTCCAATTATTAAACTGAAAGAAATGATATCGGAATTTCCAATATTGTTTAAAGTTTCCCATGCGGAATTTGTTGCACCCTGCGTAGTGTTCTCATTTTCTTTTTTCCAAACTGTAGAAGTGCTGATATACCTACGATTTTTTAATTTAAAGTCACCATCTTGTTTTGTTGAATTTATATTAAAAAACTCGTATTCTTTAGCGGTGTAATTTGAAGCGTCCATATTCTGTACTGTATTTGTTTTTTCGTCAAAATATTTTGACGTGTCAGCATTCCAGCGCGCTCGCTCTATAAGTTCATATAGCACTTTTGACATGTTTTCTTTTTTTCCAGTAAACGGTGAAAAGATTTTGCTTAAACTTTCGGAAAAAATGAAACCGCTGTAAACGTCAAAAACGTGTGCCTCTAACTCCATTTTGTCATACTGTTCCGCTGTCATTTCCATTTTGTCGTATGAAATAGAAAGCACACCCAACTCGCGGAGATACTCATAAAATGAATTGAAAGTGTCTTGTACATTACTTTTTACACCTAAAACCGCATTATAAACCTTTGGAAATTCTTTCACAACGTTTTCAATTTTGTTGCTCAAAAATTCGTCCTGTGCTTCTCTTTGTATGCTTTCAACTCCTACTTTATTATCTGTATATTTTATCTGCCGTTTTTCTGCGTTAAAAATTTGAGTATCAATATAAGTTTTTAATTCTTTTATTTTCTCATTTGTTTTTAAAATTTCTGTGTCGATGTAGTCATGTAAAACCTGCACTTTACCGTCTGTTTCTTTTTCAACCCTTGAAATTTCTTTTTCAAAATCTGAAACAAAGGAAAGCAATTTTATTTCCAGTTCGGAAATTTCTTTTTCCAGTTCTGCTTTTAATTTTTTTATTTGCTCATCGGTGTAATTGTTTACACCGTTTGAAAGGTTGTTAACTTGCTCAACTAATTCGTTTATTTTTTTCATTATTTGCGCGAGATTATCCTCATATGATAATGTATCGGAATATATCCCAGGTATCGTAAGTGGTGCAATCGGTGGAAGCCAACCACCGCAACCGTAACCGTACATAACACGTACCTCCATTCTACCATAGCCCCATAAATAGGGCTTCTAAATTATCAATAACCAGCATGTCAATATTTAGGAATGTGCTTCGGAATTTCATAAGCATTTCACTATAGGTTTCTGTGCCTTGTTTACCGAAAACACTTTCTATATAATCGTCGATATTGTCTATCTTCGTTGTGTTGTCTGTCTTTCCTAAAATGTCGCTTGTTAAAATCGTAACATTTTTTATATTTTCGTTACCGTCTAAAACATTCTTTCTATTGTCGTTGCTGGTTTCAAAAGTATTTTCTGTGTTGTTTGAAGTCAAGTTTTTGTCATTTTGTCCACTTTCTCGGTCTGTATCTTCTCCAGTTTTAGAATCTGTGTTCGTTCCACTTTTAATTAAAATATCAGAACCGCCAAGCGTGGTTGTATCATTTCCTGTTTTTGTAAGTGCTGTACTTCCTGTGTTTTTGTCTGCGCGATTTTCGAAAGTTTTAACTGAATCGCTTTCACTTTTCGGTGTAACTGTCGCGGTAACATTTGTCAAATATTTTCCTGCTTTTATATTTTCAATTGTTCCCTGCGGCGTATCGCTGTATTTCGTCAAACTTTCAAATTCTTCGGGTACAATGTTTTTTGTAGTCTCTTTACCCTCATAACTGGTAGTCGTGTTTATTGTTGTTTCATCGGTTGTATTGTGTGCCTGCGTTTCTGTCTTTCCATATTGTTGTGTATTTTCTTCTCCAAATTCGTGCCGATTTTGCGAATCATAAACATGTTCCGTATTTTTTCCAAATTTTTCTTTTTCGTCTTGTTTGTAATCAGTTGTAGCGGTTGTGTTTCGGTCTAGTCTATTTGTTTCGGTGTCTGTGTTGTCCGTTTTTCTATGTCCAGAAAAATCTGTGTTGCTACTTGTGTCAGTTTTTTGTAAACCATCAAGAACGTTTTTGCCGTCAAAAGTTCGCTTGCTTTTGACTGAATATTGTGTGTTTTTTAGCGGGTCAAATTTTAACAATTCTGACTGGTATAACTTGTTGTAGTAGGGCATAATTTCCGCCATTTTTGTGTTCAACTTCAATTTCCAAAGACCAACGGTTTCCAACCCTATTTCACGTGTGTAATAATGACGTAAGATTTTAGGCAGTAAAACTTCCTTGTAACTTTCGTCAAAAAAAGGAATATAACCCTCAAATATTTTAGGGTACGCAACCCTAATAAGTCTTTCCACATCATCAAACACTTGAATTTTGTTCTGTTCCGCGATTGACTGACATATCCTGCGTACTTCCACTGTATAGGTTGACATTGTTAACACCTCCGTCCTTAAATTCTACGGATATGTTTAGCCCAAACATATCATTTATTTGTTCGCATGCCTGCTTTCTTGCCGTCAATACGCTTTCTCTCATCATCATTGCGCCACCCATAGACCGCACAACCTCATCGGTTATCATTCTTTCGCGTTTATTTTCATTTACGTTGACAATACCAAGATAGGTTAGTGCTTCATTAAAAATTTTTGATTTTAATTCGTATAATTTATCTGCGGTGTAAGGTGCGTCCGTTTTTAAAACAGTTAGCCCCTCTTTGATTCCTTTTTTTCCGTAAATAACTGGTGCGTTTCCGTCAAATTGCTGATAAGCATTTTGCATTGTAAGCCTTTCGTTTTCGTCGCACTCAAGAAGCACAGGCGTTTTTTGCGTGTTGCAATTGATGTCAATTGTGCGGTCGAGATTAGCTAGCCGACGCGCAAATAAAAGTACGGTGTCGTACGCTGGTGTGTGTATCATGTTATTAAATAGAACAACGGAATTTTTGCTGTTTAAATTTCTTCGATATCCGTTATTTGCGTAGCCTATACGTCGAATCGGAATATCATACAGATTATAGCGACCGTTTATCATTGCTTTCAAAGCAAGAGGTCCGAGCACCTCGTCTTCAAAAAAAACAGCAAACCCGTCAAAAAATAACGTCAATTCAAGATACCTTTCGTCTACGGTTTTAGGTAAATTTTTCCATTCAAATCGTGAGATTGCTAATTGCTGTAATAAATCTAAATAAAATTGAAATGTTATGCTATTCAATTTTGCGGACTCTAAAAAGTTTCTATTCCTCTGATTTGGTTTCCGTCTCCCCATGTTTTCGCACCTCCAAAGCGCTTGCCATCTTTGAAATGGCTTCCGAATTTTTGTTTATGGCTTCAATTAGTGGCGTCTGCACTTTATAGATATAGTAGCACAACGCACCACACATAACAGTTGGAAAACCCACCGTTGAAACTGCTGTCAAAACATCGTTCATCATTTTACTTTACCTCCAATAATTTTTTAAAACTATGAAATTTCTTCCACCAGTTCGGGCAGTTCTTCCCGTTAACGTCGTGATGGCATATGATTATTGTTGCGTTAGGACAGTACTTGCGGATATACTTAATCACTTTTTTCGTACCTGTGACGTGCCCCATCGTCCAACCGTTTACCGCGTCACACAATTCAATTGAAACCGAGTTGTAATTGTTGCATCTATTAAGGTACTTCGCGTGTGCATCAAAAACGCCACCAACCGCCCACGCGCTTCTATTCATTGGAATTGATTTTGCATAATCTCCATTTGCCGACACAAAAAAATGTGCGCCTGCTTCGCGTGTGTTATTTTTAGCGAAAAAGTCAACGTTGTTTTTTGCCGTATCTTTTTTATTTCCTGTAAAATGAATGACAATATATTTCACGTCTTTTTTATTTCTTTTCTTTTTTGAAAAAGAAATTTGCTTTGCCTTTTTGTAGTACATAAAATCACACTCCATTTTCTACATAATTTCCGACGGAATTTCCGTCTTTCCAAAAGGTTAGTCCGTTGTTAAAAATCGAACAAATTTTTGCGTTAACAATTGCAGGCATTTCCCCAACCGCAACACAATTTTGTGTTTTAACATAGTTGTAAGATGGTCGATTAAATGATGAACCGTTAACACCGTGACCGCTCGGTACTTTTAACTCATTTACCTTGTACCCGTAAATTGTGAAAAAATTGTCAATTGCTTTTATTTCGTCGTGCTGGCAATTTTTTGTGTAGAATTTTGGTGCTATTTGTTGGTTCAAAACCGCGATACTACTAGCACCACCGACGCCACTAACGCGTGGGGCGACGAGTAAGTGCATTTTTTTCAGATTGTCCTCTGCTTCTTCCATTGATTTTACAGAAGAAACAAAATTAGCGGTTGAGCCGATAGAGCCAACCAAGCCACCATATGAAAGATTAGCGTCCTCTTTTTCGGCTTTTTCTGCACCACCTAATGCTGACACGCCACCGCCAAGGATTGAAATACTAGTACCGATAGCACCGTTTACTATATTTATGGTGTTTTGGTTTCTCAAATTCATTTCCTGCTGTTTAAAATACGCGTCTTGATTCGTGCTATATGGCTGTGCTGGATATGTCTGTCCGACAAATCCATAGTCCAAACCACGTACCACAGATTTATAGTTATTAGGACTTATTTGTATCGTTGTGTTTTCTGAAATGTCCGAATAACAGGAAAACTCTATGTTTGTGTTGTTTTGAAAATCTTCGAACCGATATTCAGAGCCACCACCTGCCGAATTGCTCGCTACCAAATAATGGTATGGATAATTAAAACACTTTTTATTCTTTGGTGTGTAGCCATCTATATTGGTGTGAGACGGCTGTATATTGATATTTTCGAAAGTGCTGTATTCTGTGGTACTGATTCTTCGTGTGTTTGTTGTTGTTGTCAAATTATTACTTACAATTTTTGGGACAGTCGTTAGGTATAAAATTGAATCTGGTAAACCGTCATTGATACCTTTAATCATAGACGAAAGTGCGTTTTCTTCTCCTACTGGAAAGAAAAGCATATCGCATGGGTAAAAAATTCCGTTAAATTTGCCACCACTAGCACGCTTTTGTCCCTCTGATGGGTTTACTGTGTTATACATCGTAGCAAGAATGTAGCCCCCTATACTAAATAAATCCTCTCCGCTTCCTACAATCTGAATTTGGCTCATTCTGTATTCACTCGGGTTAAATGGCTCGGGCACTAAATGTTCAAACATTTCATCGCTTGCGGTATGCTCTCTTTCAACTAAGCATTTTTTTAACGTAAAATCAAAGTAGTATGACTGTATCACGTCTAATTCATAGGTTATCTCTGAAACCGCATTGTTAACATAATTAACGGAAGTGATAAAAGCATAGAACCATTTATTTCCAAAATCTGTATTTTGAAACATTAAATAAGAAGCATTATAAATATCGTCTGCCTTTACCCCAAGTCTTAACGTTCCCGAATTTACTCGCTGGTAGGACTGTGCTTCAAATTCTTTGAAAACCTTGCCTTTGAAATAAACCGCCTGTGCTGATTTATCACTAAAATAAATAGTATGTTTGTATGCGTTATTCAAAGGCACGTTTTTAATAAGAAAAATCTTTGAATTTGGTTCTATTAAACTCATGTTATCACCTCCGTTATTTTGTCAATGTTTCACGTGAAACATTTTAAACTGTGACAGTAATTGTACAAGTACCTGTTTTAGTGTCATCATAGGCACTTGTTGCTGTAATATGCACCTCTCCGCTTTCTGCACCTGCAAGTACCGTTACTTTTCCGCTTTCTGTTACTTCGACTTTATCGTTGTCGGATGTCCATAACACACCTTTCGATGCAAAGTTTTCTGTGACAATAGTAGCCGTTAACTGAATCGAAGAGCCTACGCCGTTGAGTGTTGCGGTCGACGGCGACACAGTAACGGAATCCACTTTGATTTCTCCAGCGACAAAAAGTGCATTTTGTGCAAATGGCGAAGATGATACCACTTTCCAAGAATGCAGCCAATGATTCCAATAAAGACCCTCGCCGTTGTACTGTTCGTTGAATTCCTGCAATACGTCAAAAATCATAAACCACTCACGCGACACTAAAACGCACGGAATCGCGTCTAACTTCGTCAAGTCGTCGTCGCTGATTTCTGTGTATGTTTCGTCTTTCTCAAAAATCTTTGCAAGGCGCACCTTGTCCAATTTCCCAAAAGAATCCACCAGTACCTTATGACCCATAAATGAAGCCTTATCCATGTTAAACGCGCTTGCCAAAACTTCCACGTCAATCGTTGCGTCGAATTTTGTGTTGACAAGCAAATACTGCTCGTCTTTCACGTTATGAGTATAAACGCCTGCGGAGTTGTAGTCTTTATTTAAAAACTCCATGTCATTAGATACGCCTTTAATATCTCCAACAATTTCTTTAAGGTTTGAAGTCTGCACAGTAGGAATTTGTACGGATTTCAAGTCACCGTTTAAGATTCTACGCGCAAGCAAATATTTCATAACAAGAAATTCGTCATAATTTGATGACGTTGTCATCGCGTCGATGATTCGGTAAATCAAATCTGTGATTCCCTCATAAGTTAGAAAAGCCTGCTTCAACTGATAATCGCTAGTTGTTTGCTTGTAGAAAGTTTGATAATTAAGAACATGAAAAGCACTTTTAACGTCGGGGATTTCACGCTTAAAAACTTCGCTTTCGGACTTCTGCTGGTCGAAAACATGCGGTTCTGCAATGTTTACAAAAATTTCTTCAATGGTCTCGCCATATTCAAGCATGCCCTTTTTAAAAAACGCCCAAGGGTTGTCATACATTTTCGACGTGATAATAACTTTTCCGATTCTGTTAAAAAGCGCGCTTAAAAATTCATTCTTCAATGATGGCGTATCCATAAGAATTGTGCCGATCGACCTTAAATTCTGTAAAGTGCCGTCTGCCTTTGGAACTAAATTCTGATACTCTGCGCTGGAATTGCTCCGCACTGTATTCAAAATATCCTGCGTTGTAGCGGTTAAATTGACCGCTTTCGGTTTTGTAGCCATTTTTTAATCCTCCTTTTCTTCGAATAAGTCGTCGTATTCCTTGACTTCTTCGGATTCTGATTCTAACTCGTCCGTATTCTCTTCGGGCGTGTCAATTTCTTTTACTTTTGTTTCGTCGATGGCTTCGAAAAATCTATCTTTATATTTTTTTCTCCACTCGGTGTCATTTTCTTTGTACTTCTGTTTCCAGTTTTCGGTGTCTGTTTTTCCGAGCAAATCGTCAAAAGTGTCCGTAAAATCTTCGATATTCTTTAAATCCTCGTCCGTATCTCCTGTAATGATAGAACCAAGTCTTTTAAGATATTCGTCTCTGTCAAGTACAGCCATTTTCTGCACCTCCTTTTTATTGTAATGTAACATATCTTTGACATTCTGTCAAGTAAAATTTACAAAATTTCAAAAATAATTGACAAAAAGTCAAAAATATGTTACACTCTTAATGAAAGAGGTGGTAAAAATGTATTATGACGGCACAAAAATTTTGTCAAAAATGGATGTAAACGGAAATAAACCCGAATTATACCTTGTCACAACGAACCGAACTGGCGGAAAAACCACATGGTTTTCAAGATATTTAGTCAATCGGTTTTTAAAATATGGCGAAAAATTCTGCCTGCTTTACCGATATTCTTACGAACTTTCTGACGTTTCGGAAAAATTCTTTAAAGATATACAAGGCTTATTTTTTCCAAATTATAACATGACCGATAAAAGCCGTTGCAAGGGAACTTTCAAAGAATTGTTTTTAAATGACAAGTCTTGCGGATATGCTGTCGCCATAAACGGCGCGGAAAATATCAAAAAATATAGTCACTTTTTTAGTGATGTAGTAACGTGTTTATTGGATGAATTTCAAAGCGAAACAAATAAGTACGTACCCAATGAATTACAAAAATTCCAATCAATTCATACGTCAATAGCAAGGGGGCAAGGAAAACAGGTGCGATATGTTCCTGTAATACTTTTAGGAAATGCGGTTACTTTACTAAACCCTTATTATACAGCATTAGGAATTTCTACACGTTTAAAGTCAGATACAAAATTCCTGCGTGGAGATGGCTATATATTAGAAAGTGGCTTTATTGATTCGGCAAGTCGCGCACAAAATGAAAGTGCTTTTAACCGCGCTTTTGCAAATTCGGAGTATACTAAATACGCAAGCGAAAATGCTTATTTGAATGATAACACGGCATTTATTGAGAAGCCAAAAGGAAAAGGAAAATACCTTTGTACTTTTGTTTTTGAAAAAAATTCATATGCTATTCGTGAATATATGGAGGATGGTATAATATACGTCGACTCGCGTGTTGATAAAAGTTTTCCGCTTCGAATCAGCGCGACGACGGCAGACCATCGAATCAATTTTATTATGCTAAAAAACAACGAATTTATGCTACAAAATTTTAGGTATTTTTTTGAAAACGGTTGTTTTCGTTTTTCAAATTTGGAAAGCAAAAATGCAACAATGAATTTGCTTTCATTTTAAAATTGTATATCCCTTTCGGCTTTATTTGTTTGAACAAATCAGAAAAGCACGGTTGAAAGATACTGCTGATATTGTTAGTCGGGTTTGCTTTCCGCTCTCAAATTTCCGAAAGTCAAGATATAAATAAGAGGGGTATTTTACCCCTCTTTTTAATGTTTCACGTGAAACATTTATTCGATTAAATTCTGCAAGCACTCGTGCTTGTATTTACACAACAGACAAGTAGTACGTCTACATTGCTTCTTTATCCATTTTATTTTCACAATTTTAAAGAAATTGTGAAAATAAATTTTTAGCGTATTTGATACGTTGTGTCGCATAAAATGACGCCCCCTTTTATTCGCTTTGGTACGAGTTTTCCAGGGACTTCAAGACCCACTTTGAAATCTTCTATTGTTCTTTTTGTTTCCAAAAAATGCAATTCTTCTTTCGTGTATTTATCTTCGATTTTTGGCTCGTAACCCTCTATAGACTTGATAAATAAATCCTTGCATTTTTTCGGCATTCCAGCACAAGTCACATTTATATAAGGCTCACACGGCTTCAAGTCCTGCTCGGTTATATGTTCAAGATAGGTTTTTTGTCTAACGAAAATCCCTTTATCCCACGTACTTTCAAGTGCCCAATGGCAGAAATCTGTGGGATGTACAGGTACGTCTATAAGTTCTTCGGGCTTAAGGTCGCAATGTATGCTATCAGTATCAGCATAGATAAATCCCCTTTTATTCAAACCATGATAATTTTTCTGCGCTGTTCGGATGGTAAACTCGCGTGCGTATGATGTGATAGCCGAACCGATAGCAATATAGCCACATTTCTTTTCGTGTTCTTCTACATTTCTAAATTTCAATTCTTCATTATCATTTAAATACGCGACTTTAAAAGAAGAATCGTCATTAGTGGCTTCTTTCCCGTATAAATTATTTAAAAACAATTTTGCAAGTGTTCGGAGCGCTCCTTTACTTTCCATTTTCTGCTTTTTGTATTTGTTAATATAATCGTCAAATATTCCAATGGCAGTGTAAAACCAAACGCCGTCTAGTATTTCTAAATCGTAAATATTGTAGTGTTCTTTAAATAATATAAAATCTGTTTTCGTTAACGTCAATTCGACAACGCATTCCGTTTTCTTTCCTGCTATATTCAAGTAGCGATAATATGTATCTGTTTTTTTATCGTAAAAATCGGAAGTTCGTAACATTTTAGTAGGCTCATATAAGGGGTTATTTTTTATTTGAATAAATGGCAAATAACCCTCTTTCAATTCGAATCTGCATTTGAATCTGACAAAGTAATAAGTATTGTCTTGTTCTGTTTTCTCATGTAAAAAATTTCCGCGCCAGAAATAAGGGTTGCCAATAGGATATGAGTTTCCGCTTTCTGATGACATCATCGACGGATATAGGCTGTTAACGTCTGCGGTTAGTCCGTTTTCAAAAAGTTTATTTGCTTTTTCTTCTACAAGGTAGCACCACCCACCACGATAGGAATGTCGGATGTATTTGTCCGCGTTTTCTTCTCCGTATTCAAGGGGTATTGAAATTTCTTCCAGTTGCGGAAAAAATAATTTATAGTCTTGTGCGTCAAAACCTTTCTTGAATTCAGACAAACAATTACTTCCTATGGTACTTTTTTCGTGTCCATTTTGTAACATAAATTCCAACGCTTCTTTTAAGACTAAAACATCATTTTCAATATAGGCTTTTTCGTAGTCTTTTATGTGACCGTTTTTATGTCGAATACCTTTATACTCCATATTCATTTTTTGGTGCTTCGTTTTAAATGCTTTTCCGAGTTCTGCCAGTGAAAACGGAAACAACTTTACGGAATCACGTATTACTATATAGTGGTCGTTAACTTTAATAGTGATACTATACCATTGCCCCCTATCTGATATCATATATTTGAAAGTTTTATTCTTCATGTATTCGTCAGCAATCCAAACGTCATTTATCATAGCCTGCTCCATTTCTAAATCACGCAACAAAAAATCCAACCAAAATGAGCCGTCAAATTTCAAATTGTGATACCATAGAAGAATATCCCCTTTTTGCGCCTGCAAAAAATAAAATGTTTGTTCGATACTTGTATGTATGATTACATGTTCTGTGCCTATTTCAACGAGTGCCGAACTCCACACCTCTGTATCTTTTTGTCCGTCGTATACTGTAGTTTCAAAGTCGCATGCAAAAGTTTTTTCAAAATGAAATCTTTTCATTATTTTCCCTCCTTTTTTAATCTCCCACCCTATTTTTAGTCGTAGTCAATGTAATTTTTTGATTCTTCGAAAGTGGTTTCGAATTCTTCACGCTCAAAATTTCCGACGTTAAAAAACTTAAAAAGTCGCTCGGTATAATTGGCTAATTCTGTTTCTGAATATGCAGTTTTTCTTGTTAGCATGTTTCCCTCATTTATTGCTTTTGCCAAGCCGTCCGCAACAACTTCTTTTCCGAATTGTTCGATAGCCATATCCAGCCATTTAGTCAAATAGGGTTCTGCCATTTTTGGAAAAAGTGCAATCATAGACCTAAATGCGTCTATTACGTGTTCACTAAAATCAAAAGTTTGTAAGTATTCTTCTTTTTTTGCCGCTATGTATTCATCTTTTAAGTTGTCGCGTGCTTTTAAAGTTTCGTATTCATATTGCGCTGTTTTGACGTATGCTTGTGTTTGCTCTGATTCTCTTGCTTTTATCACTTTTTTACCGCGAAAATAGGAAAGTTCTTCGCCTGTCAATGGGTCTACATATATAGACTTTTCTTGTATCTGTTTCGGTTTGATTTTTTCCAAGCGGTTTACACTCGCTTGCGTTATGTTTTTAGGAATTTTTGGCAACTCAAAATCTACCTCAAAACCTTGTTTTTTGTATCTTCTTTTAGTTCCTTGTATTCTTTTTCTTTGTCTAAAATATTCTATTCTCAACTCTTCTTTTTTTGTCATGGGTTTTCCCCCTTTTGAGAATATTATAAGGGCGGAGTGTATCCGCCCTTATGTAAATGTTTCACGTGAAACATTTTTATTTTTTCTTCGGCTTTTCTGCCTTTACGGAATCCGTGTCAAGTTCGCAATCGACATACGGACGCCCTGCCTTTGTGATACCACTAATTTTTTTGATGGCAAAAGGCTCTTCGCCCATAACTTCAAGAATCTCCATTAGTGAGCGCTTGAAAGTCTTGCTTTGCGTGCTGTATACTTGCCCCCTGCTTTCTGTGATGATAGCAAGAATTTCGGATTCTGTTCCGTCGTCCTTTTCGTCGACGAATTCAAGATAACCTGCTACAGGGATAGAAGTACCGTCCTCAACGTCTTTCATAGAAACAGCGCCCTTACCTGCTGTCATCAAATACTTGTCCACTTTGTCAAAATCTCTGCTTTCATTTACGATTTTCATAATAAATTACCTCCATTTTTTATTCATTTTCTGTTTCTGCTGGGCTTACGGTTTCTGCGCCTACAATTTCGGCATTTTTAACAAACGTTTCTAAATCCATAGAATATTTGTCGTGTTTTTCTGTTAGTGTTACTTTTACAACAACTTCCTGTTCTTTCTCGTACTTTTCTTTTGCTTTCTTCTTTGCTTTCTTTTCTGTCGTCTTTCCCACGAAGGTGTCGTACTCAAAATGAATACCGCCATTTGAAGTATCACACAACATGACTTCAACCTCTGTGCTAGTCACGTATCGTGTGATTTTCTGTTTTCTTGCCATTTGTTTTTTCCTCCTTTTTTTTTTTTTTTTTTTTTTTTTTTTTTTTTTTTTTTTTTACCTTTTTTTTTTGTTTTTTTTTGTTTGTTTCTGTTACTGGCAAACCGTCACATAGTAACGGTAAAACCGTCCACGTGGATTCGAACCACGGTTAAAAACCTTTGACGGCTTGCACAAAGAAAGAAATAATTTTTTCTTTTTCTTTGTCCTTGTTTTTCTTGAAATCTTCAACATACCTTGTGATGGGTATTGAATACTCGACAGCATAATCTTTTTGTTTTGCTATAATTCTTTCCTCCATAGTTTCTGGGTCGAAAGTATGCAACAATAAATATCTACCGCCCAATTCCGTTGCCAACTCTTGAACAATGGAATATACCCACTCATTCCACTCCGCTATAATTGAAGTGGTGAACCCTCTTCCTTTCATGATGTTTTTCCTCTCTTTCCTTAACTCTGATACCATTGTATCATAGTATTTTAATTTTTACAATAGTCAACTTGCACAATGTTTTGTACTGTTCATTGTGCAAGTTACACAATTTTTAATGTCTATGAACCGAGAAGAATAAGCCTTTTTCATTGTATGTTTTACGAATTTTTGAAACTTCCTCTATTGTCAAATTGTTCAAAAACGTTGTGAATCTCCCACATCGGATTTTTATGTCGTATAAAGACACTTCTACGATGTCTCCAATTGTACAGCACTCAAAAATGCCGTCGTAAACCTGCACCTCTGCCATATGCTCAAATGCTTCATTTGGCAATTCGCCAAACACACACGTAAATTTTAAAATTGAATATTCATTTGTTCCTGTTATATCTGAATTTATAACATCCATTATAACAGAAGGAACACCGCTTAATAACAGACTACGCGTTTCAAAGAAACTTCCTCTAAATCTGTGAGCCCCTTTCCCATATACTCTAAATGCTTTCGCTCTCATAATAATCACCCTCACACCTTTTCGGTGTGCCTTTCTTTATTTGATATAAATTTTTACATAATTTTTTGAATCCTCTAATAACCTTGTACCGACTTTATTAAAGCCTTTTTCAGTTAACATTTTCACATATCCTGTATATTCGGATTTGCTTAATATTACTTTAATTGTAGTTTTCATAATAACCACCATTCACACCTTTTCGGTGTGCCTTTCTTTATTTGATATATTTATTATACATCACATTTTTAAATTTTTCAAGTCGTAATATTGCACAAAAATATAGTACGTGAGTTGTGCAAATTGACGGTGCGTGTGATGTACCCAGCGA
>OGCO01004064.1_pt1 | contig 16175 bp, 16 predicted proteins | sample 1570171 | NCBI WGS metagenome assembly OGCO01 (sample SAMEA4370583, study PRJEB24528) | human gut metagenome | reverse complement strand
GGTAGTCGAAGCCGAACTCGTTGTTGGTGCCGTAGGTGATGTCGGCGTTGTAGGCAGCCCGCTTGCCGGCGGGGTCGACCCCATGGATCACCAGACCCACGGACAGGCCCAGGAAGCGGTAGACCTTGCCCATCCAGTCGCTGTCGCGCTTGGCCAGGTAGTCGTTGACGGTGACGATGTGCACGCCCTCGCCGCTCAGGGCGTTCAGGTAGGCGGGCAGGGTAGCCACCAGGGTCTTGCCTTCACCGGTCTTCATCTCGGCGATGCGGCCCTGGTGCAGGATGATGCCGCCGATGAGCTGCACCCGGTAGGGGCGCAGGCCCAGCACACGGTCGGCTGCCTCACGGCAGGTGGCAAAGGCCTCCGGCAGCAGGTCGTCCAGGGTCTCGCCGTTTTTATAACGCTCCTTCAGCTCCGGGGTCTTGGCCTGGAGCTGGGCATCGGTATAGCCCTTGTATTCTTCCTCCAGGGCTTCGATCTTGCGGACGATGGGATCAAGGCGCTTGATCTCCTTCGCCATGTTGGTTCCAAACAGTTTGGTTAAAAAACCCATAGGTATAGATCCTTTCAAAAAGCGGATTTCCGCAGAATTTACGGGAAACACATGGGCATACGGCTCCATGGTCATGGTATTATACCATATTTGCACGCAAGAAAAAAGAGGAATCTGTGAACAAGTGAGAGAAAATCCGAAGAAAAATCAAGGCTTTCGCTGTCAAAAGAAGCGCAAGCGCGCCCCAGGTTTCCCGGAACGCGCCTGCGCTTAAATCTTGTCGGTTCGACAAATATCTGCTATACTGTTTCTGCTGCCGACGCCTTCGGAGTGGAAGGGGGTGTCGCTGTATGGATGCTGCTGCATCCTTCCTCCTCTCTATTCTGGCAGGTGTGATCTCTTACTACATCTGCAAATGGCTGGACGAGTGGAAGAAGAAAAAATGACCCGTCGGTCAGCACCCCAGCCTGAGGCGAAGTAAGCCCACGTCTCTGCAAACAACTGCAAAATAAAACGGGAATAGAACCCCCCAGGAGACGCCACTCCTGGGGGGTTCGTTTTGCATCGCTGTATAGATGAAGGCTGCATCTCCTTCACAGTTATCATTATAGTCTGGCCCCCCGCAAATGTCAATCCCGTTTTCCCCGGGTTGATGAAACTAGTTGCCAGCGCAGGACAAGCGTGGTACAATAATGCTATCTGTATGGCCGCTCACGCGGCCTGCCGGGTGTATTCCGATACCATCAAAGGAGACAAACGAATATGAAACATCTCATCCGCCGCGGCCTGGGCGTCGCGCTGGCGGTGGTCATGGCCACCGGCCTGCTCAGCAGCTGCGGCAGCGACTATGATCCCGTGCAGGACATCATGGGCTACAAAGGCTCCACGGTCCTGTTCACCGTCAACGGCCAGGACGTGACCGCCGAGCAGTACCTCTTCTGGCTGGCCCAGCAAGCCGACACCACCTACTCCTACGCCAGCATGATGCAGAGCGACGACAGCGAGACCAGCTTCTGGGACAGCAAGGTCGATGAAAACAGCGACGAGACCATCGCTGACCAGGTCAAAGCAGCCGCCCAGAACTACGCCGCCATGTACAGCGTGGTCGAGGCCAAGGGCAAGGAAGAGGGGTACAGCTACACCAGCGAGGACAAGGCCTCCTATCAGGAGGACCTGGCCACCGCCAAGGAGCAGCTGGGCGGCGAGGATGCCTATGCCAAATACCTCAAGAGCATGTGCATCTCCAACAAGGGCTTTGAGCACCTCAGCTCCGTCAGCTTCATTCACAGCCACATGGTCGACGGGATGTTCCAGGACGGCAAGGAGAACGCCCCCACCGCCGAGGACCTGACCCAGTACGCCGAGGACAACGACCTGCTGGTGGCCAAGCACATCCTCCTGCTGACCAAGGACATGACCACCGGGGAAGACCTTTCCGACGCCGAAAAGGCCGAGAAGAAGGCCAAGGCCGACGACCTGCTCAAGCAGCTCCAGGCCATCACCGACCCCACCGAGCTGGAGAGCAAGTTCGACGAGCTCATGAAGGCCAACAGCGAGGACACCGGCCTGGAGAGCAGCCCGGACGGCTACGTTTTCTCCGCCGGTAAGATGGTCGAGGCCTTCGAGTCCGCCACCCGCTCCCTGGAGCCGGGTCAGCTCAGCGGCATCGTGGAGAGTGAGTTCGGCTACCACATCATCCTCCGCCTGGACCCTGCCACCAGCAAGGCCTTCCGCGAGAACTATTCCTCCGCAAAGCTCAGCGAGATGGAGCAGCAGTGGGTGGACGAGGCCGACATCAAGACCACCGAGACCTACGATAACCTGTCCGTGGCCGACTTTTACGACAAGCTCACCGCCTACCGCGACAGTCTGAACACCGACGCAGACCAGGCTGAGAAAGAAAACCAGCAGGTCGAGCAGGACACCGGCGACGAAAACGCCGCCGACAGCAACACAGACGCTGCCGGGGACGGCACCGATGCCAACACCGACGCGGACGCCAATGCCGATGCCGACGCCCAGACCGACAGCGCCGACGCAGACAAGTCCGACGCCAGCAACGCCGCAGACACCACCACCGACACCCAGGACACCGGGGACAGCGCTTCCCAGGCCCAGCAATAACGTTCCCCCGCACACCCACCCCCGGGCGTTCTCGATTCGCAGAACGCCCGGTTTTTTTCTTGTTCGGCAAATTTTTTTGAAAAAAAGTGAATGGTTTCAGGCCGCTGGATCGTATTCCAGATAGAAGGCCCCCGAAAGGAAGTGATCCCATGTCCCCTAGCCTGACCCGCCAAGAGGCGGAGCGGCTGGTGAACACCTACGCCGACCTCATCCTCCGCCTGAGCTACACCTATCTCAGCCACACCCACGACGCCCAGGACATCTGCCAGACGGTCTTTCTCAAGCTGATCGAGCGCCGCCCGGCCTTCGCCTCCCCGGAGCATGAGAAGGCCTGGATCATCCGCACGACCATCAACGCCTGCAAGGACCACCTGAAAAGTCACTGGCGAAAAACCACCGTCCCCATCGAGGCCGCCCAGCACGTCCCCGCCCCGGCGGCGGAACCGGGCAGCATCCTGGCCTCCGTGAACCTCCTGCCCCCCAAGTACCGGGCGGTCATCTACCTGCACTACTACGAGGGCTACACCGCCCCGGAGATCGCCCAGCTCCTGGGCCGCCTGCCGTCCACCGTGAACACCCAGCTCCGCCGGGGCCGGGAACAGCTCAAGACTCTATTGGAAAAGGAGGGGTACCCATGAAAGACTATCGCAGCCAGTTCGATGCCCTGCGCTTTTCCCCCGAAGAGAAGCAGGCCATGATCGACGACCTCCTGGCCACCGCCCCGGAGACCCATCGGCGGGTGTCCCACAAAAAGCGCGTCCATGTCCTCATCGCCGCTGTCATCGCCGCCGCCCTCTGCGCCGCCTGCGCATCCGGGGCGTTGCAGGCCGCGATCCAGTCCCTCAGCTTTTTCCTGGGGAATCAGCCGGAGCAGACCCAGGTCCTGGGCGAAATGGCCCAGCCCATCGGGGCCAGCGTGACCGACAACGGCGTGACGCTTACCGTCGATGCCGTCTTAGGCGACAAGAATGGCTACGCGATCCTCTACACCCTCAGCCGGGATGACGGCGGACCTTTGCTCCAAAACGTAGGCCCAGACGCAAACCTATACAATATACACTTCGATGATGGATTGCTCACCATAGACCCAGACAGCGATAACTTTTATATATCCCCTGTGTGTGACCCTCTCTTTACGGCCTTCCGTCCGACAGACAATGCCATCCATTTCTTTGAAGAGTGGATTGGCCCTAATATGGAACAGATGAACGGTCTGGCAAGAGTCTCTCTCCAGAATTTCCGTGCAGGAATTGTTTCTATGGAAATAGAAAAGGAAGAAGTTGCTGTGGAAGGAAACTGGACCGTTGACTTCCAGATGACGTATCAAGATTCCTCCATTGAGCTTCCGATCGGTCAGACATTCCACGGGGGAACCAACGGGGCATTGACAGGACAGATCAAAGAGCTTCGCTTGTCGCCCCTGTCCCTCTACGTCACGTACTCCTATCAGATCGACGAAGAGAAAATTGCGGAAGCCTATGATCCCGCCATGACAGTGGAACCTAAGGAAGAGTGGATTAAAAATGAGATAGATTGTCAGAACGTGGAAACAGCTATTTTTCTAAATCTCAAAGACGGAACCCGAGAAGACACGGGTTTCAATGGAGACAGGGATTCTGAAAACAAGATAGAAACACGATCAAGTGCGTTCTCTGAAATCATCCCTCTGGACACCATTGAGAGCATCACCATCGGGGACTTGACCATCCCCGTGCCCCAGTCCTAACCGAAAGGAAGTGAGTCTATGCGGCCGACCTTAGACCGCCGGGAAGCGGAGCGTCTGGTGAACACCTACGCCGACAGCATCCTCCGCCTATCCTACGCCTGCCTGGGCGACACGCAGGGCGCTCAGGCCCTCTGCCAGACTATTCTGCGGCAGAGGTTAGAACAGGGTGCCTCCCTGGACGACCCCGCCAAGGAACGCCTTTGGTTCCTGCGGACCACGTTCCGGGCCTGCCAGAAGCACACCACGCTGGACCCAGCGGCCAAGGGCCGCGTGGCCTGGTTCCTCTGCGAAGGGGAGGGCCTGTCCCACCGGGAAGCCGCTCGTGTGATGGGTGGTTTTCCTGGGACCGTCGCGGCCCTGCTCCAGGAAACTGACGGAGAGGAGGGAGCGCGATGAAGACCTATCGGGAACAGTATAACGATCTGCACTTCTCCCCAGAGGAAAAGCAGGCCATGGTCGAGAGCTTATTGGCCGCCGCCCCGGAGACCCGTCGGCGGGTGTCCCACAAAAAGCGCGTCCACGTCCTCATCGCCGCTGTCATCGCCGCCGCCCTCTGCGCCGCCTGCGCATCCGGGGCGTTGCAGGCCGCGATCCAGTCCCTCAGCTTTTTCCTGGGGAATCAGCCGGAGCAGACCCAGGTCCTGGGCGAAATGGCCCAGCCCATCGGGGCCAGCGTGACCGACAACGGCGTGACACTTACCGTGGACGCGGTGATCGGTGACGCCAACAGCTACGCCATCCTCTACACCCTCAGCCGGGATGACGGCGGGCCGCTGTTTCCCGGCGTGGATGACCCAGCGATCATCAACCTGACGGACTTCCGGTTTGATGAAGATTTGACCACAACAGAACCAGAAGGTATGGAAGACGCTATGAAAGACAGAAACGTGGTCAGTGGTAGTGGATGGGGGCCTCGGTTCGCCAGCATCCTCCCTGGGGAGAACGCCATTCACTTCATGGAAGCCAGCAACTGGCCCACGCTGAATGGGATGCGCGGCCTCGCAACGGCGACATTTACAAACCTCCGGGCCAAAACTGTCTCCATTGAAATTCCAGAAGAAGACCTCTGTCTCGAAGGAAATTGGGTCGTTGATTTCCAGATCGACTACAAGGACGCCTCCCGCTATCTGCCCACGGGACAAGTGTTCCACAGCAACAGTAAGCGAGATAATGTATTGACCGGAACCATTGAAGAGTTTCGCCTGTCTCCGCTCTCGCTGAAGATTACCTACGCCTTTACGGTGGATGAAACAAAACTAGAGAAACTATATCCCTACCCAGACAAGACGTATGCTAACATTCCGGGCTACCGGGAAGATTGGCTATTCAACGCGACAGCAGATACCCTTCTCGATGTTCCAGTCATCCTACGCTTCCAGGACGGAACCAGCGAAGTACTGTTTTACGGAGGTGATCTCACTGATATGCGTGAAGGGAAGGCCATCATCTCTGATACCTTTGATAAAATCATCCCGCTCAACACCCTGGAGAGCATCTCCATCGGGGATCTGACGGTGGAGGTTCCAGAGTAAATAAAGCAGAAAAGCAGCCGTGATTATTAGGACCTGGTTTTCAGGGCCTGTCACGGCTGCTTTTTGCGATCCGTGTGAATTTCTGTGAAAAAGTCGTGTAAATTTACAGGACTTTTTCTGAAAAAATCACACTAAACTGCACCACTTTGGTATTTCCCCTCATTTCCCCACGCAGAAGCGGGAGAAGATGCGGGCGGTGATATCCTCCCGGACGGTGCGGCCGGTCAGCTCGCCCAGGGCTTCCAGGGCGGCTTCCACGTCGGTGAGAAGGGCATCGGGGGTCATGCCCAGGTCGAGGGCGTCTCTGGCGCAGGTCACGCCGTCCAAGGCCCGCTGGGCCGCCTGGGTCTGGCGCTGGTTGGTGAGCAGTTCCCCGGCGGCGGACTGGGCCGCCTGGGGGAGGAGGGTCTCGGCCCGCTGGGCCAGGGTGACCTCTAAGGTGTCCAGGCCGTCCCCCGTCTTGGCGCTGAGGGGGACGACGGTCAGGGTGTTCGGGGCATCGTTGGCGGCGGGCTGGGGCAAAGCAAAGTCGGGCAGGTCCCGCTTGTTGGCCAGCAGAATGGTGTCCGCCTGGGCCAGGGCCTCGCGGAGCAGGTCGTGATCCTCTTCGGTCAGGGGCTGGGTGCCGTCGCACACGGCCAGGACCAGGTCGGCCTCGGCCAGGGCCTGGCGGCTGCGGGCCACGCCCAGCTGCTCGATGGGGTCGTCGCTGTCTCGCAGGCCCGCGGTGTCAACGAGGCGGAAGAGGTACCCGCCCAGGGTGACTTTGGTCTCGACGGTGTCGCGGGTGGTGCCGGGGATGCTCGTGACGATGGCCCGCTCGTACCCCGCCAGGGCGTTGAGCAGAGAGGACTTGCCCGCGTTGGGACGGCCGATCAAAACGCAGGTGATGCCCTGATTGAGCAGCGTCCCCCGGCGGCTGGTGGCCAGGAGCGCTTGCAGCGCCGCTTCCTGCCGGGCGAGGATCTGTCCCATTTGTTCGGCCTGGAAGGGGTCGATGTCCTCGTCGGGATAGTCTAACACGGCGCAGAAATGGGCCATGAGATCGGTCAGGACGGAGTAGATGCTGTCGATTTGGCGGGAGAGCGCCCCGTTTAGCTGCCCGGCGGCCTGCCGGGCGGCGGCGGGGGTCTCGGCGTCGATGAGGTCGATGACGGCCTCGGCCTGGGTCAGGTCCAGCTTGCCGTTGAGAAAGGCCCGCTGGGTGAATTCGCCGGGCCGGGCCAGGCGTGCCCCGGCGGCACAGAGGGCGTCCAGGGCCAGGGAGAGGACCACGGGGGAGCCGTGGCATTGGATCTCTGCCGTCTCCTCCCCGGTGTAGCTGTGGGGGGCGCGGCTGACGAAGGCCAGGCCGGTGTCCAGCAGATCTCCCGCTTGGTCAAAGACCCGGCCATAGAGCAGCTGGCGGTCTGGTGCCTCGGAAAGCGGCGTTTTGCCGAGGGGCTGGAAAATGTGCGCGGCGGCCTGGGCCGCGCCGGGGCCGGAGAGACGAAGGATCCCCACTCCGCCGGGTCCGGGCGGGGTGGCGATGGCTGCAATGAGTTCGGACATGGGCTGGCCCTCCTATTCGATCCATTTGAGAAATAACGAAGAAGCAGTTTTCCACCCCCTGTGGAAGGGATGTGGAAAACTCTGTGGATAATGTGCAAAACCGGCCGCCCGGATGTTGGGGCGGCCGGAAATGAACGGAAAAAACGGCGTCTCAGCCCTCTTCCTCGATGCGCTTGGCGATGGCGCGGGCGGCACGGACGCCGGAGGCGCCGGCCTGGGCCAGGCCGCGGGTGATGCCGGCCCCGTCGCCGGCGGCGAAGAAGTTCTTCAGCGGCGTCTCCAGGTCGCTGGTGAGCTTCAGGCGGGCGGAGTAGAACTTGACCTCAGCGCCGTAGAGCAGGGTGTCGTAGTTGGCGGTGCCGGGGGCCAGCTTGTCCAGGGCGTAGATCATCTCAATGATGTCGTCCAGCTGCCGCTTGGGCAGGGCCAGGGAAAGGTCGCCGGGGACGGCGGCGGTCAGGGTGGGGTGCGTGGTGGACTTGCTCATGCGGTGGGCGTTGGAGCGCACGCCGCGGATCAGGTCGCCGAAGCGCTGGACCAGCACGCCGCCGGCCAGCATGTTGGAGAGAGAGGCGATGTGCTTGCCGTAGCGATACGGCTCGTTAAACGGCTCGGTAAAGTGGTTGGAGACTAAGAGCGCGAAGTTGGTGTTCTCGCTGCGGAGCTTGGGGTCGGAGTAGCTGTGGCCGTTGACGGTGTGGATGCCCTCCACGTTCTCCGAGACCACATGGCCGTAGGGGTTCATGCAGAAGGTGCGGACCTGGTCGCCGTACTGCTTGGTGCGGTAGATGAGCTTGGACTCATAGACCACGTCGGTGATGTGCTCAAAAACCAGGGCGGGCAGCTCCACGCGCACGCCGATGTCGATCTGGTTGTTGGTCATGGGCAGGCCCAGCTTCTGACATTGGTGGGCGAACCACTCGGCCCCGGAGCGGCCGGGGGCTGCGATGAGATACTTGGAGAGGTACTCGTCGCCGTTGGCGGTCTCCAGGAGATAGCCGCCCTCGGCCTGACGGATCTCCGTGACGGCGGTGTTGAACTGGAAGTCGATGTTCTTCCGCAGGTCCTCATAAATATTCGTGAGGATACGCAGGTTGTTCTCGGTGCCCAGGTGCTTCACGCGGGCCTGGAGCAGGTGCAGGTCAGATTCCAGCGCCCGCTTGCGCAGGGCCTGGGCCTCAGGGGTGTTGGTGGAGAAGACCTCTCTGGTGGCACCGTGGGCGGTGTTGATCTCATCCACATAGTCGATCAGGTCCATGACCTCTTTTTCCGGGATGAAGTCGGTCAGCCAGCCGCCGAAGGCCGTGGTGAAGTTATACTTGCCGTCGGAGAAAGCGCCCGCACCGCCGAAGCCGCACATGGTGTGGCAGACCTTGCAGTCGATGCAGCTCTTGACCTTTCCGGCCACGATGGGGCAGCTGCGGTGGTAGATGTCCTGGCCCTGATCGACGATCAGCACCTTCATGCCGGGGTTCCTGTGGATCAGCTCGTACCCGGCAAAGACGCCAGCCTCGCCGCAACCCAGGATCACGGTATCATAGGTTTTCAGCATGGTGATTCGTTCCTTTGTTCGTTTCAAAAATAAGGGGAAGGGCAAGCCTTCCCATCCGTTGCCTTATTGTACCATATCCCGCTACCCGTGTCCAGTATGCAGGCAGTCAGCCTGGGGCGCCATAAGCTCTGCGTCTCTGTGAAGTAACACAACATACAAATGAGAATAGAAAACCCTGGAAGGAGAAAGCTTCCAGGGTTTTCGTTTTGTAAGCTGATATGGATGAAATTTCGCATCGTTTTCGTCCATCGTCAGTATAGTCTATTCCCGGTCTGCTGTCAAGTAGAACCGGCTGAATTTTCTCCCACTCCGCAGGCGGTCACGGCTCACCCTTCGATCCCAAACAGCCGCTTGCCGTTTTCTGTGGTGGCTTCCTCCACCTCCTGCGTGGTCAGGCCCTTGATCTGGGCGATGGTTTCGGCCATGCGGTAGACGTAGCGAGAGTCGCACCGCTTGCCGCGGTAGGGCGTGGGGGCCATGTAGGGGGCGTCTGTTTCGACCATGATGCGGTCCAGGGGCACGGCGGCGATGACCTCCGGGGCTTTGCGGGCATTTTTGAAGGTGATGGTGCCGGTGAAGGACAGGTGCCAGCCCAGCTTGATAAGGGTCTTGGCGTCCTCCACGCTGCCGGAGTAGCAGTGGAACACGCCGCGGACGCCGGGGAACTCCTTCACGATGGCCAGGCTGTCCCCGTGGGCCTCCCGGTCGTGGACGATGACGGGCATATCTAAGCGCTGCGCTAAGGCGAGCTGGGCGCGAAAGACCTCTTTTTGCAGGTCGCGGGGGACCTCCTGCCAGTAATAGTCCAGGCCGATCTCCCCCACGGCCTTGACCTTGGGGTGGCGGGTCATGGCCTCTACCTGCTCCAGCCAGTCGTCCGGCAGGCCCAGGGCGTCTTCGGGGTGGACCCCAGCGGCGGCGTAAAGGAAGGGGTATTGCTCGGCCAGGGCGATAGACTGGCGGGAGCTTTCCAGATCACAGCCGGGGCACAGGACCAGGCCAACGTTGGCGGCGGGCAGGGCAGAGAGGACTTTGTCCCGGTCGGGGTCGAACTGCTCGGCGTAATAATGGGCGTGGGTATCAAACAGCATGGCGGCTCAGTCCTCCTTTTCCGGGATCTGCACCAGGGGATGCCGCCCCCGGCTGTCGCTGACTTTTTCCAGCTCCATGACCCGTTCCGGATCCGCGTTTTGCAGGTGGAGCAGCTTTTCCGCCATGATACGGGAGAAGCCGGACTGCAAGATGCTCTGGATGATGACGTTTTCCACCGCGCCATCGTCCGCCGCCTGGGGGTCTAAGATGCCCTGGACGGCGGCGCGGGTCTGGGCAGTGTAGAAGTTGCCCACCTCTTGCAGCTGGGCGATGTAGCCGGTGTAAAAGCTCTTGATCTCCTCCTCGTTGGCGGTGGAGGGGAGCAGCTGCTGCAGGCCGTTGATGCTGATGCCCTGCTTCAGGGTGAAGATCATAATGAGGAAGGCGATGTGGACCCGGTAATACTTGCGCTTTTCCGGGGCGGGCATGACCTTGAGGCGAACGTAGTTGTTGATGGTCGTGGGGGTCACGGGCTTGTCCTTCGAGTCCTCCATGGGGATGAAGTCCAGGTACTGGCCCAGCAGGGCGATGACCTGATCCATGTACAGGCCGATGTCCGGCAGCTCTTTCCAGGCGGGCAGCTTGTAGTTGTTCAAGTAATGCTCCCACCGGATGAGCTTGTGGGCGATCAGCTCCTTGTCGTAGCTCATAGTTTCTCTCTTTCCGGACCGAAACGCGGTCCTCCCATTGTAGTATATTAGAATGAATCGGACCTGGCAGCCCATTTGTAATAAGTATAACACAGGAAACAGACAGAGACAACCAGAAAAAGAACCTATTTTTCACAGCATCTTGAGTTGTATATTATCTAGTGCACGGCAGGTCTGCGTTTCTATGGGAATTTGGATTGACTTCGTTCTCTTGGCACACTATAATGTCTGTCAGCCAGAAGTGGAAAATTATGTATTACGGACTGTATCTATGGGGGAGCTGTGATCATGTCAGAAGAAGTCCTACCACGAAAGCTGCGTCTTTCCTCCTTTCAAATCATTATCTTAGGGTTTGCCGGCGTCATCCTGGTGGGTGCGTTGTTGCTGATGCTGCCGCTCGCATCGGCGGAGGGCTGCGTGACGCCGTTTCCTAAAACACTTTTTACGGCAACCTCTGCCGTCTGCGTGACCGGGCTTGTGGTCGAAGACACGGGCTGCTATTGGTCTGTCTTTGGGCAGGCCATCCTCTTGGTGCTCATTCAGGTCGGTGGTCTTGGCGTTGTCACGGTAGCCGTCTTTTTTGTCATGCTGTCCAAGCGAAAAATTTCGCTGATGCAGCGAAGCACCATGCAGGATGCCATTTCTGCGCCGAAGGTCGGCGGGATCGTCCGGCTGACGAAATTCTTTCTCCGTGGAACTTTTTTGATCGAGCTGCTGGGTGCCCTTGTCATGCTGCCGGTGTTTTGCCGGGACTACGGGTGGTCCGGTGTGTGGATGGCGGTGTTTCATTCTGTCTCTGCGTTCTGCAACGCCGGCTTTGATCTCTTGGGGCAGAGCGGCAGCCCCTACCCCTCGCTGACCGGATACGCAGCAGACCCGGTGATCAACCTCACGATCATGCTGCTGATCGTGCTGGGCGGCATCGGATTTTTGACCTGGGATGACGTTTGGGAGAATCGGCTGCACATCCGACGCTATCGGATGCAAAGCAAGGTGATCCTGGTCACAACGGTATGCCTGATCCTCCTGCCAGCGCTCTTTTTCTTCCTGGCGGACTATTCCGCGCTTCCCATCGGGAAACGGCTCTTGGCTTCCTTTTTCCAGGCAGTTTCCCCAAGGACGGCCGGCTTTAACACCATGGATCTTACTGCAATGACAGAAGCGTCTCGGGCCATGATGATCTTACTGATGCTGGTTGGCGGCTCGCCAGGCTCTACCGCAGGCGGAATGAAAACGACTACCTTGGCGGTTCTGCTTGCCAACGCCGTTGCGACCTTCCGCCGCCGGGAGAGTCCGCAGTTTTTTGGGCGCAGAGTCGGCTCTGGAGCCGTCAAAACGGCTGCAACGATCTTGAGCATGTATCTCATGCTATTCTTTGGCTGCGGGCTATTTATCAGTATTTATGAGGCCCTGCCGCTGTCTACCTGCCTGTATGAAACGGCGTCTGCCGTGGGGACCGTGGGCTTGACGCTGGGCATCACGCCACAGCTCCATCTCCCCTCTCAGCTGCTTTTGATCCTCCTGATGTATTTAGGCAGGGTAGGCGGTCTGACCCTGGTCTACGCAGCGATGTCCAGCCGGGAGCCAAGCGTTGCAAAACTACCGCTGGAAAAAATCACCGTCGGATGATCCTCTCAACCATCAGAAGAAGGAGCAAAGTGAAATGAAAAATATATTATTGATCGGCACAGGGCATTTTGGACACCACATCGCCGTACAGCTGGCGCAGCTTGGCCACCAAGTCATGGCAGTAGACAGCAGAGAGGATCGGATCAACGAGATCCTTCCCTTTGTCACCAGTGCGCAAATCGGTGACGCCACAAACAAAGAATTTCTTCGTTCCCTGGGCGTTGGAAACTATGATGTCTGCTTTGTGACCATCGGCGGCAACTTCCAAAACTCCTTGGAAACAACCTCCCTCATCAAAGAATTGGGCGCTGCCTGTGTTGTCTCCCGCGCAGAGCAGGATGTTCAGGCCAAGTTTCTGCTCCGCAATGGCGCAGACCATGTCGTCTATCCAGAGAAGCAAACGGCCAAATGGGCCGCGATCCGCTACTCTACCGATCATGTTTTTGATTATATCAAGCTCGACGAGCAGCATGCGATCCTGGACGTGGAGGTACCCAAGACCTGGGTGGGGAAAAGCATCGGCGCATTGGATATCCGCCGAAAGTTTGGCGTGAATATTCTTGGTATAAAACGCGACGGAAAAACAGATGTCTCTGTTACCCCTGAGACGATTCTAACAAAAGACATCTCCGTTCTGGCCTTGGGAGAATATAAGACACTGCGAAAGTGCTTTCATCTTTGAGCGGAGCGGTCCAGCCCACCGCCCTGCCAGAGCAGATCTTTGTGCAACAGAAAATTTACAGGAAAACAGAAAATCTCCGTGCGTTTTGCGGGAGAATGTGGTAAGATAAAGAGAATTGACCTGCGGGAGGGGCGTCCGCCCGCAAGTTTCTCGAAGGGAGTCCTGTTTCTATGCGGAAATCCGTACTGCTGCCTGCTGCGGCGGTGGCGGGGGGCGTGGTGGGCCTGGTGGTCCGCCGGGTCTATCTCGCCAACGGCTTTGAGGCCGGCACCGGCCTGCCCATCGCCGGGGCGCCCAGCCTGTGGGCGATGGCGATCGTGACCGTCGTCGTGCTGGGCCTGCTCGTTGCTTTGAGCTGCGGCAAGCATAAGAATTATACCCAGTGCTACACTGGGGCCTTTTATTCCGAACATACCGTCTGCATCGCCGGGATGCTGGCCGGGGCCGTTTTGCTGGGCGTGGGTGGTTTCCTCGCCCTGGCCAACTGGTTCAGCAGCCCCTCTCTGGGTCTGATGGAGAAGCCCCTGCGGCGGGAGCTGAGCGTCACTTGGTTCTACCTCGGTATCTTCTGCCTGCTGGCCGCGGCGGGGATCTATTTCGTCACCCAGAAAATGCGCCAGAAAGAACCTATTTTGACGGCTTGGGCCGCCATGCCCACCCTGGCCGGGTGCCTGTGGGTGGTGGCCAACTACTATGACCACTGGGCCGAGGAGCCGGTGCTGGGGCACTATGCCATCCCCATGCTGGCCACGGGCCTGTCCATGCTGGGCTGCATGATGATCGGGGCCATGGGCTTTGACAAGGCCCGCGTCTCGACCACCCTGGCCTTCTCCCTGTCCGGGGCCTCGGTCTGCATCATGGCCCTGGCCGACGGGCTCAACTGGGCCAATACGGCGATCCTGCTGGGGATGGTCTTCTATCAGCTGTCCATGGCCAGCGCCCTCATCGCCAACGACGACCGCGCCCCCGGCCTGCCCGCCTGCGCAGCGCACTGCGAGGCGTGCCACGGCTGCGCGCCCATGGGGACCATGCCGAAAAAGAAGAAAAAGGCGAAGAAAAAAACCAACGAATCAGGAAAATAATCCGGCATTTCCGGGGCGCTTCTGCGTCCCGGCCCGCCGATGGAGGATCAATATGGAAAGAGAACAGAAGAAAAAGTTTTATATCACCACCCCGATCTACTACCCCTCGGACAAGCTGCACATCGGCCACACCTACTGCACCGTGGCCACCGACGCCATGGCCCGCTATAAGCGGCTCCAGGGCTGTGACGTGATGTTCCTGACCGGCACCGATGAGCACGGCCAGAAGATCGAGGACAAGGCCCGCGAGGCCGGCGTCACCCCCCAGCAGTTCGTGGACAACATCGTCACCGGACCCAAGGGCGTGCTGGACCTGTGGAAGCTCATGAACATCTCCAACGACCGCTTCATCCGCACCACCGACGACTATCACGTCGCCGCCATCCAGAAGATCTTCCGCAAGATGTACGACAACGGGGATATTTATAAGGGCAAGTACGTCGGCAAATACTGCAAGCCCTGCGAATCTTTCTGGACAGAAAGCCAGTTGGTGGACGGCAAATGTCCCGACTGCGGCCGCGATGTGATTGACGCTGAGGAGGAGGCTTATTTCTTCAGACTCTCCAAATATGCAGATCGCGTGCAGCATCTGCCGGAGTCTGTTTCCGGGAAAGCCCATGTATCTTGAAGTCCGCACGTGGAACCGCCGGGCAGTCCGGTGCTACGAAAAAGCCGGCTTCCGCATCGCAGGCGAGCCGATCCGCCAGACGACCTCCGCCGGTGATGGGATCTTCTATCATATGGTCAAAGACGCCTGACGAGGCGGATCTACAAAATACGCCCCGGAACCATAAGGTTCCGGGGCTTTTCTCATTCTGTTTTCTGTGCGTCCGCGATCTTCTGCTTCGTATCGTCGCGGATGGCCTCGCGCAGACTCCGCAGATACGGGCTGAAGGCCACGATGTCGTCGGCGTAGGTCAGGTTGAGATCATACTCGTGCGGCTCCCAGGTGGAAATGTCGGCCTCATTGTGCTGGATGACAGCCTCCAGCTTATCAAGGGATTTATAAAGCCTCGCCTCCCCTGTCTGCAGGGCGTTCATCTCGTCATACAGAGCGGCAAGCTCGCGGCAATACGGCTCCGGCAGCGACGCGACCCAGTCGGCCAGCACCCGGTCTTCCTTCTGCTCGTCTTCCGCCGTCTTCAAAAACGTCGGGATATCACCGGTGAAGCACTCGCCAAGATCGTGGATCAGGCACATCCGGATGACCTTGTTGATATCCAGCTCCGGGAACTCATCCTGCATGAAAAGCGCCATCAGCGCGATGCGCCAGCTGTGCTCGGCGACGCTCTCGCGCCGGCCCTTCGACGTGTCGCAGTGGCGCAGCTCGTCCTTGAGCCGCTCGGCGATATGTAAGGTCTCCAATAGCTTATGGACTTCCATCTGTGTTCCTCCTATGCCAGTGCGAGCTCGATGGCTTCGCGGATATTGCGCACGCGCAGCAGCTCCACGCCGTCCGGCGCGGTGAGATTGGCCGTGCCGTGGCGTGGAATGATGCAGGTCTTGAAGCCCGTGCGGGCTGCCTCGGTCAGGCGCTGCTGCAGGCCGGTCACGGCGCGGATCTCTCCGGTCAGGCCGACCTCGCCGATGGCTGCCGTCGACGGATCGATGGGCTTGTCACGGAAGCTCGAGGCCGCGGCCAGCACCAGTGCCAGGTCCGCCGCGGGCTCGTCCAGCTGCAGACCGCCGATGACGTTCACATAGGCGTCCGACATGCCGATATTCACGCCGCCGCGCTTTTCGAGCACGGCCAGCATGAGGTTCGCACGGTTGAAGTCAAAGCCGTCCGCCGTGCGGCGGGGCACATTGAAGTTCGTCCGGGTGACGAGCGCCTGAATTTCCGCGAGGACCGGGCGCGTGCCCTCCATCACGCAGGCGACGCAGGTGCCGGGCGCGCCGAGCGGACGCCCGGCCAGCAGCATCTCCGAGGGGTTCGGGACCTCAACGAGTCCCCTGCCCTCCATCTCAAAGACGCCGATCTCATTGGTAGCACCGAAGCGGTTTTTTGCTGCCCGCAGGATGCGGTATGTGGTGTGCTGGTCCCCCTCGAAGTACAGCACGC
>OGCO01004063.1_pt1 | contig 16185 bp, 10 predicted proteins | sample 1570171 | NCBI WGS metagenome assembly OGCO01 (sample SAMEA4370583, study PRJEB24528) | human gut metagenome | reverse complement strand
GTATTGACGCCGAACTCTGCATCAAAGCGCTCGTCGAACGCCTCAACGTGCTCATCGCTGACACCGCTGGCACTCAATACCGCACGCAGCCCACGCTTGGAGATGGTCAGCGGCTCCGGCTCCTTGCTCTCCTTATGCACATCGATCATCTGGGTCAGGTGATCCTGCACCGCCTGTACCACGTCATAGCTGCATTCCTCCTCCAGCGTCTCCCCCAGAATGGTCTGGAAGGTCTCCCGCTGGACCATGGCGGGCATGGGCTTCTCCGTTTTGAAGACAGCGTCCACAAAGTCGTCATGGCCCTCCTGCACATTGTGGGTATAGTAGAGCGCATTATAGATGTTGGTCGCACGGTCATCAAAGGCCGGGAACATAAAGCCCATCTCAGGAGAACCGACGACCTGCCCGGGAGCCTGAATGTGGAAGCGGCTCTCCCGGCCGATATAGTTGAGGGAGGGCTTTGTCTCCTTCACCGGGCAGACGGCGCAGAGAATGTAGCGGAACTGCTCGGTGGAATTATCCTCCTGCACTACATCGTCCTTGCCTTTATAGTAGACGTCATAGGTGTTATAGGTCAGCAGGATCAGGCTGTTGCTCTCCAGATCCAGCGACTGGATGACCCGGCTGAAGAAGGCCTGCACCGCGTTCTCGTCCTCCAGCGCGGAGTCCCGCAGCGTCATGAGCAGCCGATGCTCATCGCTGTCCACCACCTGCTGGGTGCGGAAGCTCAGATCCAACAGATTGCGGCCAATGGATCCGGTCATGACCTTGCGGAAAAGCGACAGGAACTTTTCACCGTCCTGTTCCCCCATCATGGTCAGCGACTCCTTGAACTGGGAGATGATCTCCTTGCGCTCATTGACATAACATCCGTGGATATAGTTGATATTAGTCTTATCCAGCCGCAGCCGACGGCGCAGCTCACCGATTTCCTTTTCGTTCATAGTACGCTATCCCTCGCAAAACTCAATTTGGTGTTTAGTATAGCACAAAACCTTCCGCTCGAAAAGGTCAGACCCCCGTTCCGGCAGATTTTCATCTGTGCAGGTGGCTTTTTCCGCCGGAGTATGCTAGAATAGAGCGCACGATTTTCAGCGATACGGCTTAAGGAGAACATTTAAATATATGGAAAAGAAACTATCTGTTGGGCAGAATGCACTGCTGAATTCCATTGGATCACTCTTTTATCTGGGCTGCCAATGGCTCATTACAGTGCTGGTCATCCGCATCGGCTCCGTGGAGGATGGCGGTGATCTGTCGCTGGCCATGTCCATTACCAACATTTTCTATACGCTGGCTGCCTTTGGCATGCGGGAATTTCAGGTTTCTGACTATCACAACAAGCACAGCACCTCCGACTATATCACCACCCGCATTATGACCTGCCTCTTCTCCATTCTGCTGTGCAGTGCGGTCATTCTCCCCAACCGCCACTATTCCGGCACGCAGATGGCCTGTATCCTTATTTATATGCTGTTCCGCGCCTGTGAGGCGCTCATCGATACCTTTCAGGCGATCGAGCAAAAGGCAGACCGCATGGACTACACCTGTATTTCCTTTGTGGTGCGCGGCATCCTGCTTCTGGGCGGCTTCTCTGCCATTCTGCGCATCACATATCAGCTGCCGCTGGCTATCCTGGGGATCGCACTGTTTTCACTGGCGGTGCTGTTCCTCTTCGACTGGCCTGCCGCCCGCCGCCTGACCGGCTTCAAGCTGCATTTCTCTCTTAAATGCTCCGCCCTGCTGCTGGTGGAGTGTGTGCCGCTGATGTGCAACTCACTGCTTCAAACCGCAGTTGTCTCGATTCCCCGCACTGCGCTGGAGAGCTTGTATGGTAATTACACGCTGGGGATCTATGCCTCGATCGCCACTCCGGCCACCATTGTGCAATCCGCCGCTACCTGGCTCTACACCCCGACCATCACCGTATTCACCCGAAATTATATTGAAAAGAACAAAAAGGCATATTTCAGTCTGCTTGTAAAAATTCTCTCTCTTCTGGCCACCGTATTCGCCGCGATTCTGGCCGGTGCCGCACTGTTGGGCCATTGGGGGCTCAATTTGCTCTTCGGAGGCGAAATTGCCAAGTATTCTTCTCTGCTTATCCCGGTGCTTCTCACCACGCTGCTGATCGCACTGTCCTACTTTTTTGGAGCTCTGCTCACCATTACCCGTAAGTTGAAAGTGCTTCTGGTCGCCAACGCCGTAGCCGCAGTGCTGACCCTCACGCTCTCACGCCCACTGATCCGGACCTTTGGCATGAGTGGTGTCAACTATGTGATCTACATCGCCATGGGCGTCAATGCGTTGATCCTGCTGATCGCTCTGCTTCTGATACTGAACGCACACTTCAACCAACCCGCAGCGCAAAGATAAACAAAAGCGCCGTATGAGGAAAAATTTCTCATACGGCGCTTTTATTTTTACTCCGCCACGTTGATCCCGTCGCCAAAGTCCAGAATATGCGGGTAATGGGTCTTACGCTTGTCCTCCGGCGGCATGACCATATAGTCGCCGTAGAAGTTGCGCAGCATTGCGTCCAGATTATGCGGGAACTTCAGCATAATGTCCTCAAACTTGTACTCCTGCACCGGATAGATATCCTCTTTCAGCACAGTGTTCCAGTTCGGATCCGTATCGCAGGGATAACCCATCCGCTTTGTTTCAACATTCTCATACTTCCTGCACTGGTGCAGACACCGACGGTACAGCCAGCTGGGGGAAATATGCAGCACCTTCATGGCTCCATGTACAAACGCACAGATCCCCTGCGCCACAGAGTATTTCCAGCCCGTCAGGCCGATATAGGGATGGGGCACGCTGCGCAGGATCAGCAGCTTACTCCAGAACCACGCCGTCCACACCTGCCAGAGATAGGCAAACTTACCGTCAGCCAGATTATCATAAGCATACAGATCCAGAAAAATACCGAAGGGACAGTCCACATCCTTGACCGCCTCTTCCACAAACCGAGTATTCCGAATACAGAGCCGGGTCGTCATCAGCGGATAACGGGAATCGTGCGCACCATTTAAAATGTAATACTTGTCTGAATACTTTTCCTCAATGATGGCCATTGCCTTTTCGAAATCAGCTCTGGGCATGGCTACGTCAATATCATCATCCCACGGGATAAAGCCGCCGTGCCGGACGGCACCAATACCCGTACCGGCGATAGCAAAATAGCGCAGATCATTTTCTTCGCAGACGGCAATAAAGTCCTTTAAAATGCCCATTTCTTCATTCTGAACGCGCTTCAGTATTTCCGGGGCGTAAAATTTGCTCATACTCCCACTCCCATATCTTTCATATCCACGCAGAAACGTTCCCGTTTCTGACGCAATGTTAAACCTCTCTGATGCAATGTTAAATATTATAGCATAACTAAATCGCATTTTCCACAAGAAAAGTCTCTTCGTGAGTTTTTCGTTTATCACTTGTGCTTATTACCGTATAGTGATATTATAAATATCAATAAATTTGTGTAGAATCTATTGTTTGCATCATGATCGTCACAGATAAGGAGAAAAAATGCTGAATTTTACTGTTGGACCTGTACAGTCCTCTGACCGCGTGCGCGCCATCGGCGCGGAACAGGTTCCCTATTTCCGTACCCCGGAATTTTCCGCTGTTATGCTGGAAAATGAACAGCTTATGAAAAAATTTGCCAAGGCCGGCGACGATGCCAGAACGGTCTTTCTGACCGGTTCCGGCACGGCCGCCATGGAAGCGGCCGTCATGAATCTGCTTGACCGGCACGATAAAGTGCTGGTCGTCAACGGCGGCAGCTTCGGGCAACGTTTTGCGGACCTCTGCCAGCTCCATGAAATTCCGCACGAAGAAATCCGCCTTGAGACCGGCAGGGCACTGACCGCCGATCACCTTGCTCCTTATGCAGGCAGGGGCTTTACCGGGTTCCTGGTCAATGTACACGAAACCTCCACCGGCGTACACTACAATATGGAGCTGATCTCCCGCTTCTGCCGGGAAAACGGCCTGTTTCTCGTCGTGGACGCCATCAGTTCGTTCCTTGCGGATGAATTCGACATGAAGGCGTGGGACGTTCAGGTCATGCTGACCGGCTCTCAAAAGGCGCTGGCCTGCCCGCCGGGCGTCTCGGTTCTGGTGCTTTCCGCCAAGGCCGTTGCGCGTCTGGAAGGGCGAAAGATTAAATGTATGTATCTGGATCTGAACTCCGCACTCAAAAACGGGGAACGGGGGCAGACGCCGTTCACGCCCGCCGTCGGAACGCTGCTTCAGATCAACGCCCGCCTGAAGGAGATCGACGCAAACGGCGGAGTCGCAGCTGAAACCCGGCGCATTTCCGCACTGGCCGCCGATTTTCGCGCAAAGATCAGGGATCTGCCCTTTGAGATCGTCTCTGAATCCATGTCCAATGCGGTGACTCCGCTGCATCCGCGCAATGTCTCCGCTTACAGCGTATTTACTCATCTGAAGGACGAGTACGGTATCTGGGTCTGCCCCAACGGCGGCGCACTGGCTGACCGCATCTTCCGGGTCGGCCATATCGGTGCGCTGACTGCGAACGACAACACAACGCTCGTCGCCGCCATGCAGGATATGCTGCGGCGCGGCCTGTTATAAAATACGGGGCCAGACAAATGACGACTGTAATTACTTACGGAACCTACGATCTGCTGCACTATGGCCACATTCGCCTGCTCAAGCGGGCCAAGGCACTGGGGGACTATCTGATCGTCGGTATAACCGCAGACGACTTCGACAAGACCCGCGGAAAAATCAATGTGCAGCAATCCCTCATGGAGCGCATCGAGGCGGTACGCTCCACAGGGCTGGCCGACCAGATCATCGTAGAAGAATACGAGGGGCAGAAAATTGATGATATCCGGCGCTATAATGTAGACATTTTTGCCATCGGATCTGACTGGAACGGACACTTTGACTATCTGAAGGATTACTGTCAGGTAGTTTATCTGGAACGCACCGAAGGCGTATCCAGCTCCGAGATCCGCGCCGAGGAACACAATCTGCGCCTGGGCATGGTCGGCGAAACAGTGACGGTGCAGAAATACCTCCGGGAAAGCCGCTATGTCAACGGCGCGCAGGTCACCGCCATCTACGCACTGGATCGCAGCTGGCTGCCCCAGGATCAGGCCGCACTGTCCGTTGACAATTTCGACATCTTGCTGGACAACTGCGACGCAGTCTATATTGCCTCACATCCCTCCCGCCATGCCGCCCAGGTCCGTCAGGCGCTGGAGCGCGGAAAACACGTCCTCTGTGAGTCGCCCATTGCCACGACCGAAGCGGAATGCGTGCAGCTTTTCAATCTGGCAGAGCAAAACCACCTCATTCTGATGGATTCCATCAAAACCGCCTATTCCACCGCCTACAACCGCCTTCTCCTTATGCTGAAGGGCGGAAAGATCGGGCACATTCTCTCCGTAGACGCCACCTGCACCAGTCTGCGCGACGTGTCCTCCGAGGCCGCCCGCGAACGGACCTGGAGCAGCATTTGTAATTGGGGTCCCACCGCCCTGCTCCCCATTTTTCAAATCCTGGGCACCGACTGGACCCATCGCCAGGCATCGTCGCTGGTCCTGGAGTCCGATGATTTTTTTGATCTGTTCACGCGGATCGACTTTATCTATAAAGATGCCGTGGCCTCCATGAAAGTGGGCACCGGCGTAAAATCCGAGGGAGAGCTGATTGTCTCCGGTACGAAGGGCTATGTTTATATTCCCGCCCCCTGGTGGAAGACGGACTACTTTGAAGTGCGCTACGAAAACGCAGAAGATAACCGCAGATATTTTTACCAGCTGGACGGTGAAGGCATTCGCTACACCATCGCCGCATTTCTGAAATCGATCAATCTGGGGCAGAACGTCACCTATGTGGATCCGGGAATATCCACCCATATCTGCCGCATTGTCGAGGAAATTCAATCCGGGAAAAACGTGAACCGCCTCTCCCCGCAATAAGGCACGGCGCCGTCTGACCGGAGCGAATGCAGGCTTACTTTTTGACAAACCAAAGCGAGGGCTGACAGATTGTTGATCTGTCAGCCCTCGCTTCATTGCTCGTTTCTTATGTCTGTCTTACTTATCATCCGTAGGCGCATCCGATCCTGCGCGCTCCGCCTCCATAAACCGTTTCTCCATCAGCGCCACCGACTGCGCCAGCTGCCGGAGTTGGGCGGATGTTTTGGAGATGGTGATGGATTGAACAAAGGCAATACACAGGGAGAAGATGAAGCCCAGGAAAAAGATCAGATTCACCGGACTGTAAATTCCCATCAGGGCGGCAAGTCCCTGAAGCAGTCCGGGCACAGCAGCAAAGATCATCAGAACAATGCTGCACAGGATCCATGGCAGCGCATATTTTAGCTGCATTTTCTTCTTTCGTACCGAATTGACGGCCAAAAATAGTCCGATCAGAAAGATCACGATCAGAATGATCCGGGCTTTCACAGTCATATCTTATCCCAACCTTTCCACAAGGATCGCCAAACTCACTTTGATCATATAGTAAACCGACTTCGCCGGATTGATAGACGAAGTACCGGCAGAGCGCTCGCGCATGACCACAGGTATTTCCCGCACCTTGTACTTTTTGCGCAGCAGGCGTGCCACTGTTTCCGGCTCCGGATAATCCTGCGGATAATCCACGCTGAATTCCTCCATCACCCGGCGACTGCACATTCTCATACCGGAGGTAGCGTCCGTGATCGTACCGCCATAGAGCAGCTTGATCAAAAACTTGAAGAAGTTGATGCCGAAGCGGCGTAGCCCTGTGGACTGGAAGCCTTCATTTTCAATGAAGCGTGAGCCGATCACCATGTCCAGATCATCCCGCTCCAACCGATCGGCCATCGCCTGAAGGTAGCTGGCGTCGTGCTGTCCGTCACCGTCAAACTGCACCGCCACATCATAGCCGTGCTCCACCGCATAACGGTAACCGGTCTGGATACCGCCGCCGATGCCCAGATTGACCGGAAGATCGATCACGTTCAACCCATTCTCACGGCAGCGCTGAAGCGTGCGATCCTTCGAGCAGTCATTGATGACCACATAGTCAAACCCCGGCGCATGATCCAAAATATCCTGCACCGTATTCACGATGCTGGCCTCCTCATTATACGCGGGTATGATTACCAGTTTCTTCATGAAAACACCTCAAAGCGCATTGGACTGTTGTCCTTTTGCATAAACTCGGGTCAGCAGCTTTGCAATAGGCTTAGGCCAGAATTTGCAGAACATCTCATACTCTTCCCCGCTCCGGGCCCCGTCTCCAATGATCGCAGAGGTCTCAGACCCCTCATGGATCCGATGATACATCAGTACCTGCGCATCATAGAGAAAACTGCCCTCCAATTTGGACAGCCTTTCCCAGGCCTCCCAATCCTCACAGCTGCGGAAATGATTCCGAAATACCACCTTCGGCAGATTTTCCCGTGCAAAACTGACCGAAGGGCAGCAGATCGGACAGCCCATAGACAGCACCCGCCGCCGGATCCAGCGGCTGCGGCGGAATTTTCTCAACGGGAGCAACAGCCTTCGCTTTACGCGAAGCAGGCCGTTTTCCAGCACCGGCGCGCCATTGCGCAGCTCGCCATAATCGGTAAAGTAGATCAACGGCCTGTCCGCACGCTGCATTGCAGCCAGCATCCGCTCCGTATAATGCTCCAGATAGATATCATCCTGATGGGCGATGGTCACATAAGGCGTATTGGTCTGCGCATAGCCAAAATTCCAATCCTGCGTGATGCCGCCCGGGCCGGAATTGACAAAGAGCGGGATCTCATACTCGTCCGCCAGTGACCGGATGTAGTCATTCGGCGTTGAGGTGGCCATAATGATCTCCGACTGCACCGTCTGCGCCTTCAGAGATCGGATACATTCCTCCAGAAACGGACTTTCCTTATATGCGCAGATCACATAGGTGTGCTGATTCATAGCGGAAAACGCCTCCATCCTGTCGCTCAGACAATTCCAAACAATTCCATAGTGCAGCAGCACAGTATGAACACATTCAGCGTCCCTGTGATCGCTGCCATATGCCGTTCCATACCGGCATTGACCCGAATCGAGCCATTGCGCAGCACCATGGCTGCCGCCGGCAGCAGAGGCAGGAAATAGCGTCCCTGCACGCCGGCTATATAGTTCAGTCCCAACGGCGTCCAACTCAAAAGCATAGACGCCAGGATCAGCGCTGCGCTGCCGACGATCAGGAGCAGCGTCCAGATCTTGGCCAGGAACGGAAGGGGCTCACCATCGTCGTTCTTTTTCATGCAGGCAATGAGGAAGCACAGACCAAAGGGCAGGTAAAAGTAGGCCGGCACATCCAACTGAAACCAACCCAGGCTGGAGCCCATCAGCGTATCCAAATACCATTCTCCCTGCTTCACAAGAGTGGTAAGAAGCAGGATCACCGTCTGAAGCGGATTCTGAAGCACCCAGCCCACGGTATAGCCCGGCTCGTCTGCCCATGCGACGAGGTTCTCCCCACCGGATACGCCGGAAATTTTCAGCACATGAATGAACTGAAATGCCAATAAACAGACGATAGCCGCACCGATCATTCCGGCCTTGACCAGATTGGGCCGACGGCAGACCTGTTCCAGCTTTTTACGCGGGATCAGCAGGACAAGAAACACCAACGGGGTATAGACCAGCTTATTGGGCGCCAGCAGCACTCCCAGCACCGCGCAGCAGATCAGCTGGCGGCGCGTGATAGGTTCCCCGTAGATCAGATGCAGGATCTCCGCCGTAAATAAGCAGGCCAGCGCCAGCACGATCCCGTCATAGGAGTAGGACGCTACAAGGTGCAGCGTCATAGGAAACATGGAAATTGTAAAAAACACGCCTTTCCACATCGGTGCTCGCTTGATCGCGCGGTAAACCAGCAGGATATAGGCCGCAATATTGCACATACGCCCACAGTAGAACACAGGCACCGCGCCCAGATGGAGCAGTCGTCCGACCGCTATGCCCAGCGCGGAGGCCAGATAGCCGAACGGCGCATTGACAATCGCCGTACTCCACGCATTATCGCTGACAAGCGCGGTATCCTTTGTAAACAGCGCAAAATCTCTGGCCAGCTGAGCAAAGTCGGCAGGGCTCATAACGCCGCTTGAGCAATATGTGTCGTAAAAAACGCTGTCTGCCGTGCGCATAATAACGCCGTCCGTATGAAGCTGACTCCAATGAAACAGGAAATAGTTAGACAGCCGATAGGCTGAAATATAGTGCGCCTGTTCATCCGGCACCGCAATAGGACGGAAAAAGAGCATATATCCCACCCCAAGCACGGCCATAGAAAAAACAAAGACCTGTTCCAGGCGGAATTTTTTTTGGAAAGACAGAAACTGAAGTGCAGAGACATAGGCAACTGCAAGCAGACACGCTGCCGCGACCAACATTACAATTGCTGTACTGATCTGGCTTGCTGTCCACAATACCACAAACTCATATACCGTATACAGGCAGACCAGCAGTGAAAGTGCGATCAATGCGGCACAGCGGATGGTCTGCTTATGTTTTTCCAAGGTCTGATTCAGCATGGCCTGATAACCCCTTTACGCGGCATCTGCGCCGCATTTTCTTTCCCCTGAGGACTGCCAATTTTAGCAATATTTCATTTTATTTTAACAGAATCCGCTTCTGATTTCAAGTATTGGCCCAAAATGCAGCCGAAGGCCGGACAGATGATCTGACATCGACCACCTGTCCGGCCCACTGCTTCTCATCCGCTGCCCCAGTTCAATAGAGCGCGGCATTCATATGCTTTTTATCAAATACATTCTGATAGACCATACACTGATACTGCCACAGCAGCTCATCCTGCCCGTTTTCATCTGTGCGGTCATGCCAGTTCCAGTCGGCATCATAGTACCCAAAGGCATTCATGGCAGGATACTCCTTCTGCACTTCCAGCAAAAATTGCTCGTAAGGGCTGAGCTCCAGTCCCGCCGCATTTAGCAGCATGGCGCGCAGATAATTGGGCGATGTCAGCACACCGGAAGCGCTCTCCAAATCAAAGTTGGCCCAGAGCACAAAGGAGGACTGAAATCTGATGGCCTGACTGTCTGCTTTTGCTTCTTCCTCCCCATAAAACGACTCCAGTTCGTTATATGATTTTTCGCCGAGACTGGGCTGATGATCGCCAAACATCAGAATGATCGTATCCTCATCCACCTGAGAGAAGTAATCCACCAGCATCTCAAATGCCCGGTCAGTCTCCTGCACCAGAGCCAAATACTCTTCCAGTTCTGACGTGCGCAGATTCGTATTGTTGGGTTCCACGGTCACATCTACCGCCGGCTTGTCCGCGCTGTAGCTTCCGTGGTTCTGCATCGTCACATTAAAAACGGAAAACGGCTCATCGGTCTGCCGCTCTTCATACATCGAAATGATATTGCGAAAATCAGATTCGTCGCTGAGATACCAGCGCAGGCACCCCTGATGGGGCAGGTCAGCATCCATATCATAGAATGGCGACAACCCGAGCAAGGGGTAATTGGATTCCCGCCGGTATCCATTCGAGTAAAACGGATGATAGGCCGCCGTCGTGTATCCATGCCGCTGAAGGCTCCATGCGAAGGATTGCTGCACCGTGGAGATATACTGCACATAGGGGCAGCTGCCCGCCGGAAGCATATAGAGACTGTTGCCGGTCAGGAATTCATACTCGGTATTGGCCGTTCCGCCGCCCGCAACAGAGACCAGCAAACTGCCCTTGACGGTATTTTCCTCCAGACTGTGGATAAAGGGCATACCATCCTCTTCCGTTGAGAACCCATAGAGTTCCGGCAGGTCGGAGAATGCCTCATTCATGATCGCAATGACATTCGGATGGCGGGACTGCGAATCAGAAGAATCCGACTCATATGCTGACAGGATCTCCTCCGTTTTTTGAGCCGTATATCCCTGCGGCTTGTCGCCCTGCAACCCGGCTCTGGCATAGGACAGGAAGGAGACCAGATACCCGTTCGACTGACTGACCGCGGACAGGTTCCACGCCTCGCCCAATCCAAACTGTGGAAGCAGCACCGCAGTCAGCACCAGCGCACCCACCGCGACCGGAAGACTCTTTCCATAGCTGCGCCAGCGGCTGCCCTCCCAACTTTTGAGCCCCAGCCCGCCAAGCAGGCAGACACTGGCACAGAGGAAGGCCAAAAGCGCACCTATAACCACCGAGTCCGGTGTAAACTCGTAGTTGGACGCCACATTTGCCGCCGTGCCCGCCTGAAGAATATCAGAATACTCGAGCGGATTTCCCCGCAGATCCCCAAAGAAATGATTGGCGATCCCCCAGACCATCAGGATCAGGCCGGAAATCGGCAGCGCCAACGCGCCTCGGCGCAGCAGCACCATCAGGAACAGCGGAAGAATACAGCAAACCAGCAGGTTGAGCAGAAGCAGCTTCATGCTCCGAAAATCAAAATTTGCCATATTCATCAGCTCGATCGCCGAAAACTGGCATACTGCCCAAAGCGGCAGCAGTGCCATCTGTCCCCAGAGCCAACGGCGCCGATCCGTGCGCCGCAGCAGCAGCACGCAGACGGAAAGCCCCTCCAGGCTCAGCACCATCAGCCAGCTCAGCAGGCGCAGCCGGCTTCCCGCATCATTTCCCAGCAGATTGCGCAGCATGACGGTCAGCAGCGCCGCCTTCAGTCCCCACTGGACTGCTGCCGGTACAATCCAACCCACCTTATCGCGGCGGCTCAGCTGCGTTCCTTCCGCAGGCTGCCTCAGCGTTCTGCGCCACAAAACCGCTTCGATTGCCAGCAGCGCGCACAGAAGCAGGATACAAAATGCCACCAGCTGCATCTCCAGCACCAGTTCAGACCAACTGTTCAGCTCAATACGGTCGATCTTCACCGCGCTTCCCTGCTGCTGCGTCGGAGCAACGCGCAGTTCAGTCACCCCACTGCGCTGCTGGCTCCAGGCGACGGGCAGCGTCACATGAGTCGGCTCTGCACTGACCGATGTATAGACCGCTTCCCATTGAGGCAGCAGATATACGGTAAACCCGGCTGTACCATCCGCACCATCTGTATAAACCGATACCGTACGCACAGCGGTGCTCTCACCCAAGTCGAAGACGATCCACGGATCGTCTTCCTCTGCCAGCAGCATTCCCGATGTCTCCTGTTTCAGACCATAGATCGTGCTGTACTCGGGATCAAGCAGTTGCTCACAAGTGATCGTACGGCTCGGATACAAGCTGGTCATTCCGGTAACAGCAAGTACATCAGCGAGTATGAATATTACCAGCGCGATCAGCACCCCAACCGCCCATTTTTTCTTCATATAGCAAGCTCCTCCATGCGCTTTTCCTGTTTTTTCAGCGCAAGTTGAGTATTAGTATAGCAATTTTGCCTTGCCCGCGCAACAGTTTTCGACCGAATTCGACCTCACTTCCGTATCAATGCGGAAGCCCGGGCCGTATGGCCCGGGCTTCTGGAGACAGACAGCGATATTAAATTCGATACAACTGATCCATCAGATCAATGATCTTTTGTCCATAGCCCTCGTCCGGTGTCCAGCCGGTGCCATTGGGGTTTGCATCTGCGCCAAGCCACTCCACATAGGGGGCAGATCCGCGCTTCACCAGATTAAATCGAGGGTCTACACAGGGATTTTTGAGTGCATCCGTGGATGCATAGGCCTTCAAATGCTGCACCTGAGCACGGATTCCCTCGCGAACGGAGGAAAATGTTGCAAAAGCGCTTCCGTCTGCATTTTTAATACCTGCAAAATTCAGCTGTTCGGCCTTGACCTGACCGCCATACTTCAGCCATCCGGTCTCGATCATTGCCTGACAAAACGCCACTGCGGGATCAATGCCCTCACTCTGGCACTCTTCTGCATAGAGCTGGCAGAACTGGTTCAGCGTCATCCCGTAGAGCGACTCATCAAAGGAAGCCTTTTTCGAGGTAAACAGGCCGGCCATCTGACTGGCTGTGGCAGTCGCTGCACTGGCGATCACATGGTATTCCGTATCTGATGCGCCCTGCAATCCCGCTGCCTTGCCCCAGCGGATATAGTGCTGGTAATAGCCCGCCCAAACGGTTCCATAGGTTGCCTGAAGGTTCGGGTTGGAGTTCCGGTAATAGACCGGATCAAACTCTGCGCTGGCCCGCTGCGCCTGCGCCATACCCTGCTCTACGAAGTAGTTCAGCACCTTCTGATCGTCATAATTACACTGCTTGGCCACATCGGGATATTGGGCAGTATAGTAGTTATAATCATAGACGGGTGCATAATCCAGGCCGTCGCCCGCATAGTAGGTCGCATAGCCCTGCAGCTGCGTGCAGCCGGTTCCATGTAGCCCTGCCGCCTTGCCCCAGCGGACATAATGGCGGTAATAGCCCGCCCAGGCACTTCCGTAGGTCTGGCGCAGATCGGCATACTCATTGCGATAGCTCACGGGGTCAAACTCCGCGCTGGCCTGCTGCGCCTGAGCCATGCCCTGCTCCACGAAGTAGTTCAGCACCTTCTGGTCGTCATAGCCAAACTGCTTGTCCAACCCGGGATACTTTGCAATATAATAATTGTAATCGTAGACCGCTGCGTAATCCAGTCCGTCGCCTGCATAGCCGGTCGCATAGCCCTGGCACTGTGTACAGCCGGTTCCGTGCAGGCCTGACGACTTGCCCCAGCGGATATAATGGTGGTAATAGCCCGCCCAGGTATTTCCGTAAGTCTGGCGCAGATTTGCATACTCATAGCGATAGCTCACAGGGTCAAACTCTGCACTGGCCTGCTGAGCCTGGGTCATACCCTTCTCTACGAAGTAGTTCAGCACCTTCTGATCGTCATAGTTGCACTGCTTGGCCACATCAGGATACTTTTCAATATAATAGTTGTAGTCGTAGACGTCAGAGTAATCCATGCCGTTGTAGACCGTGACCGGATCACTGCTCCCCTTACTCAGACCCAGATAATTGGCGATACCCGTGGCATCGGCAACACCCAGCTTCTGCAGCTTTTCATCGCTGGAAAGGTAATTCTGGAAATCAGATTCATTGTTCAAATAGGCATGCTCTACAATAATACCCGGAAAACCATACTCCTTGGAATAACGGTTAATTCCGTAATAGTCCTGTTTAGACCCATCTTCAAAGGAGTCCTCCGTCGAATTGCGGATATGCAGACCGTCCTCACCGCCATGCGTCGTCAGGCCGAGCGCAGTGAGCTGCTTCAGGATCTCTGCACCGAGCTTCTTGCCCTCCGAGCTGACAGAGCTGTTCGCGCCATTTGTATTCGGATAGTACACTTCGGCACCGTGGGCAGAGGTCGTGTCTCCCTCGGCTGAATTCAGATGAATACTTACCAGCACATCTGCGCCGTAGCTGTGCGCGATATCCACCCGATCCTTGATCGTGACAACTTTATCGGTCACATCGCCCTCGCGGGTCATGTAGACCTTGACGCCGGCATAGGTCTCCAGCTCGGCCCTGCAATATTGAGCGATCTTGAGCGTCAGATCCTTTTCCTGATACTTCACGCCCTTATAAGTATAAGAAGCCCCGGGATCCAGCCCTGCGCCCTCAGACTTGATCGTACCATGGCCGGGATCGAGCACCACAACCGCATTTGCTCCGGCACTCTGAACGGCGGCCGTCATAGCCTCATCCATAGACTGCGCACTCACGGTGTTGCCTGTATCTGCGTCCGCTGCGGCATCGCTCAATGCCTGCTCCACGGAATCAGAAAGCTGGGTGTCTCCGCCATTGTCGATCGTAGTCACATCAAAAACCACGTCCGGCTCTGCGCCGGCATCCGCTTCCTCTGCATCGGATACGACCATGGCATCCGGTTCGGAGTCAGCCTGTGCATCCACGCCATAGACCGCAGTTACACCGATATCCGCAAAACCGGCCTCGGTCTGCGCTCCATCCACACAATAACGGATGGACTCCAGCGTATATGTACCGGCCTGCTCCGCAGTGCAGTCAATGCGGAACAGCACCGCACTCTCTGTCAGTTCGGCCGCCTCATAGTCGGCGGTTTCGCCGGTCGCTTCGTTGCGCACAGTCAGCACTGCCCAATCCGCCGCGTTTGCCGCATCCAGTCCGATCAGAATCTCCTGGTTATCCGGCGTTGCGACCGTTGGCTTATTGACGACGACATAGCTCACCGCCGCGCTTTTCTCTGCCGTTGGAGCAGCTGTTTCATCTCCAACAGACTCCGGCTCTGACTGAGAAACGGCTACATCAGTCTCCGTGCCATCCTCTGCCAGCGCAGCGGGTGTGCAGAGAGAGAACAGCAGAAAAATCGTCATAAAAAGCGCGATGGGACGTTTGAAATATTTGGTCATAATTCGCTCCTCTCGACATTCACTTGACATAATTCAAACCTATTATACTGTTCCGCTCCTCTTATTGCAATATCCCCGCGGAAATTTTACATTTCTTAATTTTCCAAAAATATACATCCCTCTGCCCCCAAAAACAGGCAGAGGGATGTTCAAATTCGTATTGCAGCGCTTTGTATTATCCGGCCGTCCTTTTGGGCAGCAGCTTCCGCTTCAGGAAGCCCTCCACCGGGATCTCGAGGAAGCGATGGGACAACAGGGCGAGTATGACAACCGGCACCAAACTGATGAGGAACATTGCGTTTGGCCCAAAGGGCATCTGCCAGCGCACTTTCAGGAAGTCGGTCAACAGCTGCTGGACCGGAAAGCCCCAGAGGTATACACCATAGGCAATGTTGTTTTTGGTGAACAGATTTGCAAAAATCGGCTTTTCACACAGGGCAAAGGACATGACAAAGTAGGGCACCACCAGAATCGCGATCAGCTCGATATACCGCCATTGCAGGAAGCAGGCCACGACAAACACAATGGTCGCCAGCTGAAGATTGCAGTATTTTTTGAGGCCTCCCGCTTCAAACAGGAACCCGAACAGGAAATACGGAATATCATTCAGCGCGGCGCACCAGTCTGTCCACCAGACGACCGTGCGCAATTCCGGCGCAAGATACAACCGCGCAGCATCCGCCAAACAGACCAGTGCAACGACCGCACAAGCCGCTCTTTTCCGCTGCTTTTCCGGCAGGCGGTAAAGCAACATACAGAGCAGCGCCACCACCAGATACATCAACACCTCTACCGGCATTGTCCAAAGCGAACCGTTTACTGCACCCGGATAGGGATTCGAGGTGAACACGCCGGGCAGCATATAGTCCGGCCGCA
>OGCO01004042.1_pt1 | contig 16245 bp, 12 predicted proteins | sample 1570171 | NCBI WGS metagenome assembly OGCO01 (sample SAMEA4370583, study PRJEB24528) | human gut metagenome | reverse complement strand
CACGCACCAGCTGTGCGCCCATGTTCTCGAACTCGTCCTTCAGCTCGATCTCCTTAGCAATGGTCACGCCATCGTTGGTGATGACCGGTGCGCCGAACTTTTTGCCCAGCACCACATTGCGGCCCTTGGGGCCGAGGGTGATCTTGACGGTGTTAGCCAGGGTATCAATACCAGCGCACAGTGCCTTGCGGGCGTCCTCGCCCTGCTTGATCTGCTTTGCCATAATAAATCGCTCCTTTATAATGCAAACTCAATTGAAAAGGGAAAGCTTAGTCTTCCACAACAGCCAGAATATCGCTCTGACGCACGATGGTGCACTCTTCGCCGTCCACCTTGACCTCAGTGCCGGAGTACTTGCTGGTGAGGACCTTGTCGCCGACCTTCACGGTCATCTTGACTTCCTTGCCGTCCACGACACCGCCGGGGCCAACCGCGATGACCTGTGCGACCTGCGGCTTCTCTTTGGCGCTGCCGGTCAGGATCAAGCCACCCTTGGTGGTCTCCTCGACTTCAACAGTCTTAATGACAACACGGTCTGCAAGAGGAATGATCTTCATAATTCTTGCCCTCCAATTATATTAAATTTATTTGAAACTTTGTTGTGTCCTACGGGGGCTTCGTGTATGCTCCGCAGTGGTTTAGCACTCTTTTTCTCTGAGTGCTAAGTGTATTGTACTCATCTTGCCCTGAAAAATCAAGGGGTTTTGCAATTTTTCTTTGTTAAGAATTTATGACGGCCAAAAATCGTACCCTGCCACGCAAAAAAAGACGCAGCCGCTGCACAATTTTTGCACAGCGGCTGCGTTCTGTTCCAATGGTAAGGTTTGCGGCAGTGCTTTTTATCTTACGCCTGCTTTTTTGGCGGTAAAGCGCTGGTAGGCGGGCAGCGGCAGCAGCACGCAACCCGCCAGCGGCTGCACCTGCACCGACACCTGCTTGCAGGGGGCACACTCGCCGTCTACGGTGGCAATGATGGGTCCACGGTCATCTGCTGCCCGCAGACTGACCGATTTTGCGCGGCGGTAGATAAAGTAGGGCTTTGCGGCCTCGGTGAGTTGGCCGTTTTGAAAGTGCTGGCCGTTTTTGTACAGCATCAGCAGCTTTGCAATGACCCGACGGCTGACCTTGCGCACGATGAACACATCCAGCCAGCCGTCATCTGGCTGTGCCTCCGGCCCTGCCATGAAGCCGCCGCCGTAGGCGCGGCCGTTGCACACCGCGCACATCAGGCAGTCCACGGTCAGTACCTCGCCGTCAATGACGTACTCCACCCTGCGGCCGATATGCCCGCACAGCTGCTGGACAATGGACAGCGCATAGGCTGCTTCGCCGCCGCACAGCGGGATGCGCCGGAACTTGGGGATGCCGTAGGCCACCTGTGCGTCCAGACCGGCGGCGCAGATGGTGGCAGAAAGCCCCAGACTGGTGCGCATCAGGTCGATGGGCACTGCCCCACCGGCCAGCTGAGCGTCCAGATCCAGAAACTCCTCCTTTGTACCGTAGGTGCGCAGAAAGTCGTTGCCGCTGCCATAGGGCAGACAGCCCACGGCGGTCTTATCAAAGCCGTGGGCACCGGTGAGCGCCTCGTTGAAGGTGCCGTCACCACCGGCGGTAAAAATGTGAAGCTCCACCCCGGCCTTCTGGGCAGCAGCGGCGGCAGCGCGGGACAGTTCCCGGGCGTGGCCTGCGTGGGTGGTGACGCGGATGGTGTAGTCCTCCGGGGCAAGCCCGGCGCCGGCAGCCGCTGCCGCGATCTGCTGCGGCAGGGTGCGGGTACAGTCGGCCTTTCCGGCTGCGGGGTTCAGAAGAAACAGCGTGTGCATCGGGGTCCTCCCTGTTGTAACTCTATTTCCTCTATAATAGTCGAAAACCGCGCCGGTTGCAAGCAAAACCGGTATTTTGCTGTTTTATTACAGGGTAACCGTTTCATCCTCCCGCAAAACAATGCTGCCATCGGCGGCGCAGTCTGCTGTCCAGTGCTGCCCTACACAGGCCGTCCCGGCGGCAATGCGGTTTGCAAGCGCCTGCTCCACTGCCCTGTCCACCTGACGGCGCAGCTCCCGCGCACCATAGGCCGATTGCGCCCGGGCAGCCAGTGCCGCCCCCACCTGCGGGGTGTGGCGCAGCCGGTAACCGCTGCGGGCGGCGCGCTGCTCCAGCTGGCAGAGCATTTTTTCTGCAATGGCGCAGAGGTTTTCCTCTGCCAGCGGGCGGAACACGATCACCTCGTCCAGCCGCCCGAGCAACTCCGGCCGGAACCACTTTTTGGCCTCCTCCACAGCCTGTGCGGACTGCTTTTCAAACACCGCTTCTGCCCCGGCGGCAAAGCCCAGCGGCGCGTTCTGCCCCGCTAAGAAACGTGCGCCCAAGTTGGAGGTGAGCAGCACGATGGTGTTGCGGAAATCTGCCTTGCGCCCCATGGCATCGGTCAGCTGACCGTCCTCCAAAATTTGCAACAGGATATTCTGGATGTCCGGGTGTGCCTTTTCGATCTCGTCAAACAGCACCACGCTGTACGGGCGGCGGCGCACGGCCTCGGTCAGCTGACCGCCCTCGTCGTGGCCGAGGTAGCCCGGCGGCGCACCCAGCAGCCGGGCGGCGGTGTGCTGCTCCTGATATTCCGACATATCAAATTTGAGCAATGCCTTCTCGCTGCCGAACCAGCTGACCGCCAGTGCCCGCGCCAGTGCGGTCTTGCCCACGCCGGTAGGCCCTAAAAACAGCATAGCACCGATGGGCCGCCCCGGCTCGCCCAGACCGGTACGGCTGCGCCGGATAGCCCCCGCCACCGCAGCCACTGCCCGCTGCTGGCCGACGATCTCGGCGTTCAGACGGCTTTCCAGCTTGTCCAGCCGCTCCCGCTCCTGTTCACCCACCCGCTGGGCGGGCACGCCGCTGGCGGCTGCCACCACCCGGGCGATGTCCTCCGGGCTGAGCACCGGCTGGGTGCGCTGCTCCTTTTCGGCAAGGATGCGCGCCGCCGCACAGGCTTCGTCCACAAGGTCGATGGCCTTATCCGGCAGACAGCGCCCGGGCAGATACCGCACCGAAAGCTCCACCGCCGCCTGCAGGGTCTGCGGCGGCAGTCGCACGCCATGATACCGCTCGTAGCGGGGCGCAAGGCCGTTGAGGATCTCCACCGCCTGCGCGGGGGTGGGCTCTTCCACCTGCACCCGGCCAAAGCGGCGTTCCAACGCGGCATCCTTCTGGATGTGGGTGCGAAACTCCTGATTGGTAGTCGCACCGATGAGCTGCAACTCGCCCCGGGCAAGCACCGGCTTTAAGATGCTGGCTGCGTCGATAGCACCCTCGGCGGCACCGGCTCCCACGATGGTGTGGAACTCGTCGATGAACAGGATGGCAGTGCCATCCCGCACCAGCTCTTCCAGCAGGTTTTTCAGCCGCTCCTCAAAATCGCCCCGGTATTTGGTGCCCGCCACAAGACTTGCCATATCCAGCGCCAGCAGCCGCCGCCCCTGCAGCGCTCTGGGCACCTGCCCGGCGGCAATGCGCAGCGCCAGACCTTCGGCAAGCGCCGTTTTGCCCACGCCCGGCTCGCCGATCAGACAGGGGTCGTTTTTCTGGCGGCGGCACAGGATCTCCACCATGCGGTCAAGTTCCGCTTCCCGGCAGAACACCGGGTCCAGCTCCCCTTCGGCGGCGCGGCGGGTCAGGTCGCGGCAATATTTATCGCTGGCGCGGCTGCCCCGGGGGATGCTGGCCGACACCCGGGGCTGGGCGGGCAGCACAAACTGTCCGCTCAGCTGGCGGCACTCCCGCACTGCCTCGGTGAGCGAAAGCCCCATCTCCGCCAGCAGCAGCCCGGCAGCGCAGCCGTCATCTTCCAGCATGGCGCAGAGCAGGTGTTCCGGCTCTGCTCGGCTGACGTGGGCGTTCTGCGCCCCAATGAGCGCGTAGTCCATGGTGCGGCGCAGGTCCGGTGCCATGGACTGCCGGGTCAGCCGCTGTACCGGGGCGCTGCGCCGCTGCGCCAGCTGGCGGCGCACCTCTGGCTCGGTGATGTTTTTCCGGGTAAGAAATTGCGCCGCAGCGCCCTGCTGCCGCAGCATTGCCAGCAAAAGGTGGCTGGTATCTGCCTGCTCACAGCCCAGATCTCCAGCCAGCTGCACCGCCTGCTGCAGCAGCCGCGCCGCCGGGCGCGAAAAGCCCCGGTAGCTGCCAATACCCAGATTTTTCCAAATGCCCATGTGTCTGCTCCTTGCTGCATATAAAATCGTCTGCACTGGAAGTATAGCCCCAAAGGCGCAGAAAAAATCAGTTGTTTGTGTCGGGCGGCAGAAAAGTAAAAAACGATCCACAGCGGTTGCCGGGGCGCGGGTGCGTCCGGCTGCTGCGGATCGTTTTTTGAGATTTTATCTTGCGGGGAACGTTTTCAGAACGAACCGCCTCCGCCGCCGTGGGTCGTGCCGCTGGAGGAGGTGTGGGTGGAGCTGCCGCCGGAGCTGTTGGAGTCCTTTTCCTCCACATGCTCCGTGCGCTGCACATCCCGGTACAGGAACAGCTCCCGGCTGTTGGTCAGGTTCATGCTGCCCTCCCGCACATAGCTGGCGGCATTCTCCTGGAACGCCACGCTGCGCAGCTGGCTTTTCATCACATGGACGACGACCCATGCCAGCACAAGGCCGATGCCCAGCGCAAGGAACAGGTACATGAGAGACAGCGGCTCCCGGGGCAGGTTATTCACGTCATAGGGGTGGCCCGCCCGGGCAGCGTCGATGTAGGTATCCGACCACTGGACAAAGGTGCGGAAGGCACCGGCGTAATCTCCATCGGCCATGAAGGGGGTCATCTGCTCGCCAAGGTACTGGATGCCGGCATCCGTAAAGGCGGTGATGCCGTAGCCGCAGGTGGAGATGTGCCATTTGCGGTCGCCCACGCTCACCAGCAGCAGCACGCCGTCCATATCGGGGCCGTAGCCGTACTGGCAGTAGTCATACAGATCATCGGCAAACTGCTCCATGCTGTCGGCACCAACGCTTTCCATCGACTCGATGGTGGCAATGGTCACATCGAAGCTCTGGCGCAGGCTCAGCTCTTCCAGCGCGTCCTCCAGCTCGTTGTCCTCGTCCTCGGTCAGCACCTCAGCGTCGTCGAATATGCGGTAGTACAGGTCGGCAAAGCCGCCCTCTACCGCAAAGGCCGGAACAGCCAGCGCCGCCGCAAGAATCAGTGCTGCCAGCGCCGCAAAGAGGGAGTGCAGTCGGTTGGAAGTCTTTTTCATCGTTCGTCCCTCCTTTACAGGATCCGTGCCAGCCACAGCAGCCACATAACGCCGTAGGACGCGGCGGAAAGGGCAGCCGTAAGGCCCAGCATCCACTTGCGGGCAGCGCCCTTGTCCACGGGCAGGTCACCCACGAATCTGCCGGTCTGACCATTCATGGCAAACAGGTAGTTTTCGCCCCGCCAGCTGGTGCTCAGCAGCCAGACCGGGAACAGGGCGTACTTTGCCTTGCCGCCGTGCAGCTGGATGCTGCTGTTTTCCACCTTGACCGAATCGTAGCCGGTAACGGTCTGCTGGAACGTTTCCTCGGTGGAGCGGCGGATGCGCTTGTTGGCCCGCTCGATGCTGTCCTCGGCGCTCACATCGTATTTGTCTGCCACATAGCCGGCCAGATAGGCGGTCTGGAAGGGGATGGCATCCTGCATGGCGAAGGGCTCGATGGACTCCATCAGGTCGTCCTCGATCTTGGACGAGCCGTCCACCGGCACTGCGTCAAAACCCAGTGTGCCGTCCCGCCGGACGGAGTAGTAGTTGGTCTCGGTATAGTCGTATTTGCTGTCCGACCAGCAGCGGGTCCGGGTGGCGGTGAACCGCAGCTGAGCGTCGGCGTCGCTGTCGAAGAGCCAGAAGGGCACATACACGCCCTTGATCTCGTCGATGTGGTTCTGGCTGCGGAACACCCGGGGCAGCAGGGTCTTGCCCTTGAGATGCTCCTGCAGCTTTGCCTTGGCGGCCTTTTTGTCCAGCTTGAAGGGGATGATGAGGTCGGGCCGCAGGTCTCCGGCAAACTGTCCTGTGAGGACGATGGGGTTGCCGCAGAACGGGCAGGCGGACGCGGCCATGGTGTCGTCGCCCACGATCTCGCCGCCGCAGCTCTTGCAGCTGTAAGTATGCAGACCGGCGGTCTCTCCTTCTGCCCAGCTGCCGCCGGGGGTCGCCCACTCCATCTCGCTGGGCTTTTCGTCCTTCAGTTCCTCATCGTAGCCCTTGAGGGTATCCACATCGAACTCGGTGTCGCAGTAGGGGCATTTCATCTTCTGGGTGGCGCTGTCAAACTGGATGGCGCCATCGCAGCAGGGGCACTTGTATTCCAGCATTCCTGCCATAGCGTTTCCTCCTGTTGTTCCAAAGGGGGCCGGGGGCTCTTCCCCGGCCCAACTGTTTTTGTGTTGGTCTTCCCGCCGAAGCGGTCGGCTCAGAAATCCGTAGTGATGCGGAACACCACCGGTTCGTCCGGCTCGGTGGCTTTGCCGTGGTGGCCCACTGCCAGGAAAGCGTTTTCTTCCAGCGGCAGGAAAACATCAAAGGTGCAGAAGTCGCCGCACAGCTGGCACAGGGTCTCGCGCTCACCCACGGGGAGGGACTTTTCCAAAAAAGTGCCGTCCGGCGCGTACAGCTCCCACATATAGCCCGTGTCCAGCAGATAGCCGTTGGGGCGCTTCATCATCACGGCGTCAAAGCTGCCCACCGGCTGCGAGCTGCGGGCCAGCTCATTGCCGTCCAGATCAAAGGCAGCAAAGTAATCATCGCCGCTGGATTCCAGCTCGCCCACCGTCAGCAGCTCGTCCCCGCTGAGGTTCAGGGAGGACATCCTGTAGAAGGGGCCGATCTCGTTATCGCCCTTCAGCGTCAGCTCGGTGTACTCGCCGTCCTGCACCAGCACCGGCGCGGAGTTGGTCCAGTAGATCACGGTCAGATCCCGGTCCTTGGAGGAATAGCAGCTGCCCGAGTAGTCCAGTGCGTCGCTGGGCTCCTCCGGGTCGCTGCTGTTCAGATCGTAGCAGTAGACATCAAAGTGGTCCATGGCGTACAGGATGCCATTGCGGTCGATGCTGAGGGCGTTGCTGCCGTCAATGTTGTACTCTGCCACCGGGGTCAGTCGGTCGTCCTTGATGGCATACTCGAAGATCTTGGCAGACTGCTCTTCATCGTCCTCGTTGTAGAAGCTGAAGAAGTAATTGCCCCGGTAGCTGTCCGCTTGGATCAAATGATAGGCACCGCATACCTCGCGGCGGACGTCAAAGGGAATGTACTGTGCCTTGAAGGTGTATTCGCCGATGGTCAGCTCCCCGGTCTGGAACTGGGTCACAGGGGCCCCTGCAGGGGCGGCTTTGTCCACTGCTGATTCCGGCTGTGCCGAAGCGGACGGGGCACTGCTGCTGGAAGCCGGTGCACTGGAAACGCTGGATGCGCTGGCGGCACCGGAGCCGCCGCAGGCGGTCAGCCCGAGGGCGGCGGTGGCAAGGCCCATGGCCTTGAGGAAATCTCTGCGCTGGATCTTTCTCATATCCGTTCCTCCTTTTGGGGTCACTGTACTTTTGCAAAGGCTTCGTCAGCACGGCGGCTGTACAATGCCATGCCGCCGGTCTGGGCGTCGTTTGCCAGATTGATGTTCTCCACAAAGCGGGCCTTTTCCTGCTCAGAGAGCTGCCCGCCCTTCATGGCGGCAGATGCCACGGCACCCATGGCACCGATCATGCCCATCTGGCCCTTCAGCTCCCGTTCCTCGGCCTTGGACATCCGGCGGCCGAACAGGCTCGTCTCGTTGTCGTGGACTCCGAAGATGTGATCCAGATGCTGCCGTGCGATGTGGGCATAGCCGATCTCCCGCCGGTCCCGCTTGCTGAAGCAGATGACCAGCTCCTGCTTGATGTAGGGGTGGGGATGCATGCCCCGCTGGGTCTGGGCCTCGGTGATGCTGCGGGGCTGCACCAGCTTCAGCTTCAGGCCGCCGCCGTTGAGGGTGGGTTCCTGGCCCGGCTCCTTGGCGGGGGTCTCGTCCAGATACTCCTCATAGCTGGCGATCTGGTCGTAGCGGATCAGCTCCGGCATCTTGCCCCGTCCGCCGGTGCGATCGTCGATGTACAGCATTCCAAGCTCATCGCAGAACACCAGCCCCATTTGCGACGGGGTGGAGGGGTATGCGTTGACCCGGAACTCGGTCTTGTTGAACACCTCGTCGAATACCCGCTTCATCCGGGCCATGTACTCCATGTGCTCCTTGGCCTCGTCCAGCGTCAGCTCGCTGAGCCGGATGTATTTGGAGCACTTGTTGCCGCAGTCATCGCAGAGGAACTGTCCATCCCGGAGCTTGGAGCGGTGCAGGGTGCTGCACTCCTTACCGCAGACGGCACAGTTCTGTTTTGCGAACAGGTTGGAAAAGAATCCCATCATGGTATGCTCCTTTCATTGCTCTGTATTTGTCAGGTCAGGTCCGGTCGCTGTCGTCAAAGGGGTCGCCGCACTCCGGGCAGAACTTGGGCGGGTGGGTGGGGTCTGCCGGCTCCCAGCCGCACTTGTCGCACTTATACTTGGGGGTACCGGCGGGCTTTGGTTTGCCGCACTCGGAGCAGAAGCGGCCCTTGTTCACTGCGCCGCAGCTGCACTTCCAGCCTTCTGCTGCCGCCGGGCGAGGCTTGCCGCACTCCGGGCAGAACTTGCCGGTGACGGTGGCACCGCAGCTGCAGGTCCAGCTGTCCGCAGCGGGCTTCGGCTCCGGCTTTTTGCTGCCGCATTCCGGGCAGAATTTGCCGGTAACGGTAGCGCCGCAGCTGCACTGCCAGCTGTCTGCCGGGGCGGGTGCGGGACGGCTGACCTGCTGGGGCGCGTCCACGCTGTCCGGACGGGCCTGCTGGCCCATGGCAAACAGGTTCTGGGCGCTCATGCCGCCCATACCGCCTGCACCGGCTGCCATACCCATGCCCATAAAGCCGGTCATGGCACCGGCGGTGTTGCCGGCGGCGGTCTTCATGGCATCGATCTGACCACCCACCAGACGGGCGGCAGCGGTGGTGGGATCGGTGGTCATGGCGTTCTCTTCCCACTCGGTGATCTTCTTCTGCTGCTCCTCCGGGATGGACAGGGAGTTGATGTTGAAGGAGAACACTTCAATGCCCCGCTTTTTGCGCCAGACGCTGGACAGCTGCTCGTTGAGGGCCTCGGAGATCTCCAGCGTGTGGGCGGGGATCTCGTAATACTGCACCTTGTTGGCCGAAAGGGTGGCAAGGGCAGGCTGCAGGGCGTTCATCAGCTCGCTCTTCAGCCGGGGTGCGATCTCGGATGCGTCATACTGGGTGGAGACGTTGCTGCACACGTTGGTGTAGAACAGCAGCGGGTCGCAGATGCGGCAGGTGAAGCTGCCGTTGCACCGCAGGTTCACCGAGAGCTTGTAGCCCCGCTCCTCGCTGACCACCACCCGGAAGGGGATGGGGGTGGCGGTGCCGTACAGGATCTCGCCCAGCTCCTTGGTGTTGATGTAGTACACGCGCTGATCCTTGCCGGTGTCGCCGCCGTAGGTAAAGCGCTTGGCTACGGTCTGGAAGGTAGCTGCCAGACTGTCGCCGAAGTTGCCGGTGAACACGCTGGGCTCGGTGGATGCGTCAAAGGTGAATTCGCCCGGTTCGGCGCACACCTCCACCACGCGGCCCTGCTCCACGATGAGCATGCACTGTCCGTCTGCCACGGCGATGCCGCTGCCGTTGGTGATGATGTTATCCTCGCCGTTGTTGGAGCTGCGGCGGGAGGTGCGCTTCTGGCCCTTGACCATCAGCACATCCTTGTCCAGAGAATCGCAGTAGAAAAATTCCTTCCACTGGTCTGCAAGAGTTCCGCCCAGTGCGCCCATACCTGCTTTGATAAGACCCATAGTAATTTCCTCCTGTATGTTTTATTTGTGCAAACAATAACTTCCTGTTATCGCATGGTTTCCGGTTTTGGTCACGGTTCAAGGGTAAGTTCCGGGGAGTCGTTTTTCCAGTAAACGGGACGCGTGTCCCGGTCAAACAGCACTTCTCCGGCGCGGTATTTCAGGCTGCAGCCGCTGGGGCTGCCGTCATCGTTCAGCAGAATGGCCCAGAACTCGCACGGCTTGCCGTTCTGATCGGTCAATGTAAAATGCAGCTCAGTGCCGTCCTCGGTGCGGCCCTGTGTTCCATCGGCGGTGCCGGTCAGAATGCCGCTCCACCCGTCCCATTCCACGCTCATACAGCAGCTGCCGTCCGGCAGGAAGGTCATCCAGCGGATGCCCTTTGCGGCCTCGTCTCCGGCGCGGTAAGTGCCCCACAGCCTGCGGGGGATGGCGGTGTAGCCGATGTCGTCCCACGCTCCTGTACGCCGGAACACATACCACACGGTGCTGCCCTTTTTCAGGCCGGTGGACTGCATCAGCAAAGAGCCGTCCTCCATCATGGAGATAATCCAGCGGCTTCTGCCGTCCTCGCTGAGGCATGTCAGGTTCCAGCCCTGACTTTTTTCCCCGTCCCAGCCGGTCACAGCGCCGGCATTCAGCTCTCCGGTGCGGGTCTCGGCAGCGGACTGGATCTGCGGGCTGACGTATGTTTCCCGGATGAAGGAGACGGTCACCGTGCCGGTGATCTCGGCCTTTTCCAGCCGCAGGGTGCAGCTTTCGTTGCGGTCGGCGGGGGCATAGCTTTCACCCTGCGTCACCGCCGTGACTGCCATCCACTCGGCCAGCACCTGCCACTCCCAGTCCTGCGGCAGCGGCTGCGCGTCCAGCGGAATGGTCGGTGTGTCGTCCACATACTGCTCCCAGTCTGCACTGAACCTTCTGACCACAAAGGAAACGTTTCCCTTGCCGTCCAGCGAAAAAGGCAGTTCGTCCAGCGTAGTCCACCATGCGGTGTTGCCCTCTTTCAGGCTGTCGGGAGGCAGCAGCCCCCGCTCACAGGCGGCCTGCCGGTCCTGTTCATCCCGGCGCTTCACGTCACGGTACAGCGCTTCTTCCAGCGCGGCGGGGTCTGCCCCCATACGCTCCAGCAGCTGGGTGGCGGTGAGCTGGTTTCCGCTTTCAAAGTCGAAGCACCAGCCCTGATAGAAGGGTGCATCGGTACCTCCGTAGCTGCTGCTAACCACAAGGCTGACACAATCGTCATACCAGCTTGCTTCCCAGTTCATTTCAATGCAGATATCCCACGATTCCGGGTCGGCTGCCTCCGGGCAGTCGGCGTACTCCTGCACATCGTATTCGTAGTATCGGGCGATCTCGGCGTTGATGCGGGCGGCGTCGGCGCTGTCGCTTTCCAGCCGGGGCAGATGGATGTTCAGCCGGACGGTGCCGCCGTTTTCCGCCTGCACCACCTTTTCAAGGGTGTACTGCTCGGTGATCGCCGCGGTGGCGTGCATGGAATCCGGCGGGGTCGATTTCAGCTCCCGGCGGCCAGCCGGGCGGGCAGAGGCTGCAGTCTCTGCCCCGCAGCCCGCCAGCAGCGCCGCCAGCAAAACTGCCGGTATCCAGCGGAACGCTTTGTGTTTCATGGTGGTTCTCCTGTGTCCTCAGCGGCTCCCGCCGGGGTCAATAATCCGGGCAGCGGATCAGCTGCAGCTGGGTCTTTCCCTCGGCAAAGGGGTTTTGCCCGTCGATCATGGTAAGGTTCAGGGTCTCGTTGAACAGGTCGTACTTCACCGCCGCCACAAAGGTGATGCCCGGCATCCCGTCTGCCGTCTCGCTGGTCCAGACGCCCAGCACCATGCCCTCCGGCACCACGCCCAGATAGTCGGCGTAGCCCTGATAGAAAACGTTGTTGTCCTGCACGCCCATCTGGACGCAACCATTGCTTTCCACGTCCATCCAGTCAAACTGGTTATCAGACATGTCGTTGAAGGCACCAACGGCCTCCGAGGGGATCTCCTGCATGTTCCACTCTGCCGTCAGGGGAGCCAGCTCCAGCACAGAGCCATCCTCCTGACGCAGGTTCACCTCTTTGCCGCTGCGCTCCAGCGCCACGCCCTGATTTGCAATGTAGATGGGGTCCTGACAGACCAGAGCGCTGCCGAACATGAGGCAGTGCAGTACATCTATGTACTCCACCACGCCGTCCTTGGTCAGCAGATAGACCACCGGGTGGAAGGACGCGCCCAGTTCTCCGATGCACACATCCACATACTCATTATAGATGCCAAGGATGGGGTAGGTGCGGTCCTGTTCCAGCCGGATGCCGTAATCCGCGTCCCATGCGGCGGTCTCCGGCGTGCGGCGGAGGGTGATGGTGCCCTGCGTTCCTTCCAGCTGCACCGAAGCGCTGCCGTAGGTATCGGTCAGCACCGTCTGCGGCTGCGGATCAGCAGCCTGCAGCGGGATCTCCACATCCAGCTGCCGCCAGCCCGACCCGGCGGGGGAGCTGCACCCACCCCGGAGCACCAGCCGGTCCTGCTCCGGCAGCAGCAGGCACAGGTCCTCCAGCTGGTTGTTTTCCAGCGTGTTCATCCGCATGCTTGCCAGATTGCCGTCGCTGAGCAGGCCCTCGTAGTAGCCGCCCTGCGCCATGCGCCGGTCAAAGGTCTGCATGGCCCCGCGCAGCATCTGCTGCTGCACGGCATCCGGGTCCAGCCCCATGCGCTGCAGCATTTCCGTCACGGAGACCTGCTTTCCGGTGGCAAAATCGAAGCACCAGCCCCGGGAATACCCCGGGTCGGAGCCGCCGTCGTAGCGGAACATCACAAGGCTTACGCAGTCCCCGTACCAGTAGGCGTCCCAATTGATATAAGTATCCGGGTGCCACTCGTCCTGCTGGGGCTCGATCTCCGGGCTGTCCTCGTACTGTCGGAATTCTGCCGCATACATGGCGGCAAGCTCATCGTTGAGATAGGCGGCATCCGGGCCGTCGCACACAAGCTGCGGCACATGGATGTTCAGCCTATAGGTGATGCCCCAATCATCCCGGATGGTCTTTTCCAGTGTGAACTGCTCGGCAATGCGGTCTTTTTGTGCTGTCTGCACCGCCGTGTCTGCGGTGCTTTGGGAAGCTGCGCCGGAGCTTGCGGGGGCAGCGGGAGCCGCCGCACCGCCACACCCGGCCAGCACCAGCGCCGCCGCCAGCACCGCAGCGGCAAGGCGTTTGTATTTCATGGTCGTTCTCCTGTGATCTCAGCCGTAGCTGCGGGTCATCTGCAGCTGGGTCTCGCCCTCGGCAAAGGGGTTTTGCCCGGCGATCATGGTCAGGGTCAGGTTCTCGTTGTACTGGTCGTTCTTGAACGCCGCCACAAATTCGAGCTCCTCATCGGCAGCGATGCCCAGCACCACGCCCTCGGGCACCACGCCCAGATACGAGGCATCGCCCCGATAGATGCGGCTGTTGTCCTGCACGCCCAGCTGAACGCTGCCGTCGCTGGTCAGGTCCATCCAGCTCCAGCCGTTTTCGTCGGTGTAGTTGTAGGAGCCGATGACGGAATAGGGGATCTCCTGCGCGCTCCACTCTGCCGACAGGGGAGCCAGTTCCAGCACAGAGCCGTCCTTCCGGCGCAGGTTCACCTCGCTGCCGCAGAGTTCCAGCGCCACGCCGTTGTTGGCAAAGTAGATGGGATCCTGACAGATCATGGCGTTGCCGAACATGAGGCAGCGCAGCACGTCCACATACTCCACCACGCCGTCCTTGGTCAGCAGATAGACCACCGGGCGGAAGAAGCCGTCCTCCTGCTCCCCGATGCACACGTCCACATACTCATTATAAGCGCCAAGGATGGGGTAGCTGTGCTCCTGTTCCACCCGGATGCCTATGTCTCCCCATTGGTCGGTCTTTGGCGCGGGGCTCAGGGTGATGGTGGCCTGCGTTCCCTCCAGCTGCACCTGCACACCATCGTAGGTGTCGGTCAGCACCGGGGTGTCAGCGGGGGGCAGCGAGAGCTCCATATCCAGCTGCTGCCAGCCTTCTTCGCAGCTGTACTTTCCCCGGAGCACCAGTTGATCCTGCTCCGGCAAAAGCAGGCACAGGTTTTCCAGCTCATTGTATTCCAGCGTATCCATTCGCATTTGCGAGAGCTCTCCGCCAAGGCGCAGGCCCTCGTAATACGCGCCCTGCGCCATCTCCCGGTCAAAGGCCTGCATGGCCTGCCGCTGCACCTGCGTCTGCACTTCGTCCGGGTCCAGCCCCATCCGTTGCAGCATCTCGGCCACGGTGAGCTGCCGGCCGCTGGCAAAATCGAAGCACCAGCCGCTGTAACGCCACGGGGCGGTGCCGCTATAGCGGCTGCGCACCACCAGGCTGACGCAGTCGCCGTACCACCAGTCATCCCAGTCCACACCGATCAGCGGGGCTTCACCGTCCGGCTGCCCGGCCTCCTCGTAGGCCTCGAACTCCCGGAAATCCGCCGCATAGATGGCGTTCAGCTCATCGTTGATGCAGGCGGCATCCGGGCTGTCGCATTCCAGCTGCGGCACATGGACGGAAATGCACTGCACCGCTTCCTCCCCCCACACGCCCGAAACGTTCTTTTCCAGCGTGTACTGGTCGGTGATGCGGTCTGTCTGGGCGGCCTGCGCCGCCGCGCCGGGGGTGCTTCGGCTGCTGTCGGAGCTTTGGTCGGCAGCGGCGCTGGGGCTGCTCTGGGTGCCGCCGCAGCCGGTCAGCAGCAGGGCCGCAGCCAGAACCACAGCAGCAAAACGTTTGTGTTTCATGGCTGTCTCCTTTTCGTCATTCATCGTTGGCGGGGTCCTGTGGCGTACGCATGATATAGGCCGCCCAGTAGGTCTTGCCCTGAACATCCGCCACAGTGATGCCGATGTCGTATTTCCTCACTTCCGGAGAGTCCAGCATATTGGGGTCCGGGGCGTGATTGAATTTTCCCTCCAGCTCATCCATCAGGGCCTTGAACTGGGCCTGATTGGCCGGGTAGGGCCGGTCCAGATAGTAGCGTTCCTCTTTGTAATCGTCCAGCTGGATGCCATAGCAGTCGTGGTGGATGCCCCGGATAAAGGCGGTGGAGCCTCTGCCCCATCCATAACCGCCCTCGTCAAAGCCAGCCCACATTCCATCCACATAATCGCCGTTCATCCGGGCTTTCAGCCCCTCCTTTGCGGGGAAGGAAGGGGTATCGTAGTCCACAAACATCTGCATCTCGGACCGAATGGAGTGCTCCAACCCCACATTGTACTGCAGTTTGAAGTACTGCACCTTCCGCCGGGTCAGCTCGGCATTGATGATCTCAAAGATCTTTCTGCCGTCCCGGATCACCGGAATGGGGGGCGAATCGGGAGCCTCCGGAAGCGGCGGGCCAAGGGTGGTGATCTCCTGACTGTAAAAGGGGTCGTAGGTAGAGGGGTCGATGGAGCTGCTGGAGTCCGGGGTTCCCGGAGTACCGGAACCGCCAAAGCCCTCGTCCTCACAGGCGCTCAGGGCCAGCATCACCGCCGATGCGCCGGAGAGCTTGAGGAACGTCCGTCGGTCGTATCGTTTCATGGGGGCGCTCCTTTCTATAAAGCCCCGGGCACAGGGGAAAGTGTGCCCGGGGCAAAAGGGGGTGTCTGTTTCAGCGGGGCCGCTGTGCTCAGGTGGTCTTCCCTCCATCGGCAACGACTGCGACCCAGTAGGTTGCACTGCCGTACTCGAACACATGGATGCCCACCAGCTTGAGCTCAGGCGTTTTCAGCTGTTTCAGAGCAGGATCGCCCGTTTGGGCCATCAACTGTTCTCCCATCAGCTTTGCATCGTTCTGGTATACGTATTGCGGGGCAGCCTTATAGGTATCCTCGCTCACATTGTTCATATACAGGCCGATCGGCGGGTACAGTTCCGCATTTTTGTAGCCAAGTATTGCCTTGTGAGCTTCAGCAAATACATCCTCGCCGTCACTGAATGTTTTGTTCGACAGAACGACCTTCGCCAATTCTTCTGCTGCTTTGTTCAGGCCGCTATCCAGCGTAAGCGGGGACAGCTTTCCACGGTAGAGGTTGATTGCCTCCAGCACTTTGGCTTCCTTGCCGGTGGGCACTGCGGGTGCGTAGGACCCGCCGCCGCAGCCTGCCAGCGAGAGCGCCACAACGGCTGCGCCGGAGAGGGTGAGGAATTCGCGTCGGTTCATCTCTTTCATGGGGGTGCTCCTTTCTCTTTGTCCCCCCTGCTTTTTAGGGGGGCTGGTTTGGGTATTCTCTGCACTTGCAGTCCGCTCCATCTTATGCTATTCTTATGAATAGAATCCGCAGATGCCTGTTGACGCGTTTTGTGCACAGCGACAGGCTTTCTGCACCGGCGCAGGACTTTTTCTGGTTGTAC
>OGCO01004037.1_pt1 | contig 16259 bp, 20 predicted proteins | sample 1570171 | NCBI WGS metagenome assembly OGCO01 (sample SAMEA4370583, study PRJEB24528) | human gut metagenome | reverse complement strand
GTGCCATTGAGCTTTGCAGCTTTTCCAAGACAGCCGGATTTACCGGACTGCGTCTTGCATACACGGTTATCCCGAAAGAGCTCAAATGCGGCGATGTACAGCTGCATGCACTCTGGGCAAGAAGACACGGCACAAAATACAACGGTGCACCTTACATCATCCAGAGAGCCGGAGAAGCGGTATATTCCGAGGCTGGAAAGGCTCAGATCGCAGAACAGATCGCATATTATCACAAGAATGCATCTTATATCTTCAACGGACTCAAAGAAGCCGGCTATACCGTTGCGGGCGGCGTGAACTCCCCGTATGTATGGCTGAAGACGCCGGAGCAGATGAATTCCTGGGAATTCTTTGATTATCTGCTGGAAAAAGCAAATGTGGAGGTGCGGGATGGCTAAGTTAAAGCTGTGCCCCTTCTGCGGCGGCTCGGCCAAGATCGTCCTGTGCGACGATGAAGGAAATCTTCACGATGAAGATTATGCGTTGAGACCTTATAGCGGGGTGGGTTTTATGATCAGGCATACTCACGAAGAAAACCCGAGTTGCCCGATTGCGATATACGAGATAGACGGCGGCATAGTCCGTGGCGTGTATATCTACGATACTGAAGAGCAAGCCGCAGAGGCTTGGAACAGGAGGGTAAATGATGGATGACGAATATATCAGGCGCAGCGATGCGCTAACGGGCGTCGAACTGTTTCAATGCGGCTGGGCAGAGATCGAAGCCGTACAGGCGGATTATATTGAGCGATTGCCCGCCGCCGACGTTGCGCCGGTGGTGCATGGGAAGTGGGGTGACAATGGGATCGAGGGTTCGATGCTGGTGAAATGCTCTGTATGTGGCTTTGACTGCGGAGCAAACAGCTTTTCTTACTGCCCGAACTGCGGGGCGAAGATGGATGGAGGGAAAGACAATGGCTGACGAATATATCAGGCGCGCAGAGGCGTTGGAAATTACAACGCGGACGTGCGGGGATTACGCTGCGGCGTTTGCAGAAATCAGAAAGCTGCCCGCCGCCGACGTTGCGGAGGTGGTGCATGAAAAGTGGCTGCTGGATAGGTGGCCGAGTTGGCCGCACCGCGAGTGCAGCCGGTGCAAGATAATGATCCCAAGAACGAAGGAAGTCCCAGACCCGTATTGGCAGTATTGCCCCAACTGCGGCGCGCGGATGGATGGAGGGGCCGAAGGTGAATGAAAGCGCCACTGACTGGGGCCTTGTTTTCGATATGCTGCTGCTGATAGCGTTTCTTCGGTCAGATGCGGAAACGCCGGAGGCTGCGGCGGAGAAATTCGCGAAGAAACTCCTTGACATTCCGGAGAATGTAGACCTTTTCGCGGAAACGCCGGAAGAACGGCGCGCACGGAGTGACAAGTAGTATGCTCAAGAATGGGAGAAAATTAAGCAAGAAATTGAGGAAATGAAAATATCGGAAGATAACACGCGACCGGAAAATCCAGCATTGGGATGACGCCGGGAATCTTTGGCGCGATTTGATGGGAGGAACAATGAGAAGCGAACTGGGAGAACGGATTTTTCAGGAAATCGGAGAAGATGGCGTGCTGGAGCAGCTCGCGAGTGCGTTGTACTATATGTCATCGATAGTGCAGCTCATGAAGTGTCCACGAAGCCGAAAAGAAAATCTGCGGCCGATGCTGGCTGACGAATGGGCTGATGTGCTGATGAGTGCCGGAGTTCTGGGAATTGAGCTGAACCCGGATGCGTGCGGCGGAAAGCTCATCAGCTGGGCGAAAGCTATTGGGATCGAGGTCGGCGATGAGGGCATAAAAGGGCCTCCGGGTGCGCTGGGGGTTGATCCACGGGGCGAGAGAGGAACATGACGGCTGAACGGAGCGCCGGACGACCGGCGCTGCTTTGAACCGGCAGAAAAAGGGTGAAAGGGTGAGCGGGATGCGCAGAGTGAAGCAGAGGATCTTCTGCGGCGCGGTTTGCGAGCAGATCATATACAACATCGGAGACAGCGCGGACATCAGGACGGCGAAGCCGAGAAAGCCGCGCTTTGAAAACGAAGAAGACCGGGCTGCGCACCGCGAGGCGATCAGCAGGAAGAAAAATGAGCGGCTGATCAATGCGAACTTCTCACCCGCCTCGCTTTATTCGACGCTGACCTTTGATCTGGACAGCGAAGTACATACCGTTGCGGAGTGCAAGCGGGAACGGGACAATTTTTACCGCCGCATACTATATAAATATCCGGCGGCGAAGATCTATCTGGTGTACGGCAAGGGCAAGCACACAGCGCGCTTCCACCTGCACATGATCTCGGACGGCGTGCCGGAGGAGGAAATCGGGAAGCTCTGGGGCAGGGGAAGCGTGATCGACGTGAAGCCGCTGCGCAAGCACAACTATTATAAAAATGAGAGCGGGCAGCTCGTCGACCACGGGCAGGACTACACGGCACTGGCGAATTATCTCTTTGACCACTGGCGGGAGGAGTTCGGCGGGCACCGCTGGAAGGCAAGCCGGACGTGCCGGATGCCGGAGGCGGAGATGCCGACGGAGGCCGTGCGCGAGTACAGCCCGAAGCGGCCGCCGGTGGCGCCACGCGGATATGTGCTGGCGGAGTGCCGGGCGACGAAGTACGGATATCAATATTATAAATATGTATGTGTGCCGGAAAAGGAGCAGGAACGCAAGCGGACAAAACGCCGCTTAGATTGAGCCTTGTAAATGTGTAAAGTTTTACGACGAAGGAGGCGGAGCATGAGCGACTACTGGCACAGGGCGTACATCTGCCCATTTTGGGCGGCAGCTGGCAAAAAGACGATCAAGTGCGAAGACGGCTGCATGCTCTGCTTCCGGGAGAGCTGCGACACGGCAGAGTACATCAGCCGGTATTGCGCAAGCTATGATTACCGGAAGTGCAGCGTCGCGGCGGCAAAGCTGCGATATTTCGACCGGCAGGCATAAAGATATTGGCACAGAGGAAGCGCGCGGGGGTGGCCCGGGCGCTCTTTTGGCGTGGGGTGAAAAGCCGAAAAGCATGGTTTATGCTTAAAAGCGAAGGGAGGTGACGCCGGATGGGACGGAAACCGACATTCACATCGGCAGAGGAAATGCAGGAGAAGATCGACGCCTATTTTGCAAGCTGCGAGCCGGAGCTGCTGCGAGATGGAGATGGAACGCCGATGCTGAACAAGAACGGCGAGCCGGTATACGTCGGCGGAAGGCCGATGACCATTCAGGGGCTTGCGCTGGCGCTCGGGTTTACCTCGCGGCAGAGCTTGCTCAACTACAAGGCAAAGCGCGAATTTGTGGACACGGTGACGCGCGCGCGCCTGCGCGTGGAACAATACGCAGCCGAACGGCTCTTTGACCGGGATGCACAGCGCGGCGCACAGTTCACACTTGCATACGGGTTTGGATATGCGCGGGACACTGAGGACGGCAAGAACCGGGAGACGCAAGGCGTGAAGATTGAGATTGACCGGGAGCTGGAGGAGAGCAGCGAATGAAAACGCTGACAATCGGCACGGTACAGCCGAAGCAGTGGCTCTTTATGACCGACAAGCACCGGCACATCGCATACGGCGGAGCACGCGGCGGCGGGAAAAGCTGGGCGGTACGCGCAAAGGGAAAGCTGCTGGCGCTGCGCTATCCAGGAATCAAGATCCTGATTGTGCGGCGGACGATGCCGGAGCTGCGCAACAACCACATCGACCAGCTGCGGACGGAGCTGAAGGGATTTGCAAAGTACAACCAGACGGAAAAGATCTTCCGTTTCCCGAACGGCAGCAGCATCGCGTTCGGCTACTGCGCAAAGGACAACGACCTCTACCAGTATCAGGGCGCGGAGTATGACGTGATTTTCATCGACGAAGCGGCGCAGCTCCGCGAGGAATGGATCAAGAAGATCAACGCCTGCGTGCGCGGCGCGAACGGGTTTCCGAAGCGGACATACTACACGCTGAACCCCGGTGGGCCGAGCCACGGCTATTTTAAGCGGCTGTTTGTCGACCGGGTTTTTAACCCGGACGAGCACCCGGAGGATTATTCCTTCATCCAGGCGAAGGTAACGGACAACAAGGCGCTGCTGCGGGAGCAGCCGGACTACATCCGAAGTTTGGAGAATCTGCCGCCGACACTGCGGGCAGCGTGGCTCGACGGGAGATGGGACGTCTACGAGGGGCAGTTCTTCGAGGATTTTGTCAACAACCCGGAAGGCTACCAGACAAGGCAGGGAACGCACGTCATCGATCCGTTCGAGATTCCGAGCGGGTGGACGATCTGCCGGAGCTACGACTTCGGCTATGGGAAACCATTTTCCTGCGCATGGTGGGCGGTCGACTACGACGGCGTGATCTACCGCATTTTGGAGCTGTACGGCTGCACGCAGACACCGAACGAGGGCGTGAAGTGGACACCGGACAAGCAGTTTGCGGAGATCGCGAAGATCGAGCGGCAGCACCCATGGCTCAAGGGAAAGGACATCACAGGCATTGCAGACCCGGCAATCTGGGACGCGAGCCGCGGCGAGAGCATCGAGCAGACAGCGGCACGGTACGGCGTGTATTTCACCAAGGGCGACAACGAGCGGATTGCGGGATGGATGCAATGCCACTACCGGCTGCAATTCGACGAAAACGGATACCCGCGGATGTACGTCTTCCGCAACTGCGAGGCGTTTATCCGCACGATCCCGATTTTGGTATACGACGAGCACAAGGTTGAAGATCTTGACACAAGCATGGAGGACCATGTGGCGGACGAATGGCGGTACTTCTGCATGAGCAGGCCGATTTGCCCGATGCAGACGGCTCCGGCGCAGCCGATTTGGGCTGATCCGCTGAACCAGATGAAAAAACACTGAGAAATATGCACAGAAAAGCGAATGAATATGCGAGAAGGCACAAAAATTCCCGGTGGAAAGACCGGAGAATGGACGCATAACGGTGAATACATGAATGAAACGAGGTGACAAGAATGCTGATGCCAGCATTATCAGATACCGAGAAAAGCTCGGTAACAACCGAAGCCTTCGGAGGGTACAACCACAATCTCGAAATTGGAGACGGCGAGTTTTACGACATGAAAAATCTGTGCTCGGAGCACTACCCGCTTTTGAGCCAGAGGCCGAAGCGGAGCTTTGACCGGCAGCTGAACAGCCCACAGGCGCTCGTCTCGCGGGATGCGCTCTGCTGGATCGACAACCAACAGCTCTATATATCCGGCTATTCGATGGCCGAGTATATGACGGCGGTGCAGATCACGAGCGGGAAGAAGCAGATCGTGTCGATGGGCGCGTATCTCTGCATCTTTCCGGACGGCATTTACTTCAACACGGAAAAGTATTCGGACAACGGCTACATGGGGCACGCAAACAGCGTGGCGCTTGGCGCGAGCCGGAAGCTCAGCATTTCGCTCTGCACGGTGGACGGCACGGCAATCACGGTGAGCTATACGCAAAGCAATCAGCCGGAGAACGCGACAAACGGCCAATACTGGATCGACACGAGCGGGAGCGTGCACACGCTCAAGCAGTACGCGGCGACAACCTCGCAATGGGTGTCGGTGCCGACGGTCTATCTCAAGCTCGCGGCGGACGGCATCGGACAGGGATTTTCCAAGTACGATGGAATCCAGCTGAGCGGGCTGACCGGAAGTGAGCAGGTGAAAGCGATCAACGGCTCGCACATTCTCTACGACGTGGCGGAAAGCTACATCGTGATTGTGGGCCTTGTCGACCAGACGACGGAGCTGACGAGCGGGACGGTAAAGACTGAGCGGAAGGTGCCGGACATGGACTATGTGACCGAGAGCGGAAACCGGCTCTGGGGCTGCAAGTATGGCGTGGTGGACGGCGAGACCGTGAACGAGCTTTATTGCTGCAAGCTTGGGGACTTCAAGAACTGGGAGTGCTATGAGGGCGTGGCGACGGACAGCTGGCGCGCGAGCTGCGGCACGGATGGGAGATGGACGGGCGCGGCGACGCTGGCCGACAGCCCGATCTTCTTCAAGGAGGACTGCTTCCACCGGGTCTACCCATCTGCACAGGGCGCACATCAGGTCGTCGTGCAGAAATGTGAGGGCGTGCAGCGCGGATCGGAAAAGAGCCTCGTTGTGGTAGATGACCGGCTCTATTACAAGTCGCGCATGGGCGTCTGCGTCTACACGGGCGGGATGCCGGAGAACATCGGCAGCGCGTTCGGAAACACACTCTACTATGAGGCCGTGGCCGGAGGGGTGCGCGGGAAGTATTACATCTCGATGCGGGATGGAGAAAACGTCTGGGCGCTCTTCTGCTACGACACGCGGCGCGGGATCTGGCACAAGGAGGACAGCCTGCACGCGGCAGAGTTTGCCCGCGTGGACGATGAGCTTTACTGTCTGGACAGCGACAAGCACGTAGACTGTCTGTATGGGTCGGCGGGACAGCCGGAAGGGGCCGTCGAGTGGATGGCGGAAACCGGAATGATGACATACGGCCTCGCGGGGAAGAAGTACATCACGCGGCTGGATCTGCGGATGCAGCTTCCGAAGGGAAGCAGCATGGATTTCTGGATTCAGTACGATTCGGACGGACAGTGGCGGCACAGCGGACATCTGGACGGGAAAGGACTGCGGACGTTCCTGCTGCCGATTCGACCTTGCCGGTGTGACCACATGCAATTCCGCATGACGGGCAAGGGCGAGATCAAGCTATACGGCCTGACGCGCGTGCTGGAAGCGGGGAGCGACGCATGAGAAAGGAGGTGCGACGATGGGCAGCATGACATTGGCGTACCCATCCATTGCCGGAAAGACGAGCGGGGAACAGCTGGAATCCATGCGGCGCTACCTCTGCACGCTGACGGATCAGCTCAACCTCGCGGACTGGTCGGCGGGCGCGGTGCTGCAGGAAGTGTCGCGGGCCATTGATGCGGACAGCCTGCCGGACGCAGAGCGGAAGACGCAGCTCGGGAATTTTGGGCAGCTTAAGGCGCTGATCATCAAGACAGCAGACTACGCCGCCGCGAACAGCGAGAGCTTCAAGACACAGCTCTCGGGCAATTATGTCGCGGTATCGGACTTCGGGAAGTACTGGCAGGAAGCCACGATGACCATTGACGGAAACGAATTCGGCATCCGGCAGCTCTACGACTACGCGGCGGGCATCAACAATGATTTCACGGTGAAGTCACAGCAATATGTGAAGACCGGGCTGCTTTACTATGACGAGGCAACACCGGTCTACGGCGTGGGCGTCGGCAACATCGAGACCACGGTGACAAAAGACGGCGAGACTGTGGTAGACCAGAAGAAAAATGAGCTGGTGACCGTGACACCGGGGAAGGTGACATTCTGGCAGGGCGGCGACGAGATCGCATATCTGTCGGCCAAGAAGCTGCACTTCCCGTCCGGAACGCTGGAAGCGACGGACGCGAAGCTCTCCGGCACGCTGACAGCGGCGAGCGGATCGGTGATTGGCCCATGGACGGTGGCAGAGGACAGCATCTACCGGACGAACAAGAAGTGGGGCGCGTCGGACGGATTGTATTTCGGTACCAGCGGACTGAGCCTTGGAAGCGGCTTCAAGGTGGACGCGAGCGGCGCGATGACAGCGAAGGGCGCGACAATCTCCGGCACGATCAACGCGACGGACTTGCAGCTCGGCGGCGTGAGCGTCCAGAAAAAGCTGCAAGCAATCATGGCGCAGATCGACGCGATTACAGACAGCGTTGGCAATGTCACCGGCCTGACGGTTGGCGGTACGAGTATGCGCGGCGGCGAGATGTATGTCGACGGAGCGGGCGGACTGCAGTTTACGCCGTCCAGCTCGGCCCCAGAGGGATACGCGACGGAGCTGAGCGGCGCGGCGGTGCGCGTTCGCTCGACGAGCGGCGACATCTTCATCCAGAACGCAGGAAAGACGGCGAGCATCCAGCTCCGCGCGGATGGGACAATTAAATTCGTGTCAACCGGCGTGGTCGGCGTGGTGCCGGTGTTCGGGTGATTGCGTATGGCGACAGCATCCATTTCGGGAACCGTATTAAACGTGACGGGGCTGACCATCGGACAGCAGTACGCGATGATGCTCTACTGCCTCTATCCGGGAAGCACGAGCTACACCGCGCTTGTACGCCAGCCGGAGAGCGGGACGCGCGAGGCCGCGACGACGACGTGGTCGTTTAACATCAGCAGCTACGTGGGGAACGCGGGCACGTATCAATTTTACGTCCACATCTACGCACCGGGGCAGACGCCGCAGAACAGCAACACGAACGTGGTGTCCTACACGACGCAGGCGCAGACCGTGAAGGTGCTGATCCGGAACTACCTGGACGGGAGCACGGCGCTGACAAGCGGCTCCTACACGGGATATCCGGGCGGCATCTTCTATATCACGTACGCCAATACGCAGTACCAGACATACTCGGAAATCTATGATTTTCAGTATTTCCGGCTGTCCTCGGACAACTACCAGACCAACTATTCCGCTGGAACCGGAATCACGATCTCGGAAGGGCTGGAGGTACATGCCTATTACAAGAGCCGGATCACGCCGGTTGCGCCGACGATCACGAACGTTGCCACAACAAAGAGCAGCGCGACGGTCTACTGGGCCTCGAATGGAGGCGACGGGAGCACAGGGTATTGGACGCTGTTTTACCGGACGGCGACGGGAGCCTATGTGTCCTACGGAAACATCGGAAGCTCGCCGGTGACGATCCCGGGTCTGTCGCCGGGGACGACGTATTACTTCAAGGTCCGGCACACGGTAAACGGCTCGTATCTGGACAGCGCGGACGCTTCGGCCACGACGCAGGCGCTGATCGCAAGCTTTGCCTGGACCAGCAACGACGGCTATTACATCGCTGCAGGGCAGCCGATCTCATACATCACGGCGGCGGCATGGAACACGCTGCGGCAGCGGGTAGCCGACTGCGGCGGCACGGCGGCGTCGGTGCCGACGGCTACGGCGGGCGCAGCACTGAGCACGAACCACTTCAATCAGATGCGGGCGGCGATTGCGGCGCTGAGCGGCGCGGGAACCGTGACACCGGCAGTCGTGGTGAGCGAACTACCGGCATATCGCGCGGCGCAGTTTGCCAACGACAATGCTGCGCTGAAGGAAGCTATCAACAGAGCTATTACGGCCAAAAATGCGTCATAGGGAGGAAATGACAATGATTTTGAAACTTGATGAAAAGCAGATCCCGATCACGAACTTTTATGAAACGCTGGTGGAGCGGGCACAGATGACCGCGACAAACAGCTTCGAGGTCGGCGCGGGGGCGGAGTTCCCGGATCTATCCGGCGTGGAGGGCATGAGCTTTGCAAGCTGCAAGGTGATTGACGGGCAGCAGGAGATTCCACTGATTGGGACATACCGCAAGGCGGAGAGCGTGAACGCGTCCTACGATGCCAGGTCGAAGATCTACATGGTGAACATCGTGCTGACGGGAGGCGAGACAGAATGAAATTTGGGACAGAGGTGCGGGCGCTTCGGGAGAAGCTGATTGCGGAGATCAACGCGGCAAAGCTGCCGCCGGTGGTCGTGGAGCTGATCCTGCAAAATCTATTGGCCGAGGCACACGCGCTGGCGGAGATGCAGATCAAAGCGGAAGCCGCGCAGGAGACGGAGGAAGCAACAGATGGCAAATGAGATGATGGAACAGAGCGCGCCGGTGCTGACGCAGCCGATCGGCGAAGCGCAGGTGCGGCAGGCGTTTGCCACGCTGCAAAAATACAAGGCGGGCAAGGCAAACCTCGAAGCGCGCGTGACGGCGAGCGAAAACTGGTGGCGGCTCAAGAGCTGGCGGCAGATTCAAAAAGGGAATCCGATGGACGATAAGTGGGCGAGCGCATGGCTCTTTAACGTCATCATGGGAAAGCACGCGGACGCGATTGCGGCATACCCCGCGCCCGCCGTCCGGCCAAGGGAACCGGACGACAGGGGAGAAGCAAAGCGGCTCTCGTCCATCCTGCCGGTGATCCTAGAACAGAACGATTTCGAGGAAGTCTACTCGGACAGCCAGTGGACGAAGCTGAAACAGGGGACGCTCGTTTGGCACGTGAGCTGGGACAGCTCCAAGCTGAACGGAATCGGCGACATCGCCGTGAACGCGGTAGACATTCTGAGCTTTTTCTGGGAGCCGGGGATCACAGACATTCAGAAATCGAAAAACGTCTTTGTGACGGAGCTGGTCGACAACGACATCCTGACGGCCAAGTATCCGGAGCTGGAAGGAAAGCTGAAATCGACCGGCAACATCATGCAGCAGTACAACACAGATGACACCGTGCCGACGGACAACAAAAGCATGGTGGTGGACTGGTACTACAAGAAGTGGCGGGGCGGCAAGAGTGTGCTGCATTTCTGCAAATTCGTCGGAGACAACGTACTGCTTGCGACCGAGAACGACGGCGAGCAGAAATATACCACGCAGCAGATGCCGGACGGCTCCGTGGTGCAGACGCCGGTCGGAAGCCCCATGGCGGAGACGGGCCTTTACGACGACGGGGATTATCCGTTTGTGGTGGATGCGCTGTTCCCGGTGGAGGGCAGCATTGCAGGCTACGGATACATCGACATCGGCAAGAGCGCGCAGGAGCAGATCGACCGGATGAATCAGGCGATCATCAAGAACGCCATCATGGCGGCGTCGCCCCGGTGGTTCCGGAGGAACGACGGAAGCGTGAACGAAGAGGAGTTCGCGGACTGGACGAAGCCTTTTGTACACGTGGACGGCAATCTCAGTCAGGATTCGCTCATGCAGATCCAGGTGAACCCGCTGAACGGGAACTATATCACGATCCTGCAGAACAAGATCGAAGAACTGAAGTGGACGACCGGCAATACGGACGTCAACAACGGCGCGACGAGCTCCGGCGTGACGGCGGCCTCCGCGATTGCGGCGCTGCAGGAAGCATCGGGCCGGTCGAGCAAGGACAGCACGAAATCGTCGTACCGGGCTTATGCGCGGCTCATCCGCATGGTGATTGAGCGCATTCGGCAATTCTACGATCTGCCGCGTCAGTTCCGCATTGTGGGGCAGCGCGGCGCGGAAGAATTCGTGCAGTATTCCAACCAAGGGTTGCAGATGCAGCCGCTCTATGGCAAGGACGGGCAGCCGGACGGGATGCGGAAGCCGGTATTTGATATTGAGGTTTCGGCACAGAAGGCGAGCGAATATACGGCGATGGCGCAGAACGAGCTGGCGCTGCAATTCTTCCAGCTGGGCTTCTTCAATCCGCAAATGGTGGATCAGGCGCTCGCGACGCTGGACATGATGGACTTCGACGGGAAGGACAGCATCGTGCAGAAGATTCAGGAGAACGCCGACCTTGCGGAGCGGCTGGCGCAGTGGCAGCAGATGGCGCTTGCCGTGGCAGATCGATATGATCCTTCGCTCGGGCAGGCGCTGGCAGAACAGGTATTGATGGAGGGCGGACAGGCCGTGCAGGCTCCGCAGGATGAAAAGCTGGCAGAGATCAAAACCGGCGAGCAGCAGGAGCCGACGAAGGTACAAAACGCGCGGGAACAGGCGCAGAAGGCCACGCAGCCGGAATAAAAAACCGATCTGCAAACACTTCAATGGTTTGCAGATCGTTTCTTTCGGCGTGGGGTGAAATCACAAAAAACGCATGGTAGACTGAAATTAGAAAGTCAGAAAGGACTTGCTTTATGGATGAACTTATGGCAGGAGCGCCCCAGGTGGGCGCGGCTGACGTCGCCGGTCAGCAGATGAGCGGGCAGGCAGCTCCGGCACAGGCGCAAGCGTCGCAGCAGCAGGCCAACGTCCCGGACGCTCAGGGACAGCAGGAAGAGACCTTTGAGAGCTTGATCGCGGGAAAGTACAAGCAGCAGTACGACAGCGCAGTCGGTGCGGCGGTGCAGAAGGCCGTGAAACAGCGACTCAAAGGGCAGGGGGCGATGAAGGCGCAGATCGAAGCGATGGCCCCGGTGGTCGACCGGCTGGGCGTGCTCTATGGCATTGACACCTCAGACCCGAGAAAGATCGACTATGCGGCGCTGGCGCAGAAGTTTGGTGCGGATAACCGTCTCTACGAAGCAGAAGCAATGGAACGCGGCTCGACGGCGGACGCGGTACGCAGCGAGTATGCTTCTCGCGCGGAAACCGCAGGGATGCGCCGCCAGCTGCAGGAGTACCAGCTTCAGGAGCAGTTCAACGGCATCCGGTCGGCATTTGACCGGGATGTTGCCGGGCAGTACGGGACGAGCTTTGAGGCTGAGATGGCAAACGAGGATTTCGCCCGGCTGATTGCGGCGAACGTCCCGCCGAAGACAGCCTACGAAGTGGTACACATGGCAGAGATCCAGGCAGCGCAGGCGCAGGTGGTGGCAGCACAGGCGAGAAACAACGTCATGCAGACCATCCAGGCGCAGGGCGCACGGCCTGCCGAGATCGGCGGGAACGCCAACGGCGGGCAATTCACAAACAACGACCCGCGCAGCTGGACGAAGGAACAGCGTGCGGAGATCATCAGAAGAGTTCAGAGGGGGGAAAAGATCGTCCTCTGAGCAGAAGGAGGAAAAAATCATGGGTAACAGCAACATTGGATTCCAGTTTTTCGCGGATGCGGGTACGCTGGTCAACGCGACCGGCAACTACGTGAACGCATACACGGGCACGACTACGGCGTTTGACACGACCAACAAACTGACGCCGACAATGAAAACGTTTTATGACACGCAGCTCTTGGAGAACGCGCGTCCGGAACTCATTTTCGCGCAGCTTGCCAAGAAACAGGCGCTTCCGCGCAACCACGGCAAGAGCGTGGAATGGCGCAAGTGGAACACGCTGCCGGAGGCGGAGACGCTGACCGAGGGCGTCATTCCAACCGGCCAGAAGCTCGGCATGTCCAGCATGACGCAGGACATCGTGCAGAAGGGCCTGTACGTCACGATCTCCGACCAGCTGGAACTGCACGCCATTGACAACGCCATCCTCGGCGCGACCGAAGAGCTCGGCGCGTCCGGCGGCATGAGCGTGGACAAGATGGTGCGCAACGAGGTCGTGGGCGGCACGGTGAAGCAGCTGTGCGATAAGGTGAACGCGACGACGGGCGTGCACACCGAAGTGACCACGAGAAGCGGCATGGACACGACGTCGGTTCTGACGCCGACGGAGATCAACAAGGCCGTGACCACGCTGAAGAAGATGCACGCGCCGACGATCAACGGCAAGTATGTCGCCGTCATCCATCCGTCCGTCGCATACGACCTGCGGCAGAGCAAGGAATGGATCGAGGCGCACAAGTACGCTGCGACGACCGAGATGTTCAACGGCGAGATCGGCGAGCTGCACGGCGTGCGGTTCATCGAATCGACGAACCAGAAGATCTGGAACGACAGCACATGCCCGGTCAAGACGGAGGCTGCGAGTGGCAACCCGGCGGTCTATTACAGCGTGTACGCGACGCTGGTCATGGGCAAGGACGCCTTTGCGATGATCGACCCGGACGGCGGCAACATGGAGATGATCGTGAAGACGAAGGACGAGGCGGGCGGCCCGCTGAACCAGTTCAGCACCGTCGGCTATAAGTATGAGGGCGCGGCGAAGATCCTATACGAGGATCGCATGGTGCGCATTGAAAGCCTGAGCGCGTATTCCGCGACAGACCCGGCGAACTAAGGAAGGAGCACAGCAATGGTAAAGACCGAAGTGACCGAAGCGTATGACCCGTGGAAGGACATGCGGGAGATCACGCTGCCGCGGGCGGGCAACAACGAACAGCAGTTCCAGCTTGTCGGCGTGAACGGCCGGACATTTCAGGTGCCGCGCGGCAAGCGGACGCAGGTACCGCTGCCGGTTTACGAGTGCCTGATGGAGGCACAGGCGGCGCAGCAGGAAGCCTTTGAGGCCAACCGCAGGAGCGAACCGAAGTAACAACGAAATGCCAGTGCGGCATGGACGGGAGGGGGCTGCAAAGCTCCCTCTTTTCCGTAGAAGGAGGGTTTATGAGAATCAGGGAAGCGATTGAAACAATCGACCGGCTGATGCCAAACCAGTACGGCGAGGAAGACAAGGTGCACTGGCTCGGGGAGCTGGACGGCATTGCAGACCGCGAGGTCTTCCGGGCGCATGAGCGGGAAGAGGATATGGGCGAGTTTACCGGCTATCCGCCGGGGGTAGACCTCGACACGATTTTGATGATCCCGTTCCCGTACGAGGATATCTACCGCTGGTATCTGGAGATGAAGATCTGCGACGCGAACGGCGAGCTGACGAAATACAACAACGCCGCTGCAAAGTACAACAGCTACTGGCAGGGATTTTGGAACGCATACAATCAGGAGCATACGCCGGTGCAGGCGGCAACGTATTTCAAACTGTAAAGGGGTGAAGACATGGCAATTTATCGCGTAGAGAACGGAAAGGCCCCGGCGGGCCTTTCGGCGGGCGACGAGGTCGTGACCGGCGGCGGAACATACCGGATCACAGGTGTCAACGCGGACGGCAGCTACCAGAGCCAGGTGAGCAACAAGAAACAGACGACCTACAACTACAAGGGGCAATATACGCAGCGGCAAAGTCCGCTGCTCTCGCAGGGCGTGAGCGGGTATACGCAAAACAGAATCAATGGGCTGGAAGGCGGATACACGCCGGGTTCTGCTGTGCAGCAAGCGCAGGCGTATCTCAATCAGGTGCAGTCCCGCAGACCGGGAGAATATCAAAGCCAGTGGGACGGCGAGCTGACGGAGCTTTACAACCGGATCGCGAACCGGAAGCCGTTCAGCTATGACCTCGGGACAGACCCGGTATATCAGCAGTACCGTGAGCAGTACCAGCGGCAGGGGCGGCTCGCGATGCAGGACACGATGGGCCAGGCGGCGGCGCTGACCGGCGGCTATGGCAGCACCTACGGCGAACAGGTGGGGCAGCAGGCGTACAATGCCTATCTGCAAAACCTGAACGACATTGTGCCGGATCTTTACAATTCAGCATACAACCGCTACCGCGACGAGGGCACAGACCTCTACAACCAGTATGGACTGCTCAGCGACCGCGAGAATCAGGCGTACAGCCGGTACCGCGACACGGTGAACGACTATTACTCCGACCTCTCCGACGCGCGCAGCGCCTACGACAGCGCCTATTCGCGGGACTACAACCAATGGAGCGACCAGCTCAGCTATTGGTCGCAGAAGGCGGCAAACGAAAATAGCGCCTACTTGCAGCAGCTCGCGGCGCAGAGCAGGGCGAGAGGCGGATCGGGCGGCGGCTCCGGCGGGAGCGCATCCGGACTGACGGATCGGACACTCATCAATGGGTACGGCGATTTCGAGAGCAACAAGGCGATGCTGGATGCCAGCTATCGCGGCGTGAAGAAGACCATTGAGATGCAGATCGCACAGGGAAATCTCAGTGCGGCGTATCAGACGGCGGTCAACGCGCAAAGCCAGATGAGCCATCAGCAGTGGTCGGACATTTCGCGCCGGATCTTCGAACTGACCGGCAAGAAGATCGATGACGCCGTGAACTATTACAACAGCGGAACGGGAACGGCGGGGACTGCGGCTACAAGGAAAAAATAAGGAGCGACGATATGGCGATCATTTCGGAAAAGAGTTTTGTGAACGGTGCGCTAAAGAACCAGAACAAGAAGACAAAAAGACCGCAGACGTCCATCGTGAACGAAGCGGATTTCTTGTCACGCGGAGGCGAGGAAATGGATCGGCGCCGGACAGCCTTTGAAAACTACAAGGCTGCCCGCGCGGCGATGCAGCAACAGGCGCAGCGGCAGGTGACGCAGGCGTATCAGAACCGGACGAAGCAGATGCAGGAGATTGCGGCGGCCTACCAGCAGGCGGGCGCGCCGCAGGCTGCGCAGAGCACGGCATACCAGAACTATACATACGCGCTCAAGCAGAAGGAGCTTCGGCAGAAACAGATGAGCGGGAAACCGCTGACCCCGGCGGAGCAGAAGATTCTGAACACGACAGTCTATCGAGACCCGGCACAGGCCGCGAACGCCGAAAACAACAAGTATCAGAATCAGGCCGTACAGAACGTGGAGAGCGAAGAACAGATCACCAAGCACCAGTTTGATCATACGCCGGAAATGGTCAAACAGTACGGCTCCTACGAAAACTACAAACGCGGCCTTTACGACAATGAATATGTCGGCGTCCTGAAAGAGCGGGAGGAAGAGCTGGGCGGCCAGATCAAGGAGCTGGAACAGCAGATCCGGACGCGGCAGGCGGAAGCGGAGACAGCGACCGAGGAAGGCGTGCGGCGGGAGAATGAGCGGAAAGAGCTGATCAAGCAGGGAAAACTGGAAGGGATCAGC
>OGCO01004030.1_pt1 | contig 16274 bp, 13 predicted proteins | sample 1570171 | NCBI WGS metagenome assembly OGCO01 (sample SAMEA4370583, study PRJEB24528) | human gut metagenome | reverse complement strand
GCTGCCACCACGTTTTCTTACGGCACTTTCGGTTCCAAAAGTGCCTACCCGTGAATACTCTCCCCTTGAGCCAAATAAATATTATTCCTACGGTTGATTTTTTCGGAATTATTCTGTATAATGAAAATAAATTTACAATTTAACGCGTTAAACCTCAACGCATTAAATTCAAAAAAGCACGACTTTCACATTAGGGAGGAACTATGTTATGAGCGAAGACAAAAAATTAAACATGCCTCAGTCGCTTCTGCTTCTGCTCCTGATCATCGGAGCGGTTGCAGTCTGCATCCGGCTGAAAACGGGCGGACCGATGATTGGACTATTTATGAGCTGGATCATCATCTATCTGTTTTGTAAGGTATTACGCATAAATTATGAGCATGTTGTAAACAGCGCTTACGACGCGATCCGGGTTGTCGTTCCTACCCTGTGCCTGCTCATGGCAATCGGCGTCATGATCGGTACCTGGCTGCAAAGCGGCACGATTGCAACCATCATTGTCGGCGGGTTAAAACTGATCAACCCGACCTGGCTGCTGCCTCTGACCCTGATTTTCTGTGCCGTATTAAGCCTTGTGACCGGAACCTCCTACGGTTCCGTCGGCAGTGCCGGTGTTGCCATGATGGCAATCGGCAACGCGATGGGCATCCATCCTGGCATGGTGGCAGGTGCTGTCATCTGCGGCGCGATGTTCGGTGACAAATTAAGCCCGCTTTCCGACACAACCAACCTGGCTCCAGCGGTTGCTGGCTCTAAATTAAACGACCACGTGCGTTCCATGCTCTGGACCACGCTTCCGACCTTTGTCATCAGCCTGGTTCTCTTTGTAATTCTTGGCATCAGCCAGACTTCAGGGAACTATGAAACTGGAAATCTTCTGACATACATCGATGCCCTGCAAGGTGAGTTTAAACTTGGCTTCATCACTCTGCTGCCAGCCATCGCAATCATTATTCTGCTTTTATGCAAAGTAAACGCGGTTGTCTCCCTTGGTCTTTCCGCCATCTGCGCCGGAGCTGTCTCTTTCTTCTATCAGGGCGCAACTCTGCAGAGTATCATCCGTGTTGCTTACAACGGATACAGTACCAGCATTGAGGAAGGTATTTTACAGACCATCTTAAACCGCGGCGGTATGAGCAGCATGCTTCAGTATGTGGCAATCATCTGCTTTGCAGTTGGTATGGGCGGTATGCTGGATCGCCTCGGCGTTCTCGGCAATCTCTTAAACGCCATCGTAAATCACATCAACAGCGATGGCAGCCTGATTGCAGCAAGCCTTTTAGTCGGCTATGTAACCAGCTTAATCAGCTGTTCCCAGCCGATGTCCCACGTCCTGACTGGAAATATGATGAAACCGTTGTTCAAATCCAGAAAAATCGCACCGGAAATCCTTTCCCGTACCCTTGAGGACGCAGGTACTTTATCCGGTCCGATGATTCCGTGGCACGGTTACTGTGTATACATGTCTGGAACTCTCGGCGTTGCCTGGTCAGTATTCTTCCCATACCTGTTCTTACTGTACTTAACACCTTTGTTCAGTATTTTCTATGGATTTACGGGAATCTCCATCCGGCATACAGACGACGCTCAAAATTAAACCTTTCACTTGATGAAAACAAAATGATCGAAACATATATGCAGCCTTTGACACAGTGTTTACCTGTGCAAAGGCTGAACACATCTAATTTACCCGAACTTTTTTCATGATTTCGCGCAAAATATATTACATATGAATTTAGGAGATGAATATTTATGATGGAAACAAAGCTTGTACTTCTCGGAACCGGTACCCCGAATGCCTGCCCGAATGCCAGTGGTCCTTCTTCTGCAGTTGTCGTAGGCGACCGCGCTTATCTTGTAGATTTTGGTCCTGGCGTTGTCCGTCAGGCGGCGAAAGCATACCAACAGGGAATCGATGCCCTACGCCCGGACCGGCTGATGATCGCATTCTGCACACATCTGCACACCGACCACACGGCCGGCTATCCGGATCTCATTTTTACCCCGTGGGTGCTGGAACGCCCGAAGCCGCTGAAAGTATTCGGTCCAAAAGGCATCCAGAACATGACCGAACATATTTTAAAAGCATATGAGACGGACATCGACTTCCGTATCCACGGCTTTGAAAAAGCCAACGAAAATGGCTACAAAGTCGAAACTACCGATATCCAGCCTGGTATCATTTATCAGGATGACCGCGTGACGGTTGAGGCGTTTCCAGTCAGCCACGGTACGCTTGAAAGCTACGGATTTAAGTTTACAACGCCGGATAAAGTGATCGTGATCAGCGGTGACACGGCTCCGCTTGAGATCGTGGCGCAGAAAGCGGAAGGCTGCGATATTCTCCTCCATGAGGTCGAGTACACCGCCGGACTCTCCGCCAGAGAGCCAAAATGGCAGAAATACCACCAGGAAGTTCACACTCTCAGCGTTGATCTGGCAAAGATTGCCGCCAAAGCGCACCCGCGGCTTCTGGTTACCTACCACCGTATCTATCACATGGAAATCCAGGACAACACCCGCGATGTCGAAGCTGAGATGGCGCGCAGAAACACCGCCATTTTGCAGGAAATCCATGATGCCGGATATGAAGGTGCCGTTGTAAATGGACAGGATTTAGATGTATTCTAAGAAAAATTTAAGGGGCTGTGAAATAAGTCCCTGCCAGCATCATCCGGTCATTATCAAATGTCTTCTTCTTTTTCTCCGCATAGCAGTCTAAAAGGTCATTCACCCCCATTTTCGCTCTCTCCTCACCGCCCAGATCCAGGATGATCCGCCCTTCATCGAGCATGATCGTCCGATTTCCGGTCGTGAGCGCCTGCGACAGATTGTGGGTGATCATCAGCGTCGTCAGGTGGTTTTCCGACACAATCGACCGCGTGATCTCCATGACCTTATCCGCCGTCGCCGGGTCAAGCGCCGCTGTGTGCTCATCCAGAAGAAGGAGCTTTGGCATGACAAGCGTACACATGAGAAGCGTCACAACCTGTCTCTGACCACCTGACAGAAGCCCTACCTTCGTCTTCATACGGTTTTCCAGATCCATATGGTACTTCTCAAGCTCTGTCCGGAATAGATCCTTTTCCTGTTTGCGGACCGCACTTCGAAATGGCTTCCGATCCTTCCGGGTATATGCCAGCGCCAGATTTTCCTCGATCGTCAGATGCGGCGCCGTTCCTTTCATCGGATCCTGGAACACGCGCCCGATCTGGCGCGCCCTGCGGTGCTCCGACAGAAAAGTGATATCCTGACCATCCAGGAAAATCTGTCCCTGATCCAGCCAGTAATTGCCGCAGATCGCATTAAAAAGCGTCGATTTTCCCGCTCCGTTGGAACCGATGATCGTCACGAACTCCCCATCATCCAGATGCAGGTCCAGTCCGTTCAAAGCGTGGTGCTCGCTCGCCGTACCAGCGGAAAATACTTTGGTTGCCTGTTTTACATCTAACATAGTACATCTCCATCTTTTATCCCTGTTTGTAACTGCTTTCCAGGTTATTGTTCATACATATCTCTTTCTCTCGTCCGCTTCATCTTTGAAAGTCCCATCTGATAACGGATCGCCGGAAGCGCCAGCGCCGCCGCTACGATGCACGCTGATACCAGTTTTAACGCATATGCCGGAAAAATCTGGCTCTTGGTTGCCGCTGCGATGATATAACGGTAGATGATCGAACCGAAAATCGAGGAAAAAAATCCGATTTCCAGACCTCTTTTTCCAACAATCACCTCGCCAATGATGACCGATGCCAGGCCTACGACCAGCATACCGGAACCGGAGTTTACATCCGCAAATCCCTGATACTGGGCAATCAGACCGCCGCTGACCGCTACCAGTGCATTGCTGAATGCCAGCGCCGTGATTTTCATCGCGTCTACATTGATGGAGGACGCGCTCACCATCGCCTCATTATCGCCCGTCGCCCGGATGCAGAGTCCCAGATGCGTCCGGAAGAAAAGAATCAGCAACACCAGGCAGACTGCTGCTGCCGCGATCGCAATCACGAGTCTTGCCGCCTCTTTTGAAAGTCCCAGGCTTTCTGCCGCTTTAAATATGGTCGGAACATTGATGAGGGAAATATTCGGGCTGCTTCCCATCACAATCAGGTTGATGGTGTAAAGCCCGCACATTGTGAGGATGCCAGCTAATACCGCATGAATCCCCATCTTCGTCTGGAGTACGCCTGTCACACAACCAGCCAGCGCCCCGGCCACAGCTGCTGCCACGATCCCGGCAACCGGATGCCCCGCCAGCGTGCAGACCGCCGAGGCTGCCAGTCCCAGCGTAAAACTCCCCTCCGCCGTCAGATCCGGAATATTTAAAATGCGGAATGTGACGTATATTCCAAGCGCCAGTATTCCATATAAAAATCCCAACTGCAGGGATCCGATCACCAGTGTCATGTGTGCTTCCTCCTATTTTCAAGTTCGTTTGTAATTACTCCGCAAATTTCCACAATCAATGAATGTGCGTACCAGCCAGACTGCTATATATCTTACTCCGCATCCTTTACAAAGGTTGCCTCGTTCTGCACCTCATCCGAGAATGTGATTTCCAGTGCATCGGCTGTATCCTGATTGATTACCATATTGGAAGCCGGTACCACAACAGCTGCAATATCCTCCATCGCAGTTCCGTTTAAGTATTCCAGTGCCATATCTGCGGTCTGTGCGCCGATCTCGGTATCGCTGATCGCAATCGTTGCAAATGCACCGGAATCAACCATAACAGCGGAGCTTCCATATACCGGAATCTTCGCATCTCTTGCCACTTCCGTTACCATCGGCATTGCACTCTGGATGACACTGTCATTCGGTACGAAAATCGCGTCAACCTCGCCCGCTAAATACTGTGCCGCCTGCTGTACTTCAGATGAGTTCGTAACAACCGCCTCTTTATAGGAAAGTCCCTGATCGTCTAAATATTTTTTTGCATTCTCCACGGTGCTGACGGAATTGATCTCGCTTGTATTATACAACATTCCGTAGGTCTTACAATCTGGTGTCAGCTTATCGCTCAGTGCGAAAATATCCTCAACCGGAATCGCATTGGAAGTACCGGTTGCATTCTTATCCGGCTTTTCCATATCGGTAATGACACCCGCGCCGACCGGATTGGAAACAGCGATAAAAAATACCGGAATATCCGTCTCCAGGTTTACCATCGCCTGGGTCGCCGGAGTCGCAATCGTTGCAATCAAGTCAACACCGCTGTCTGCCATCTCCTGGCAGATGGTATTCAGCGCTGCCGCATCGCCCTGTGCATTTTTGTAAACAATATCGACTTTACCACCTGTATATTTTTCAGTCAGCTCCTCCGAGAAACCATCGCGCATATCTGCAAATGCACCGTTATCAATCATCTGGATCACGCCAACCTTGATATCGCCCTTTGCCTCGCTGGCTGCTGCCTCCGATGCATCTCCATTTTCAGAAGCCGCCTCAGAATCAGCCGCTGCTGTCGTTTCTGCCGCATTCGAGCCGCCACAGCCCGCCATCGTCAGTGCCATTGCCGCTGCCATCGCTGCTGCTGTTCCTCTTTTTGCCATCATTCCAAATCCATTCATTTTTCTCATAATGCTCTCCCTTTCCGCCATCCTGGCTCTCGCTGATTTTGATTCCCAACGAAATATAAAATCCCCGGCGCAGACAAACTCCTGCGCCGGGGACGAATAAACAAATATCGTGGTGCCACCCCTGTTCTCAGACCTTCAAACTTTATATAAAAAAGCAGATATTCTCACATAATGGAAAATATCTGCCATCCAGTCTGACTCATTCTACGGTACGGAAAACATAGACGCGATTGATAATGCGAAATCAGATATGCTCTCGATACCCTACCCTTTAACGCAGAGTTACGGCTGCAGCTACTCGAATCACTCTTTCACCTCGCATCTCCCAAATCCATTCCATACAGCCCTTCATACCGGTTTCCACCAAGCCCGGCTCTCTGTGATGTACCTCTGTATGTACTCGTTTTGTTCATCGACTTTGTAGTGTTGTATTTAATTTTTTCATAGTTTACCACTATGTTTTTAAGTTGTCAACCCTATTTTTGAATTTTTCTTTATCATCGGCAAAATCGGGTTACTGTTCACAGGTAGGCACTTTTGGAACCGAAAGTGCCGTAAGAAAACGTGGTGGCAGCAGGAATTTGCCGTATTTAAATGCGAAGCCACGGCAAATTCCGTTACTGGGCACGTATGCGTGAACAGTAACAAAATCGGCTGCCCGCGCGTTGCTGTACGGCACTTACAGTTTCAAACGTGCCAATTTGTGAAGATATATTAGAACAATACTTCTCCGATAATCTCCACCGCATCGCTGATGCAGTCCGGACAGGCACGCAGCACATTTCCCGTTTCCACACCCTTCAAATCCCTACAGACCACGCTCTGGTTCTTCTCAAGGAAACGCGCGATGCACTCTCTGGCATCCTTATAAGAAACCGCCTTCGAATTCGCCAGCTCCAGATCCCCGGTACTATCCTTCAGCCCCGCCAGCACAGCCGCCGCCGAAATGGCCCCGCAGGTACCATTCATGCCGCCCATGCCAAGACCAAGCCCCTCCGTCACCTTAAACAGCGCCACCTTGTCCAAATCCACCTTATCCGCAAACGCACACGCCACCGACTGGGCACAATTATACCCCATTGCATGAAACTGAGCCGCCTGCTGCTGACGCGCTGAAATCTCTTCTTTCGTCATACTGATACCTCCTGAAATTTTCTTAATCTGCTAAATTTTTTATATTGTACTATTTATGCCAATTATAACATACATTTCCACTTTTTAAACACCCCAAAAAGCATACAACATACAGCGCCAGAAGCCAAATGCCCTCCGTTGCATTTGCAGGAGTCTTGGTAACTCTTGGCTCGCAGAGATTTGTGTTAGAGTTCAAAATACACCTGTCTGAGCGAAGCGAGTTTGTATTTTGGACTCTGCTTTTAACAAATCTATGCAAGCCTGGTGTTACCGGCTCCGAAACCGCAACGGAGGGCATTTGGCTTCTGGCGCGTCACCTTGCCATTTTTATGCATTTCTATATATTTCTATTTCATCAGCGTAACCATAACCGCCTTCTGGGCATGCAACCGGTTTTCCGCCTCTTCAAAGATCTCAGACGCATGTTCTTCAAAGATCTTCTCGGTAATCTCCTGTCCACGGTAAGCCGGCAGACAGTGCATTACCATCGCCCCCGGTTTTGCCGCAGCCATCAGTTCATCATTGATCTGATATCCCTGGAATGCCTGCTGGCGGATCTTCTTCTCTTCTTCCTGACCCATGGAAGTCCATGTATCTGTGATGACAACGTCTGCATTTTCCACTGCCTTGATCGGATCATTTACCAGTGTAAATGCGTCATTGCCAGCTGCGAAATCCAGCACTTCTTTCGCCGGACGGTAATTATCCGGAGTTGCGATAGATACCTGCATATCCGATTTCAGACCGCCTACGATCAGGGAGTTCGCCATGTTGTTGCCGTCGCCGATGTAACACATCTTGAGCCCTTTCAGTACACCGTATTTCTCACGGATCGTCATCAGGTCAGCCAGTACCTGGCACGGATGGCAGAAATCCGTCAGACCGTTGATGATCGGGATAGAACCGTATTTTGCCAGATCCTCCACTTCTTTCTGCTCGTAGGTACGGATCATGATGCCGTCCAGATAACGGGAGAGTACGCGTGCGGTATCCTGTACCGGCTCACCGCGTCCGATCTGTAAGTCGCGGGAGGAAAGGAACAGTGCCTGTCCGCCGAGCTGGAACATACCTGTCTCAAAGGAAACTCTGGTACGGGTGGATGACTTCTGGAAAATCAGACCGATGGATTTGCCCTCCAGAAGACGATGTGAAATGTGATGTTTCCGCTCATATTTTAACTGATCTGCCAGATCCAGAATCGAGGTAATCTCCTCCGGTGTGCAGTCCAACAGCTTTAATAAATGCTTCATGTCTAAAATACCTCCCTCATAGCAACGATTGCCTCGTCCATCTCCTCTTTCGTGATAACAAGCGGCGGAAGCAGACGGATCGCCTCTGTACCGGCTGTCAGGACCAGGACGCCTTTCTCCATCAACTGACTGACCATCGCAGCTCTCTCGTCTTTGTCCACTACGATGCCTAACATCAGTCCCATGCCGCGAACGGTTTTTACCTTCGGAGAACCGATCGCTAAAATCTCCTTTTTCAGGTACTCGCCCTTTTCCTGAACCGATTTCAGGAATTCCGGCTTATTTACGATATCTAATACAGTATTGGCAGCCGCACAGCAGAGCGGATTGCCGCCGAAGGTTGTACCGTGCGTACCGGCGCCCAGTACATCCTGGCATTTCTTATCCGCCATGACAGCACCGATCGGAACGCCGCCGCCGAGTCCTTTTGCCATGCTGATGATGTTCGGCTGAACGCCGTACTGCTCATAGCAGAACAGGCTTCCGGTACGTCCGATGCCCGTCTGAACCTCGTCAATCAGAAGCAGGATGTCCTTCTCCTTGCAGATCTCGGCAGTTGCCTGTACAAATTCCTTATCAAGCGGAAGGACGCCGCCCTCGCCCTGAATCATCTCCATCATGACAGCGCAGGTCGTATCATCAATCTTGCGCTTCATGTCTTCGATATCATTGGCTGCCGCATAATCAAATCCTTCCGTGAATGGAAAGAAATACTGATGGAACTTGTCCTGTCCGGTTGCCTTTAATGTCGTCACGGTACGTCCGTGGAAGGACTGTTTCAGCGTGATAATCTTATTTCTTCCCTCGCCGTATTTGTCAAAGGAATACTTTCTTGCCAGCTTGATCATGCCCTCGTTGGCTTCCGCACCGGAGTTTGCAAAAAAGATTTTTCCCATTCCGGCTGCATCGACCAACTTCTTTGCTGCCTGCACCATCGGCTCGGTGTAATACAGGTTGCAGGCGTGCATCAGCTTATGTGCCTGCTCCGATACCGCAGTCGTCAGCGCCTCGTTGTCATGGCCAAGACTGTTGACACCGATGCCGGAGGTCAGATCAATGTATTTCTTTCCGTCCGTATCCCACAGCGTTGCGCCTTTTCCGTGATCCAGCGCAATCGGGAAACGTCCGTATGTGTGCATAATATAAGTTTCTTCGCCCTGTTTGATTTCTTCAAATGTCATAAAAATCCTCCATGCATCTTTCAAACTTTGTTTACGAGAACATGGTTCCTACACCGTCATCGCTCAAAAGCTCGACCAGAATCGAGTGCGGCACACGGCCATCCTGGATATTGGCACGTTCTACACCCTGGCGTACTGCCTCAACACAGCAGTCTACCTTCGGAATCATACCGCCAGAGATCACACCCTCTTTGATAAGTGCCGGAACCTCAGAAACTTTCAGTCTCGGAATCAGTGTCGAATCGTCTTTCGGATCGCGCATCAGACCGCATACATCCGTCAGAAGAATCAGTTTTTTCGCTTTCAATGCCACCGCCAGCTTCTCCGCTGCCGTATCTGCATTGATGTTATAGTTCGTCTCCTCGTCCATGCCTGCTGCCACGGAGGAAACAACCGGGATAAAGCCCTCATTTAAAACGTCGAGAACAACTTTCTCATTAACCTCTTTCACATCTCCCACATAGCCGTATTCCGTTCCGTCCGGATCGTTCAATTTGTCCGCCTCAAACAGGCCGCCGTCCATTCCGCTTATTCCCACGCCTTTTCCTCCGGCATTTTTTAAGAGTGTTACCAGATTCTTATTGAGCTTTCCGCAGAGGACCATCTGGACCGCTTCCATCGTCTCTTTGTCTGTATAGCGCAGACCCTTGATGAATTTGGACTCTTTTCCGGTCTTCTTTAAAAGTTCCCCGATCTCCGGACCGCCGCCGTGGACGAGAACGACTTTCACACCCACGAGATTTAAGAGGACGATGTCACGGATGACCGCCTGCTTTAAATCCTCATTGATCATGGCGTTTCCGCCGTACTTTACGACTACGATCTTTCCATTGTATTCCTGAAGATACGGGAGCGCCTCCACAAGGACGCCCGCTCTTGTCTCCGGTTTCAGATTTTCCATAAATTATCTCCTTCTTTTCAGATTTCACCCAGTAGAATCAGGCGGTTTATTTATAAATTCAGTCCCGCTGTCTCCTCAAGTCCCAGCATCAGGTTCATGTTCTCCACCGCCGCGCCGGAAGCGCCTTTTCCGAGGTTATCAAACAGCGCCGTGATGATCGTCTGACCTTCATGTCCATTGACGACCAGTTCCATGCTGTCCTTTCCCGCCATGGTTCCGGCGGCGATCATCGGATCCTCATATCCGAACGGATGAACTTTTACGACCTTCTTTCCGTCGTAGTGGGCAGCCAGCGCCTCGTGGATATCTTTCGCTGTGGGATTTCCCTTTAACATGGAATTCTGCAGCATGACGGTGACTGCCATTCCTTTATAATAGTCATCCACGATCGGGCAGAACACCGGAGGAACATCAAGTCCGCAGATCTTCTGCATCTCCGGGAGATGCTTGTGTTTGAGGCTCAGGCTGTAGATTCTCGGCGTGTTGTAGAGTTCCGGCTTCTCCGGGGACTCGTACTCCGCGATCATCTTCTTTCCGCCTCCAGAGTATCCGGTGAGGGAAAATACAGTGAGGGGCGTCTCCTTCGGGATCATTCCAGACGCCACAAGCGGATAGACCGGAATCACGAATCCCGATGCGTGACAGCCCGGATTTGCAGTAAATTTCGCGTTAACGACTGCATATTTATGCGCAGCGGAAAGCTCCGGAATTCCATATGCCCAGCCGGGCGCGGTGCGGTGCGCCGTGCTCGTGTCGAGAATGCGCACATCGTCCCGCAGCAGCGGCACGACCTCACGCGCGGCGTCGTCCGGCAGGCAGAGGAACGAGAGGTCGCTCTCATTGATGACCGCCGCCCGGGCACGGACATCCTTGCGGTCCGCCTCGGAGATTTTCAGAATTTCAAATTCGTCCCGTTCCGCCAGCCGGTCCGCAATGCGCAGACCGGTGGTCCCGGAGGAACCGTCCACGAAGATTTTGTACTTTCCCATTGTTACACCCCTTACTTCCAAAGGCTTCCCCCGTGGGGCTGCGCCCGCAGGCGGCTGATGAGGGCAAAGTTCGCGTAGCCTTCCTTTTAACGGGCAACCGCAGCAGGTTCGGCCCTCATCCGGCCTCGCAGGCTCGGCCACCTTCCCCCGATGGGGAAGGCTTTTATGCCAGCTTCTCCTTCACATCCGCAACCTGCTTCATCACGCTTGCCTTCGTCGGGCCGCCGTAGCTGGTGCGGCCCTCGCAGCAGGTCGTCAGGTCGATGGCCGTATAAACGTCATCCTCAAACAGGTCGCTGTACTGCTTGAATTCGTCCAGCGTCAGCTCCTCCAGCGTCTTGCCCTCGCGGATGCAGGCGGCCACCATCGTGCCGGTACACTTGTAGGCATCGCGGAAGGGCATTCCCTTCTTGGTCAGGTAGTCGGCGCAGTCGGTGGCGTTGATGAAGCCCTTGGCGGCGGCGCGGCGCATGTTGGCGGGCAGGGTCTTCATGGTGTCCAGCATGGGGGTCACCGTCTTCAGGCAGAGGTCGAGGGTATCCACGGCGTCGAAGATGGCTTCCTTGTCCTCCTGCATATCCTTGTTGTAGGCGAGGGGAATGCCCTTCATCATGACCAGCAGGGTGTTCAGGTCGCCGTAGACGCGGCCGGTCTTGCCGCGGATGAGCTCGGTAACGTCGGGGTTCTTTTTCTGGGGCATGATGGACGAACCGGTGGTGAACGCGTCATCCAGCTCGATGAACTTGAACTCCCAGCTACACCACAGGATAATTTCCTCAGAAAGGCGGGACAGGTGCATCATGCAGATGGAGATGGCGTTGGCCAGCTCGATGCAGAAATCACGGTCGGACACCCCGTCCAGACTGTTGGCGCAGGGGGCGGCAAAGCCCAGCTTCTCGGCGGTAAACTGGCGGTCCAGCGGGTAGGTAGTGCCGGCCAGGGCGCCGGAGCCCAGCGGGCACTGGGCGTCCATGCGGGCGGTGGCATCCTCAAAACGCTGCAGGTCCCGCAGCAGCATGGAGGCGTAGGCCATGAGCGCATGGCCGAAGGTGATGGGCTGGGCGCGCTGCAGGTGGGTATAGCCAGGCATGACGGCGGTGGTGTTCTCGCTGGCCTTCCTGCAGATGACCTTGACGAGCTCCACGATGTAGGCCTGCAGAGTGTGGCTGTAGTCCCGCAGGGTCAGGCGGATATCCAGTGCCACCTGATCGTTGCGGCTGCGGCCGGTGTGCAGGCGCTTGCCGGCATCGCCGATGCGGGCGGTGAGGGTCTGCTCCACAAAGGTGTGCACATCCTCGGCGTTGGGGTCGATCTCCAGCTTGCCGGAGGCCAGGTCATCCGCGATGGAGGCCAGACCGTTGAGGATATCCTCACAGTCCTTCTCCGAGATGATGCCCTGCTTGGCCAGCATGGCGGCGTGCACACCGCTGCCGCGCATATCCTGCGCGATCATGCGCTGGTCGAACCGGATGGAGGAGTTGAAGTCGTTCACGCGGGAATCCACGGCCTTGGAAAAACGGCCCTTCCAGAGTTGTTCTGCCATAGTTTTATCCTTTACTGATAGGCGGCTCACCGAGACTCCTTCCGTCACCTTCGGTGACACCTCCCTCAAGGAGGGAGGCCTTGGCAGTGCGGAAAGCTTCACCTCTTCGCCAGAGGCTCCCTCACTGAGGGAGCTGGCAAACCCGTCAGGGTTTGACGGAAGGAGTTTTTGCCGCTCATTTTATTTCTTCTAAAAACGGCAAAGCCGCCGCAGGGGAAAACGCTCCTGCGGCGGTGCCGCCGGCAACCATGCCGGTTTTAGAACCGCTGTGTGAAAGTGTAGAAAACACGCAGCGGGGAAAGTTGGCTTTGTGTACCGCTTAGCCCTCGATCTTCGGCCAGCTCTTCGAGAGCTTTGCACGCTCCTTGATGGACAGGCCGAACAGGTTGATGAAGCCGGTGGCATCGGACTGGTCGTAGTCCTTATCGACACCGAAGGAAGCAGTCTGCTCATCGTACAGGGTGAACGGAGAGGTCACACCGGCGTTGATCATGTTGCCCTTGTAGAGCTTCAGCTTGACATCGCCGGTCACGGTCTTCTCAAGGCTGTTGGCGAAGGCATCCAGCGCCTCTCGCAGCGGGGTGAACCACTGGCCGTTGTAGACGATATCGGCGTACTTCTGCGCCAGCTGTGCCTTGAAGTGTGCGCTCTCCTTGTCGAGGGTGATGGTCTCCAGCACGTTGATGGCCTTGTACAGGATGGCGCCGCCGGGGGTCTCGTAGACGCCGCGGCTCTTCATGCCCACCAGACGGTTCTCGACGATGTCCAGCAGACCGATGCCGTTCTCGCCGCCCACCTTGTTCAGGTACTCCACCAGCTCCACAGCGCCCATCTCCTTGCCGTCCACGGCGGTGGGGATGCCCTGCTCAAAGTGGAGGGTGAGGTAGGTCGGGGTGTCGGGAGCCTGCTCCGGGGACACGCCCAGTTCGAGGAAGCCGGGCTTGTTGTACTGCGGCTCGTTGGCGGGGTTCTCCAGATCCAGACCCTCGTGGCTCAGGTGCCACAGGTTCTTGTCCTTGGAGTAGTTGGTCTCACGGTTGATCTTCAGGGGGATGTTGTGGGCCTCGGCGTAGTCGATCTCCTCGTCACGGCTCTCGATGTCCCACTCACGCCACGGAGCGATGATGGCCATATCGGGGCAGAGGGCCTTCAGGGTCAGCTCAAAGCGGACCTGATCGTTGCCCTTGCCGGTGCAGCCGTGGCAGATGGCGTCTGCGCCTTCCTTGATGGCGATGTCGGCCAGAGCCTTTGCGATGCAGGGACGTGCAAAGCTGGTGCCCAGCAGGTAGTCCTCATACTTTGCGCCGAACTTCAGGGTGGGGAAGATGTAGTTCTCGACGAAGTCCTTCTTCAGGTCGAGGACGTACAGCTTGGAAGCGCCGGTAGCCTTGGCCTTCTCTTCCAGACCGTCCAGCTCAGTACCCTGACCCACGTCGCCGGAGACAGCGATGACTTCGCAGTTGTTGTAGTTCTCTTTCAGCCAGGGAATGATGATGGAGGTATCGAGGCCACCGGAGTAGGCCAGAACAACTTTCTTGATGTCTTCCTTTTTCATGATAATGGCTCCTTTATTTTCATGCTACACTTTTGTTTTTCCGCACCGGGCATCCCTCCCGGGCTTCTCGATCACTCACTGTTCTTGAGTACGCTTTTATTATACGCCATGCGGCTTTTCCGTCAATTCTCAAACCCGCCAAACCTCGGCCCCTTTTCCGGTGAGATTTGCGTCAATTTGTATGTTTATTCAATATTTTATGTTTATATCCAAATTTTATGCAGTTCAAGCCTGTATATTCTTCCGTATTTTTTTAAAATTATACACGCAAAAGCGGCACCCGCTTCCACGGATGCCGCTGGTTTACCGCTTTGTTTCCGGGGCAAACGGGCAGCCCGCCGCGTTCCACGCCGTACAGAGCAGTTCTTTTTGTCCTTTGGGGAGTTTTTTCAGGGCGATCTCCCGGCGCAGGGCAGCGGATCTATCCGCGCAGCGCTCAAGGTACGCAAACCCCAGCGCCCCTTGTGCCCGGGTGTACTTGGCCCCCTTTCCGCTCTGGTGGGCCCGGAGCCGGGCGGCGGGGGGAGAGGATCAACTCTGAATTTTGAACTTTGCGGAGCCGAGCAGCTGGTTGCCGATGTAGATGGAGAGCACATAGTCGCCGTCGGTCTGCGGGGTGCGCGGGAAGTAGCCGACGAACATGTTCTTCTCCCACATCTCGCTCCACACAAGGACCGAGCTGGAGGAATCGACCAGCTTGCCGTCCGCGTCACGGACGACGAGGTTGACCATCACGGTCCCGTCGGACGAATCGTCCAGCGTGCTGCCGGCGTCCACGTCAAAGGCGACAAGCTCACCCTTCGAGAACGTCGTGCGCGGCGAGACCAGGTCGACGTAGCGGAACGTCTCCTTATTCGGCTTGACGAACAGGCCCGTGTAGGGGCTCTTGACGCCGTTGGCCGTGTAGGGATTATCCACATTGGCGGTCGTGAAGGTCAGCTCAGTTGTGCCGTCGAGCAGATCGCCGCTCTTGAGCGCCAGCGTGACCTTGTACGTTGCGCCGGGGTACATGTTGTTGGCCGGGATGATGCAGCTTTCGGTGTCGGTCTCGATGGTGACCGGCTCCGCGTTTTCCACGTCCTGCAGTGTGTAGGTGACGACCCAGTTGGGGTCGGCTGGCTCGGCCTCGCACATCCAGTCGAGATTGACGTTGATCGTGCGGCCGCTCTCGTCGGTCTCGGAAGTGGATTTGAATTCCGTGACCTTCGTGATGGTCGGCGTGACGCTCATGGCGTAGCTCGAGAGCATCGTCGGCGCGGAGATAACGATCTCATACTCCGTCCCGGAGACCAGATCGTCAAACGTGACGTTCGGGACCGTCCTTGATCGTGACGACCCACTTTTCCGGCGCGTCGCCGTCATACTGCCAGGTGAGGATGGCCGAGGAGCTCGAAAGCGCGATGGTCACGCTGTCGGCCTGCAGCTCGACGGTCGGGACCGTCGAAAGGGCGGTGCTGACGGCGCCGGTGAGCAGGGTGTCGGCCGGGGCCTGCAGGGTAAACGTGTATTCCGAGTCGGACAGCAGATCGCTGATGACGACGGAGTGCCCGGAGAAGCTCACGCTCTTCGGCTCCGTCCCGGCGGTCTCGTAGGTGACGGTCCAGGTGTCGAAGTCCGGGCCATCCTGCAGGATGAAGTTGAGCTCGGCCTGCGTGATGGAGATGGGCGTGGCAGTGAAGCTCAGGATCTTCGTCTCCGCGAGCGTCGAGGCGGTGGCGGAGTAGGAGCCGCTCATCTTCTTGCCCTCGAGCGCGACGGCCTCGATGGTGTACTGCGTGCCGGGCACGAGCGAATCGAAGGTCAGCTCGCCGCCGGCGACATAGGCCAGACTCGACTGGTTGCCGTAGGCGTCGGAGCAGGTGACGTCGAACGCGCCGCTTTCCTCGCCGGACTCGACCTGCACGGTCAGATAGTCCGAGCCGATGTCGGTCACGGTCACGGAGCTGACGAACGTGACGGACGGCACGATGATGAAGAACCACACCGCCGCGCAGATCGCGGCCAGCGCCGCCGCGCTGATGAGCACCGGCAGCAGCCACCGGGGCGCAGCCTTTGCCTTTTTCCGGCGCTGGCCCCGCGGGGGCAGGTTGATCTTCAGCTCGCCGTCGTCCTCCGCGGCTTCCGCAGCGTCCGGCGTCTCGT